>Ga0315899_10005048_pt1 | contig 14267 bp, 1 predicted proteins | sample LakEriMetagenome_2_FD_203518 | JGI IMG/M metagenome (GOLD analysis project Ga0315899, IMG submission 203518) | Freshwater fungal communities from buoy surface, Lake Erie, Ohio, United States - Buoy 4 MA112 | ecosystem: Environmental > Aquatic > Freshwater > Lake | place: USA: Lake Erie, Ohio... | reverse complement strand
GGCAACTGGGCGTTGGAACCCGTATCCTCCGCCACTAGCTACGATCAAAACATCGGAACTGGCGATTCTCAGCGTGTCTCCACCCGGCGCTAACGCTGAGGGCTCTGATGGGTTCGCGTTGCGAACAACAGTTTGGCGCGTTTCGCTTCGCGACGCCAAATCAGAGCCACGCGTGTGAGCAAGTGGCAACTGGGCGCTGGAACCCGGCATCCTCCGCCACTAGCTACGATCGCAACATCAGAACTGGCAATCCTTAGCGTGTCTCCACCCGGCGCTAACGCTAAGGGCTCTGATGGGTTCACGCCGACGGCATCCCGGCGACGACTTCAGCCATCATGCCTGAATCCCGCATTGGCCGCAAATCAATCTCTTTGGTCAGATACAAACGGTCTCGATAATTCTGGTCGATGGCTCGTTTTAGCAAGGATCTCGCTTTTTCAAGGTGAGCCTGTTTTTCATCCGCGTTTGAATCTCGGCTTGCAATCATGGCATAGCTACGAGCGATTTCGACCAGGAGTTCATTATCGACGTAGGGAAGCTCAAGCAATTCACTCGCGAGTAGGCCGGCTTTGGCCGCATCCCCAATTTGAGCTTCGGAAAGCATGAGCTCGATTTTGAATCGGTCATTGTTCTCATCCAAAGCTTGTTTCTTGCGGCGAATCGAGAGGGCGCGTTGGGCGCTTTTATCCCAGTCGGCATTTCCGAGTTCGTGATTCCATTGAGCCAAGCGATAGTGGGCCATCGCGCAGGTTCGAAGAAACTCCGTGTGATCAGGTGCGAAGGTCAGCAGTCGGTCTCCTTCCTTGGCCGCATCTTGGAACATTCCTAGGGCTTCCTCGGTTTTCCCATTTCGTGCTAGAAACTCCGCCAGCAGACCAAGTTTCCCACAATAGTCTCTGAGAATACTGGCATTAGTGATGTCGGCTTCCTTCGCCAGTTTCGCAGCAGCTACAGCCTTTCGAAGACCTTGTTCCGCAGTTTCATTATCTCCGAGTTGTGCAGTGACCATTGTCTCTGCGAGTTCGATAAGATCGAGTTGATCCTGCAATATCTTCCGTTTCCCCTGCCGAACCACCTCTGGAAGAGCTGAGGTTGTTTCATCGACATCGTACGCCGCGATCGCTTCTCGATTGCAAAGGACACCTTTGTTCGCATGCTGAATCGCTTCTTGAAGCATGCCTATCCGGAAATAGGTCGTGCCCAACTCGTGGTGGGCGCGGGCCAGCAGTTGCAATTTTAGGAACGGGTTGTATTTGCCTTCGCCGTTTTCGTCTCCTCGCGAATTTGCAAAAACATCTTCAGCGATTTCCAATTGCTTTTTGTACAGCGTAAGGCTTCCATCCATGTTCCGATCGAGTTCCCGCTTCAATTCCGCAAGCGACCGAACTATGGATGCGTAGTTGCTGCGGGCCGCGTCTGATTTTTTCACTGCGGCGCGATCGCGAAAAAACTTTTCCAATTCGACATAATAATTTTCCGCGGACTCCTTCATGTTCTGTGCTGCCATGTTATCCGCAAGGGTTTTGCGAAGTGCCGCCGCGGTCAAAACCGCTTTGTCGTCTGTCGGCAACTCCTTCAGCACTTCCTTTTCCAGGATTGGCAGCAGGAGCTTCATCATCAGATCGCGTTTCTCCTTGATCCTCGGCAGCGCATTGACGTCGACATCTTCGACCTCTCGAAAGAATTTTTGCACGGTATCGACGATGCTATCAGCGCGGCGTTGAGCGATTTTCTCCTGCTCGCGTGCCTTGGCTTCGTTCGCCTTGGCTTGGGATTCGTGCGTGCGAGCAAGTGCTTCATTCTCTCGGGCGATCTTGGCCTGCTCTTCCGTTTGCGACTTCGATTTTTCGAGTTGTGTATTCTTTTCGCGGAGCGTGATCGCCGAATATGTTGAGACGCCAGCGACACCGATCAAGCCCAGTAGGGCTGCCGCGGATAGGTTTCCAACAACTGGATTACGTCGGTACCACCTATAGACGCGCTCAGCGTTCCCTACGGGGCGGGCATGGATCGGTTCGCCGTTCAGGAAACGCCGCAAATCAGCCGCCATGTCGGCGCACGAGGAATAGCGTTTCGAGATATCTTTTTGCAGTGCTTTTAGGCAGATCGTCTCAAGATCATCCGGGATCTTGGACTGGAGTTGCTTGGGGGCGATGGGTTCGTTTTTGATCACTTGCATGATCGTTTCGAATGGCTTCGGAGCCGCGAAAGGTGGTCGCCCAGTCAAAAACTCGTACAGCATCGCGCCGAGAGAATATTGATCGGTAGCTGGTCCGAGTTCATGGATTGATCCGCGAGCTTGTTCTGGAGACATATAACTAGGCGTCCCCATGATGGTGCCTTCGCGTGTGCTCGAGGAGTCGGTCTCTTCTTCGAGTCGTTTCGCGAGTCCAAAGTCTGTGACCTTGAGCACGCCGTCGGAAGTTGTCATCACGTTGGCGGGCTTCAAGTCTCGGTGAAGGACACCGTTGTCGTGCGCATACTGCATGGCTTCGCAAAGAACCATCGTCAGTTTGGCGGCTTCGTCAGAGGGGATCGGTTTGCCTTCGAGTTTTTTATCCAACGGAGGACCGTTGACGTACTCGAGCGAGAAGTAAGGTAAGCCATCATGCTCACCCACTTCGAAAATCTGCACAATGTTCGGGTGTTGCAGATGCGCTACCGCTTTTGCTTCGGCGATAAACCGCGTGAGGACTTGGTCCGAGACATGGGACCCCGATAATACCATTTTAAGTGCGACGGGGCGCCCGAGTTTCGTCTGAAACGCCTTGTAGACAATGCCCATCCCGCCGCGACCGAGTACTCGCTCGATTGTGTATGCTCCTATCGACTTCGGAATTCGATCCTTTTCCGAAGCAAGTTTCGGATCCGATACGGATCTCACCGATCCCGCGGAAGAAGCAGGTGTGAATGAAAAATCGCCGTTGTTCGAGGGAGTGGGTTTCTTATGCGTTCCAGCGGTCGTGCTCGGCTTAGTTGGCTGATGCTCCATCGTGGCAAGCGTGCTGTCGGAGTTGTCGCCGACGGAGTCGGAACTTGGAGTGTACAGGCCGGTCGCATCCACCGGCATAGTGACCTCATCATCGGTCCCAACGGTCTGGTTGGTTGAGAAACTGACGGTGGCGTTCGCATCGTCATTCTGTTGCCGCGAAACAGGGGCCTGGAGTGTCGATTCAGAAGCCGTTCCATCGAAGTGAACGGTTTCGTCGGGGCTAGGCGATGGCTTAGGTACGTGCTGATTCTTCATCGTATAGCTTGGGCGAGCAAAAGAAGGGAAGAACGATCAGTCGGATGAGCGGAGAGACAATGATAACGTGGCCCTGTCGCGTCGTGCTAGAGCCGAATCTCGGTTTGTTGGGCTACCGCGATTCGGGAGTTTTGATGAATCAGGGTAGCATCGATTCAATCTCTCACGCCAACCACTTACGTAAGAGAATTGGAAACCGAACAGGCAATCATAGAATTTTTAGAAAATAGTATCGCGTGGGCAGGAGATGGACTCATTGGGTAGTGGAATGCCTGTGTGGTTCACTTGAAAGCGTGGGCGAAAACTCGGCGGAAAACGGCATTCGATGAGTGGACTTGTTGCAAGATTCTGGAGATATTGGACATCCGAATCGCTCGGCACCTGGTGAATTGGGGGAGCGTTCGCTCTGTAAAAATTAAGCATCGGCGCCTTTCATTGCAGTTAATGCGATGCCATCGCAATTCACTCAGTGTTTCTGGCGAGGACGATCGATTTTTCATCCGTGATACTTGAGCCCGAACCTATTAGTACAGACCAGACTATGGCACCTAATCGCTCGCAATCTTGGTTAGCGTCTCTCATGAAAAAGTCCGCAATTGGTAAGAGGACGCGAAAGCTGCGCTCTGCTTGGAACGCGCGAAGGAGGAGTGGTATCCTGCAATCACTGCGGTCTCTCTGCAAGGGGTACGCCCTTAGGACGGCTCCGTGGCTTCAGGACAAGTTTGTGCTGGACGAGATGAGTTCACCGCGACGGTCTAGTCGTGCACCGGTCGTCGGACGCACTTTGGAGTTGGGGAGCCTGCGATCAGTGCTCGGCGATGCGTTGGATCTGCTGGAGCAAGGCGTTGGCGAATGCTTGGTCTACTGCGGATGGAATCAAGCCTCATCAACATCGAGAGATTCTCGAGAGCATCGCATCAGCAATCAGAGTGCGCCAAAAACGGAATGGCGTCGCAAGCTTCGTTATGAAGGACTGGAGGAGCGAGCCCTCCTCGCGGTAGTAACATGGGATGGAGGTGGGGCGGACAACAAGTGGTCGACTGCTGCCAATTGGGTAGGCGACGTAGCGCCACTGGCCAACGACGACATTGTTCTTCCCGCAGCGGCCAGCCAGAAGACGATTCTCTACGACGAGTCCCTCGTTGCTTACGATGACATTACCGTTGACGGTCAAGGATATACCATCCAAGGACCAAACCCTCTTCTTTTTCGAAACTTCTACGTCAATCAGAACGACTTAACTGTCAGCACGAATTTGGGTAATGGTTCGCAAAATTACGCCATGGGGATTTATGTAGGCAGTGGCGGTTCGAACGCGCTTTCGAATATTGTTTTCGAGGGACAGGTCGCAATGGGCAATACCTCCGCAGCAGGACTGGGTATTTCCGTTGTTAACGGTTCACAGGCGACGTTCTCTGCTCCAATTACAGGCAATGGTCGCATCGTGGTATCCTCGAGCGATGCAAATGGTCCTTCGTCGCAAGTGGTTTTTTCCGGCGCGAATACGTTTCGCGACACCTTGACCGTGTCGAATTCGATTCTTGTCGTGCGTAATGTCGAAGCGTTGGGAATCGCGGAGACCAATCCTGGTTTGCGAGATGCCGGAACGATTCTCGAAAACGCAAGATTAATACTGGAGAACAACGTTACGATAGCCAGCGAGCCACTTCAGTTTGGTTCGAACAGTATTCCGAACTCGCATGGAACGCTCGCGACGGTAGCGAACCAGGTTGTTGCTTGGAATGGTCCCATCAGTTCGCCTGCGACCGGAGGGTACTCCTTGCGTTTCGTATCTGGGGAAAACGCGACGTTGAGCATCAACGGTTCGTTCAATGTAAATACGGGCATCAGCGTTATCGGCTGGAGCAACGTTGTGTTCAACTGTACAAATGGTACTGCCACCAAGCTCTACGCGAGTCAAACGAACCTCCAAATCGACGGCACCCTCAACCTCACCGAATTGGTCGAAGTAACCAACGCTAACATAGGTGGAACTGGTCAGTTGCTCAACTCGGGTGGCGGCTTCTATTACAACGGTACCACAATTGCACCTGGTGCTCCTTCGCAGATTGGTACATTGACGCTCGGCAACGTCGAACAGTATGCGGGGGATCGGATTGTGATCCAAGTTAATGGTACTGGACAAGGGCAATTCGACCAATTGCGAGTCATTGGCACCGCATCGTTGCAGTCCAATCTAGATTTGATACTGGGTTCTTCGATCGGACTAAATCAATCGGTGGTCATCGTCGACAACGACTCGAACGATGCGATCTTGGGAGAATTTGCGGGGCTTGGCGAGGGTGCGACTCTTGTTGCAACTTATGCAGGTAGTAACGAGTATTTCCGTGTCAGCTACGAAGGAGGGGATGGAAACGACATATCGTTAACGCGAATCCCAGTTGTCGTTTGGGATGGTGTGCCAGACGGAGGAGGAAGCAGCGCGGATTCCAACTGGACCACTGCGACGAATTGGGTTGGCGACGTGGTGCCATCACCGTTGTATCCAATCGTATTTCCTGACAGCGCTAGCCAAAAAAACACGATCAACAACTTTCCTGCCGACACACAGTTCGCCTCGATCATTCTTGCTGGAAGTAACTATACGATCCAGGGTTCATCGATCCGCTTAAAAGGTCAGTTGGACTCTTTTGGATCAGGGAACAGCTTTTATTCGAATATCGTTCTTTCCGGTAAAGCGAACATTCTCAGTCGAGCTGGAAGTTTTTACGTCCACAGCGCAATCGATGCGAACTCAAATCGTCTGAGTTTGTCCACCCTCGGTGGCAGTAAAACCGAGTATCGTGGCGTTATCTCGGACACCGGCGCATCGGGTCGGCAACGGATTGTTGTCCAGGGGATTGGAGAGGTGGAATTAGCAGGTGCGAACACCTTTGACAACCCTTTGCAGTCTGTGGTCAGTGAGTTGACGGTCAGCAATAACTTGGGACTCGGTGTAGGCGATGGAACAGTAGGAACCGGGACATCTTTCGGTAGGTCGGGCAATTTTACCCAGGGAAATTTGAAGCTTATCAACAACGTTACCATCGGGAACGAAACCATCTCGGATGTGGCTAGCAGCGGATTGACGATTTCCAGCGTTGGGAACAACACCTTCCAGGGAAACATTAATGCCCCTGCATATTTTTACTTAGTCGCGGCCCCAGGTAACACGCTTAATCTCTCTGGAAACCTACAAAACCCATTCAACTTCTACGTTCGTTCTGGCGGGAAGATTGTGATCAATGGGGGATCGGTCCAGACCGGGTCCTTTGTGCTCGACGTGGGCAGCGCTACTCTTCAATTCGATTCCACGACGACCGCGCCTGTGTATGTGCACAACGGTGCAACGCTGTCTGGTACCGGCTCGGTGGGAGCGGTCACGGTTTACGCTGGTGGGACAATCGCCCCGGGAAGTCCTATCGGGAAATTTACCGCCGCGAGTTTGTACATGGAGAGCACTGCGTCGATGGCGTTGGACATCGCCGGAACCATGGCCGGGAGTACGCATGATTGGTTCGAGGTGATTGGTGCCGCAACGTTGGCGGGAACCCTCAACGTCATCAGCAGCGTACCGATACAAAAGAGCGACGCCCTTCGGGTACTCACGTTTGGTTCAAAGACCGGTTCTTTCGAGACCATCAATCTTCCGCAATACGGTGGTTCTGTCGCAGCGACTGCGACCCTGGGAAGTACTTATCTCGACATCACCGGACGCTTTTTATATGTGACCAACACGAATGACTCCGGCGCCGGATCACTTCGCCAAGCGATCACTTTGGCAAACGGTTACTCCGGTCCGGATGAAATCTATTCCGCGCTAACCGATGGTTCTTCAAGAACAATCAGTCTCAATAGTTCGCTCCCAGCTATTACCGGAGAAACTCGGCTCGATGCCGGCAGGATCGTATCTGGCGCGCGAGTGCCTGGGATTGCGCTCGATGGTAGTTCTATTGCAACGTTCTCCACCGGCTTGCTGGTCACAGGTTCTGACTCTGTCATCTTAGGGATTGCCGTCGGTGGATTCGATCACGGCATCGAGGTGCAAGGAAATGCCAATCAAGTGATCGGCAATTACATTGGCTTAGATCTCGAGGCAAACAAACTTTCCAATGCCTACGGTGTGGTTGTCAGCGGCAAGAACAACCGGATCGGTACCGGCGCCTCGGGTGACGGTAATGTGATATCTGGCAATGACGAAACAAATAGCAGCGCGGGCATTTGGATTGGCGGTGTCAATGCGACGGGCAATCGTGTGCAAGGCAACCGCATCGGAACCAATCGTACGGGCACAGTCGCATTGCCCAATAAACAAGGGGTGACGATCATCGATCGTGCGTCCCAGAACATTGTCGGCACCGATGGCGATGGCACCTCGGATGCGACCGAAGGAAACCTGATCTCAGGCAACGTTTTTGGTGTCAATATCGAAAACGGCAACACCGAGAACAACAGGGTCGCGGGCAACTGGATCGGTTTGAGTAGCAGCGGAACCAGTTCTATTGCCAATACACACTCCGGTATCGTTGTCTCTGGTTCCAACAACTTGATCGGCACCAATGGCGATGGCGTCTCCGATGCTCTGGAACGAAACATCATTTCGGGGAACACTGAAAATGGAGTTTGGTTTTCATTTGGCACCGGCAATCGTATCGCTGGTAACTATATAGGAACCACCAGTGCGGGAGACGCAAAACTAGGCAACAGGACTGGCGTATTAGTCGCTGGATCCTCTAGTGCCATCATCGGTACAAATTCCGATGGAGCGGGAGATGCTTCCGAGGGAAACACCGTTTCGGGTAATTTGGCTCGGGGTATTCAAATTCAAGGTGGTGCATCCACGGGCGCTGTGATCGCGGGTAACTTTATCGGAACAGACCCAACCGGAACCATCGGTCTCGGTAACCTCGAGGATGGTATCGCCGTAGCCAGTGCTACTCAGGTGCGGATTGGAACGGATGGTAGCAACGATGCGTTCAACGATTTGGAACGCAATGTAATTTCGAACAATGGTCAAGCGGGAGTGGAGATTGACTTCGGCACTAATGTCTCCATCGCAGGCAATATTATCGGTTTAAAAGTGGATGGAACCACTGCGCTCGGAAACAGTACCGATGGAGTTCTTATTGGGGGCGGATCCGCTGTGGTCATTGGGACTGATGGCAACAATGTCCGCGATTCCGATGAGAGGAATATCATTTCGGGTAACGTATACGCTGGCATCAATATCTACGGGCCATCGACGAACATCGTCGTAGCCGGCAACTACATCGGTACCGACAGTCAAGGTATTTCTGCTCGCGGAAACGGTACGAATGGGGTCGAGATTTCAGGAACCTCCACCGAAATTCGCATCGGAAGCGTAAACGATGGAATCAATGAGGCCAACGAACGGAACGTTATCTCCGGAAACAACCGCGCGGGTATCTCCACGATTGTCAACGGGACAATCATTTCAGGAAATTACATCGGTACGGATGCTTCCGGGGCCACAGACTGTGGCAATAAAGAGGATGGGATCTTCGTCTTGGGGGCATCCACCACAACGATTCGAAATAACACGATCGCTGGAAACGACAGGAACGGGATTGATGTTGCAAGTTCAACAAGCACAACGATCCAGGGCAACACGATTGGGCTGAATGCGTCCGGAACGTCTAAAATCGCGAATAGCATCCAAGGCGTCAACATTCGCGGTGGTAGCGGAAACATCGTCGGAACCGATGGGAATGGGACAAATGATGCCCATGAAGGCAATGTCATCAGCGGCAACAGTCAATACGGTATTTTTGTAACCACCAACGCGAGCAACACGCGTATCGCAGGTAACAAAATCGGAACCAATCAAACAGGATCTGCCGCCATCGGAAACCTGCAGGAAGGGATTCGAATCGGGGCATCGACCGGAACACTGATCGGTTCCGATGGGAACGGAACCAGCGACACGCTCGAGCAAAACATCATTTCTGGGAACCTCGGGGAAGGTGTGGCCATGTATAACGCATCGACGGTCACCATCGCAGGAAACTACATCGGAACCGATACGACGGGCTTGACTGATTTAGGGAATTTGCGTGACGGCGTACTCGCCAGCGAAACCACGAACAGCACGATCGGTGGCAGCGTGGCCGTTCAAAGCAACCTTATCAGCGGCAATTCCGGGAGCGGGATCAATTTTATCCTCTCGGCCAATAACCAGATCTTGAACAACGTGATCGGATTGAATGCGACATCGACCGCGGCGATTCGCAATGACAACCGAGGGATTTGGCTGCGCAACAACTCGAACAACGCCACCATTCACGGGAACCGAATCGCAGGCAATTACCACGGTATCTGGTTTGATTTCACCAGCGACAGCAAAATCACCGGCAACATTATCGGCCTTGCCAGTGATGGGGTTACGACAATCGCAAACACCGGTTACGGCGTCGCGATTTCGCAAACGAGTTTCCGAAACCGAATCGGTACCGATGGTGACGGAACCAATGACGTAGGTGAACGCAATGTCGTTTCTGGAAACACAGGGTATAACATCTATGTTGCGAATAACGACGACACCATCATCGCAGGCAACTATGTTGGTCTAGCCGTCAACGGCACCGACGCCGTATCCGGCGCTCCAAATGCCGTCGGGGTTTACGTCGTGTCGACCAATCGAACAGTGATTGGCACTAACAGTTCCACCGATGCGAACAACGCTGCAGAACGGAATTACATTTCCGGCAACCTCTCGGACGGTGTGCAGATTGTCGCATCGAACGATACTGTGCTTGCAGGAAACGTCGTCGGCTTATCAACCACCGGTGCGATTTTACGCAATCAAGGAAACGGGGTTACTCTTTCCGGGGCGACGTTACGGACGCGAATCGGCAGCAACTTGGATGGAAGTTATGACAGCATCGAGTTGAATGTTATTTCTGCGAACAATCTTTCCGGCATCGAACTTACCGGTCCTGGTCCCGCGGATGTTGTTATCGCGGGCAATTACATCGGCACAGGATTGAATGGAAGTGTCGATAACGGGAATAAACAGCGGGGTGTTTTTCTTTCGCAAGCATCTAACACGACCGTTCGCAACAACATCATCTCCGGCAACGATTATTCCGGGATTGATGCTGCTAGCTCTACGGGGACCAAGATCCAGGGTAACACGATTGGGCTGGACGCCTCCGGAGCGTCCCCACTCGCCAATAGCATCCACGGCATCGACATTCGCGGTGGTAGCGGAAACATCGTCGGAACCGATGGGAACGGGACAAATGATGCCAATGAAGGCAATGTGATCAGCGGTAACAGTCAATACGGTATTTATGTCAACACGAGCGCGAGCAACACCCGCATCTCGGGAAACAAAATTGGGACCAATCAAGCAGGATCCGCCGCTTTCGGAAATACCCTAGACGGGATTCGAATGGGGGAAGCGACTAGTTTATTGATCGGTACAGATGGGAATGGAACTAGCGATGCGCTCGAGCGAAATGTGATTTCCGGGAATTCTGGCAGCGGTATCAGTTCTGATTTCGCCGTAGTGAGTAATCTCGTGATCGCCGGAAACTACATCGGTACTAACGCGACGGGCACTCTAGCGATCGGAAATGCGATCGACGGCATCACACTTACCTTGGGGAACAATGTCGTTATTGGTACTGATGGGAGCAATGACGCTTTCAATGCAGCGGAGGGTAATCTCATCTCTGGCAATACCGGCGGAGGTATTTACATCAATTTCACGTCGAACTCCGTTATTGCTGGCAACACGATCGGGCTTCAAAGCAATGGCGATACCGTCTTAGCCAATGGGAACACAGGCATCACCATCGATAGAAGCTCGTCCATTCGAGTCGGTACGGATGGAAACAATGTGGCCGATAGCATTGAGAGAAACGTTGTCGCCGGAAATGGCTATCATGGGATTCACGCAATAAGTACCTCTTCGAGCATTGTTATTGCCGGTAATTTGGTGGGTACCAATAGTAGCGGAACAGCAGTCCGTTCCAACTCGCAAACGGGAGTTGTCGTACAAGGTCAAAACATTCGCGTCGGCGCGTTGTCCGATGGTGTCAACGAGGCGAACGAGCGCAATGTGATCTCCGGCAACCACACCGGTGTTTATTCTAGCGCAACCGACGCAATAATCTCTGGAAATTATGTGGGAACCGATATTACGGGCACGGCCGATCTAGGCAATTCCTTTTGGGGTATTCGGTTTGAAGGTGCCACCAATAATCTCGTCAAAGGGAATGTGATATCAGGGAACAACCGACATGGAATTGAGACAGCAGTTTCTACCGGTAATAAGATCCAAGGCAATATCATTGGGTTGACTGTCACAGGAGGAGCAAGGCTTGGTAATTCCGAGCGAGGGATTCATGTCCACGGCGATAATGGAACGATCATCGGCACCGATGGAGATGGTGTCGGTGATGAGAGCGAAGGTAACATCATAAGCTCCAATGGATGGGTTGGTATTTTAGTCCTAGGAAATGCGACCAACACAAGAATCGCAGGGAACAAGATCGGTACCGATATTACCGGGACGGTCTCCCTCGGCAACAGTAGTACGGGTATTGCAATCAGTGCGTCAACAGGCACCATCATCGGTACCAACGGTGACGGTCAGAGCGATGCGATTGAAAGCAATCTCATTTCTGGGAATCAAGCCCAAGGAATTGATGCGGATTCTGCCAATGCCAAAACACTCGTCATTGCAGGCAACTTGATCGGCACCACCGCAAATGGTCTCAGTAAACTGGCCAATACAGGCCATGGAATCAGTTTCTCAAGTGTTTTCAATGCGGTGATTGGTGGAGCATTGCCGGCGCAGCGCAACATCATCAGTGGTAATAACGGAGCTGGGATCTTCACGATGAGCTCTCAAGGCAACACGATCACCAACAATGTCATCGGGTTGGATAAGGACGCAGCGGCCCCGATCAAGAACAACACGAGTGGGATCCAATTTGAGAATTACTCGAGCGGCAATACCATCGATAAAAATATCGTCTCTGGGAACACCAAGGGGATTCTCATCAAAAACTCAGGGTACAGCGTCGTCACTGGAAACATCGTTGGAATGGCGGGTGATGGGACGACAGCCCAAGGGAATACGGACTACGGTATCGGTTTGGTGGGCGGTTCCTGCGATTTCAATCGCATTGGTACCAACGGGGATGGTGTCAATGATGCCGCTGAAAGGAATATTGTCGCAGGTAACGGAGTTTATAACCTCTACCTAGACTTTGCTTTCGACACAACGATCGCCGGGAATTACATCGGCCTCAAGGCAAACGGAACCAGTGGATTTGCGAACTCTGCGACCACTGCGGGTATTTTCATCAATAATTCGACCCGGACTACGATAGGAACCAACGGATCGAACGATGCGTTTAATGAGGCTGAGCGAAACTACATTTCAGGAAACACGGGGACTGCAATCTCGATCGTCGGTAGCGATCCTGCTATGCCGTACATCACCCAGGACACCATCATCGCAGGCAATGTGATCGGACTGACGGTCGCAGGAAATGAACTTGCGAACGGTGGGGATGGAATTCGGATGGCCACGAATACCATTCGGACTCGCATCGGAACCAACGCGAATGGTATCAGCGATGATCTTGAACGGAACGTCATTTCGGGCAACGCAGGCAATGGCATTAGCGCGGACTCTGCCGGGGTCAAAGATCTCGTGATTGCCGGTAATTACATTGGGACTTCGATTAGCGGTACGGCTCGTGCGGCCAATGCATCGAGCGGGATTGTCTTCACTTCGGTTTCCAATGGACTCATTGGTGGTGCGCTGCTCGCACAGAGGAACATCATCAGCGGCAATAACGGTGATTCAGGTATTCAACTTAGTGAGTCGAATGGAACCACTGTTAGGAATAACTTTATAGGCTTGAACGCCAACGGTGACGCGCAGATCGGAAACGCTAATTACGGAATACGAAATCATTTCAGCAATAATTCGCTGATAACCGGTAACAATATCTCAGGTAATGGCGTTGGGATGCTACTTTACTCAAGCAACGATGTGTCCATTACTGGTAACTACATCGGATTGGCTCCTGATGGCGTCAATTCGATCCCGAATACCTACGGAGGGATCACAGCCCAAGAATGCCTCCGTCTTTACGTGGGGACGCGAGGATTGGATGCGTCCACGGCAAATGGAAATTTCATCGCAGGCAACGGCTACCAGCAGATCCGGCTTGACTTTGGTGCACAAAATGTAATCGCCGGAAACTCGATTGGCGTGGGGGTTAACGGTCAATCTGTCATCGGCGGAATTACGGGCGGCTCGATTGCGCCTCTTGGAATCCTGTCGGTTAGTTCGACCGATCTACGTATCGGTACAAATGGTTCGACAGATGCTTTCAACGCGACCGAGGCCAACGTTATCGGAGGCCTCGCAAGAGATGGAATTCACCTTACTGGAACCTTGAGTGCACCCGATTTGCGAACTGTTATTGCCGGAAACTATATCGGTGTAACCCCTGGTGGTGAGAATCGATCCAACCAGGGACACGGGATCTCGTTAACGGCAAACAGCGTGTCTACCATCATAGGAACCAATAGCGATGGAAATTACGACGCTTTGGAAAGCAACGTTATCTCAGGCAACAATGGGTACGGTGTCTACCTTGATTCCGCATCGGGCACGGTGCTGGCTGGCAACAAGATAGGTCTCAAACCTGACGGTCAGACCATCCTAGGGAATGGACAGGGGGGGCTTTCGATCCTCTCAGGTTTAACGGTGCGAGTCGGATCCAACGGCGATGGTACGCGCGATTCGGACGAACGGAATATCATCTCTGGAAATACGGGATCGGGGGTTGTGATTAGCGGTCAGAGCAAGGATGTCACTGTCTCTGGAAATATCCTGGGGCTCGATGTAGACGGACTTGACGCACTCGGAAACACAGGAAATGGAATCTCGGTGACTGGTTCGCTGTCTGGAGTTATCGTCGGTGGTACATCGATCGGCTTGAGAAACGTGGTGTCAGGTAATCAACAG
>Ga0315899_10005047_pt1 | contig 14269 bp, 12 predicted proteins | sample LakEriMetagenome_2_FD_203518 | JGI IMG/M metagenome (GOLD analysis project Ga0315899, IMG submission 203518) | Freshwater fungal communities from buoy surface, Lake Erie, Ohio, United States - Buoy 4 MA112 | ecosystem: Environmental > Aquatic > Freshwater > Lake | place: USA: Lake Erie, Ohio... | reverse complement strand
GCGGCCTCTTCCGACAGCATCAGCGCCCGCCCGGCGCGCAGCAGCGTGAGTGCGGCCGCCTCGCTCAGCGCCATGCGCGGCGCGATGGTGGCCACGGGCAGGGGGCCGTCCTGCAGAATGTCGAACAGCCCGCCCTCCACATAGGCGCGCAGCACCTGCGAATAGGCAAAGCCCGCGAGCAGATCGAATGCCGCATCGGCGCGGCTGCGCGCGATCCAGCGGATCAGCGGCAGGCGCGCGGCCCAGTGCTGGAAGCGGGGATTGGCGAACACGCGGTTGCGTCGCTTGATCCAGCCGGTCCGGATGGCGGCCTTGTCGATCACGGACGGAGTGTTTTACAGCGCATATGTCTAAACAATTGGACAGGGACGCGCGTAAGGTCAATGATAATCACGGGATGAAGGAAGGGGAGGACGGGCCATAGCGCGAGTCGTCGTCATCGGAGCCGGGATTGGCGGGCTGACCAGTGCTGCGCTGCTGGCGGCGCAGGGCCATGACGTCACGGTGCTCGAAAAGGAGGTCTGGGTGGGCGGCAAGGCACGCCGCGTGGACGTCGATGGCGCCGCAATCGATGGCGGGCCGACCGTGTTCACCTATCGCCAGGTGTTCGACGAGGTGTTCGCCGCCTGCGGGTCGCGCCTCGAGGATCATGTCACCATCAACCGCGCCGAAGTGATCGCCCGCCATGCATGGGATGCGTCCGGCAGCCTCGATCTCTACGCCGATCCGCGCCGCAGCGAGGACGCCGTCGGCGCCTTTGCCGGAGCCGAGGCAGCGCGCGGCTACCGCGCCTTCCGCAAGGAGGCCGCACGCATCTTCGATGTGCTCGAAGATCCGTTCCTGCGCGGCGACAAGGCCTCCACCCCGCTGCCGATGATGTGGCGGATCGGGCCGTGGCGGATTGGCGATGCGCTCGCGATGCGCCCCTTCGACGGGATGTGGAACGCGCTTGGCAGCCACTTCAAGGACCAGCGCCTGCGCCAGCTGTTCGGGCGCTATGCCACCTATTGCGGCTCCTCGCCCTTCGCTGCGCCTGCCACGCTGATGCTGATCGCCGATGTCGAGGCGCGCGGGGTGTGGCTGATCGAGGGCGGGATCCATGCGCTCGCCAAGTCCATCGCGACGCTTGCGACACGACAGGGCGCGCGGGTGCGGACCGGTGCGCCGGTCGCGGAAATTGTCACCGCCAAGGGGCGCACCAGCGGCGTCAAGCTGGCGTCGGGCGAGGTGGTCGCGGCGGACCTCGTGATTTGCAACGGCGATCCGGCGGCGCTGGCGACGGGACGCTTCGGCGAGGGTGCCGCCCGCGCGGTGCCCGCGATCCCGCCCGCCAAACGCTCGCTTTCGGCGCTCGTCTGGTATGCGCACACGCGGACCGAAGGCTTTGAATTGAGTCACCACAACGTGTTCTTCTCGTCCGACTACGCGCGCGAGTTCCGCGAGATCGCCGCAGGCCAGCCGCCCGCCGATCCCACTGTCTATGTCTGCGCCATGGATCGCGGCGCCGGCGAACACGCGCCGCGCCCGCAGGGTCGCGAGCGCATCCAGATCATCGTCAACGCCCCCGCCAATGGAGACGTTCACCACTATTCGTCCGAGGAGAGAGAGCGATGCACCCGAACCATGATGGCCACGCTGAAACGCTGCGGCCTCGCGCTGGAGGATCCCTTACCGCATCAACTCATGACGCCGCAGGACTGGGAGGGACTGTTCCCGGCCACGGGGGGCGCGCTTTATGGGCGAGCGTCTCACGGCTGGGCAGCCTCTTTCCAGCGGCAAGGGCCGAAGACCCGGCTACCCGGTCTTTACTGCACGGGCGGAGCGACCCATCCGGCGGCTGGGGTGCCCATGGCAGCCTTGTCCGGGCAGCTGGCCGCGCGGGTGATCGCGAAGGACCTCGCTTCGACGAGGACATCCCCGCGGGCGGCTATTCCTGGTGGTATGTCGACGCGATCAGCGACGACGGGCAGCACGGGCTGACGATCATCGCCTTTCTGGGCTCGGTGTTCTCGCCCTATTACAAGAAGAGCGGGCGGGGCGATCCGCTCAACCATGCCTCGCTCAATGTCGCGCTTTATGGTCCGCAGCACCGCTGGGTGATGACCGAACGTGGCCGCGGCGCGGTGGCACGCGATGCCAGCAACCTCGAGATCGGGCCGAGCGCGGTGCACTGGGACGGCGAGGCGCTGACCATCGACATTGTCGAGGGCGACACGCGGCTGTTCGTGCCGTGGCAGCGGCCGGTGGTGGGGCGCGTGCGGGTGTTTCCCGAGGCGCTGAACCGCGTCGCCTTCGCGCTCGACGGGAAGGAAAGCCATATCTGGCACTGCCTCGCTCCGCGCGCGCGGATCGAGGTGGAGATACAGTCCCCCGGTATCAGCTGGAGCGGCAAGGCCTATCTCGATCACAACCGCGGGGCCGAGCCGCTGGAGAACGGCTTCAACACCTGGCACTGGTCACGTGCGCATCTGAAGGAGGGCGCGCTGGTGTGCTACGAAGGCGAGCGCGGCGATGGCTCGCTGTTTGCGAGCGCGCTGCGCTTCGATGCGCGGGGCGTGCCCGAGCCGGTCGATCTGCCGCCGATCGCGGCGCTCCCCGACAGCAAGTGGGGCATCACCCGCCGCACCCGTTCCGACATCGGCGTCGCCGAAGTGCGCCGCACGTGGGAGGACACCCCCTTCTACGCCCGCAGCGAACTCGCCTCGCTGTTCATGGGCGAGGAAGTGGTCGCGGTGCAGGAGAGCCTCGACATGCAGCGGTTCTCCTCGCGGCTGGTGCAGTTCATGCTACCCTACAGGATGCCCAGAAGAGCCCGCTAGGCCACAAGGCGCAAGGCGCGGCGCCCAGCGTCAGGGTTTCACCACCAGATTGCCCAGATGGCTGCCATCGAACAGCATCAGCAAGGCGTCCGGGAAATGCTCGACCCCGCTGACAACATGCTCTGGCAAGGTCAGCTTTCCGGCTCGCATCAGCGCGGAAATCTCAGCCATCGCGGCAGGATAGTCCGTCTCGTAATGGCTGACGACGAAGCCTTTCATTATCGCATTGCGCTCTGCCAGACGCAGGTAGAGTTTCGGCCCGCGCACATCATCGAGATTCTGGTACTGCGATATCGCCCCGCAAATCGCGATCCGTGCCCCGGCCGGCGCGAGATTATCGAGCACGATATCAAGCGTTTCGCCGCCAACATTATCAAAAAACACGTCAACGCCATCAGGGGCTGCATCGGCCAGTTGCTTGGCAAGATTGCCGCTTTTGTAATCGATTGCGACATCGGCGCCGAGCGTATCGACAAGGTAGCTGCATTTCACCGGGCCTCCGGCGATGCCGATGACGCGTGCGCCGCGCGCTTTGGCCAATTGCACCACGACCGAGCCAACCGCGCCCGCTGCCCCTGAAACGACAACGACATCGCCAGCCTTGACCTCGGCCACGCGGATCAGGCCGACCCATGCGGTGATGCCGCCCGTGACGTTCAGCGGCCCGGCAAAATCGCTTGGCGTCATGCCCGCTTGCACGCTGAGCTTGCGCAATCCTGCCGCAGGCACCAGCGCATGGGTTTGCGCTGACAACATGCCGTAAACCCAGTCTCCGACCGCCAGATCGGGGCTATGGGATGCGACAATCTGGCCGACCCCAAGCGCCGGAATGGTTTCTCCCAGCGCTGCCGTCTCGTGCATCCCTGCATCGCTCAGGGTCGTACGGATCCACGCATCGATCGATAGCGTATCGACCCTTGCCACGACGAATCCCGCCGCGACATCGCCAATGGCAACACTTTCTGTGCCGAAATCATCGCGTACCGGCATGCCCTCGGGACGGCGCTTGATGAAGACTCTGCGGTTTTGAAGTGCGATGACTTTGCTCCTGATAATCAATCGATTGGAGCGTGGGGAGCGATGCACCCGCGAACAATTGTCGATTTGACTAGCGGATCTTGCCGCAGATCGATGGCCGCGCCGGGATCAATCGGCATTTCGGACGGATGCGGCACGCAAGGCGCAATCGCAACGGCGGTCAGGCAGGCGGTTCGCTCTCGCGCTCGGCTGCCTCTTTCGCCGCGCGTTCGGCACGGGTTTTCTTCAGCATCCGGTCCATCTTGAGCCACTGCCACATCCCGACGCCGATCGCGAGGCCGTAGAACAGCACGATCTCGATCCAGCCCATGTTGCCCATGCTATGTGCTCCTAGCCGTGCTGCTTAAGGAAGGCGGCGATCTTTGCCGCCACGGCCTCGGGGGCCTCCTCGTGTGCCAGATGCCCGAGACCGGAGAGCACGTCCAGCCGCGCGTCGGCGAGCCAGTTCTGCGCATCGCGCGCCCAGGCGAGCGGGATCGCCGGATCGCTCTCGCCATGCACCAACAGCACCGGATTGTGCGCCGTGCCCATCCGTTCGCGCAAAGTCGGCAAATCCCAGTTGGCCATCATCGCCAGCGCGCCGCCGGCGTGGTCAGGGTGCTTCAGGAGCGTGCGATAACAGGCGAGACCCACAGGCTCGATCCGCGAATGGGTCGAACGCCATACAAACCGCCCTGCGCCGCCGGTCAGATCGACCGTGCTGGCAAAGATGCGCGGCACCAGCGGGTTGATGAACAGCGCCTTGGCGACGGCGGGGAATATCTGCGCGAAAGGGCCGGGGAAGGGCCGCAGCGCCGCGTTCAGCCCGACAATCGGCCCGGTATAGCTGTGATCCAGCGCCAGTTGCAGCGCCAGCGCCGCGCCGGCCGAATGGCCGATGATCGCGGCGGGCTTCACATCGAGCGCCTTCAACAACCCTGCAATCTCGCCCGCCATCGCTGGCAGGCTCATGGCATAGGCATCATGGCCGGTGGTGAAGGCGTGGCGCGGCAGATCGGGGGCGATGACGGTGTGGGTTTGCGCCAACAGCGGCATCAGTCCGCGCCACGAATGGACCGAAGCGCCGGTGCCGTGGAGCAGCAGCAAGGGCGGTCCGCCCCCTTTGTTCTTTGGCCCCATCCGCTGCACGTGCCAGCGCGCGCGGCCCACCTGGACAAAGTCGCTCGCCTCGCGGTGCGGCCAGATCAGCCCTTCGCGGTTCCAGTCGAGCCGGCTCATCCAGGAAAAGCGGGTTGGGCGGCGTTGATCGCTTGTTGCAGCAGCCGCGCGTCAGCGCGTGGCAGCGCGAGGAAGCGTCCGCCCAGCGCGCGGGCGAGTTCCGCGCCTTCGGGGCCGGGCCGGACGGAGATGTCGACCACCAGCGCATCGATCCCGCGCGCATAGATCACCTTGGCGGCGGCCTCGGCGTCGAGCTTGGCCTGCGGACGGCCGGGCGAGCCATCGGCGGCGATATTGGCGCGCCCGTCGGTCAGGATCACCAGCGCCGCGCTGCGTCCGCGCGCGATAACGGCCTCGGCCACCTCGCGCGCGGCGTTGAGGCCCAGCGCGAGCGGGGTGCCGCCGCCGCCGGGAAGCTCGGCCAAGCTGCGGCGCGCGCGGGTGAGCGAGCGCGTGGGGGGCAGCAGCAGTTCCGCGCTCTCGCCCCGGAACGCCACAAGCGCGACTTCGGAGCGGGTGACATAGGCCTGCCCCAGCATCAGTTCGACCGCGCCCTTGGCCTCGGCCAGCCGCGCGGCGGCGGCGGAGCCGGAGGCATCGACCGCGAAGATTGTGACCCGGGCGGCGCGTTCTTCAAAGCGGCGGATGCGCAGGTCTTCCTTGCGCATGATGATCGGGGCGTCGGCGGCCTGTGGCTGCCCGAGTTCCCTGCGCCGCACCGCCTGCCACGGGACGGCGGCGCGAAGTGAGTCGATCAGCGCCAGCTTGGCCCCGCCGCGCGGCATTCCGGGACGCGCGCCCAGGGGCTTGCCGCGGGTGGCCGCCTTGCGTTTCTGGCCGGTGCCGCTGCTCGATGAACGGCGCGGCGCCTTGCCCTGCGCAAGGCTTTCGAGCAGACCCGCCGGGATTGCCGCCTTGGCCGCCTCGACGAGGATTTCGGAGAGATCGGGCTCGGGTTGATGCTGTTCGATATCCTCGCGGTTGTCGCGCTCGCCATCGGGCGGCGGAGGCGGTTGCTCCTCGGGCGGCGGCTCCTCGCTTTCCTGCGGCGGCAGACGCGTGGCGCGCGGGGCCAGCACGAGCTGCACTGCGCCTGTCAGATCGGCCTCGCTTGCGGCCAAGCGCCCCTCCAGCGCCGCCAGCCCGCGCGCCGCCTCGCCGGCAAAGATCAGCGCGCGCAGGCTCTCCACCCCGAGCATGGCGGCCGTGGCAGCGAGCGCCTGCATCGCCTGCGTCGCAAGCGGCGCGACGTCGGCAAGGCGTCCGGCGGCAGGGGCGAGTTCCACCCCCTGCCAGCGGCGCGAAGCGGAAAGGTCGCAGGCAAAGGCGAGGCGTTCAGTGAGGCTGGCGGGCGGGGCTTCGTCGGGCTCGGCCGCGTCATCCAGCAGCACCAGCGCCGCGCCGCCCTCGTCGAGCGCCTGCGCGAGCCGCCCGGCTACGCCTGCATCCATCCGCTCTGCCATGCCGGCGATCAGCGCGCCGCCCGCGGCTTCCTCGATCAGCCCGGTCTGGCGGACCGGCCTTCCGGCCGAGAGGCTCGCGGCCAGATCGATCCCGCCCAGAAGCCGCTCGTCATCGACATGGCCTGGCAGGCGGCGCAGCGCAATGTGCTCCGCCAGCGCCGCTACCAGCGCCTCGCGCGCAGGGCTGGCCCCGCGCAGCACCATGCCGCGAAACAGGCGCGGGGTGAGGAGGAACAGGCGGGCCGCGAGCACCGCATCCCCAAGCGGATCAGCTTGCGGGTCGGTGGCTGGCGGCGGGTTCATCCGAACAGCTCGGCAATCGCCCGGGTGATGCGCACCGTCGATCCGGTCTCGTCGAGCACGTCGCGGCGCAAACGGTGGCGCAGTGCCAGAGGCGCGATCGCGATCAGGTGCTTGCGGGTGACCTTCTTCGCGCCGTCCAGTGCCGCCAGCGCGCGCGCGGCGCGCATCAGGGTGAGCTCGCCGCGCAACCCGTCCGCGCCCACCGCCAGACACAGCTCGGCAGCATCGCGCAGCACATCATCGCCCGCATCAAGCTTGGCGAGCCGTGCCTTGCCCTTGGCGACGCGCTTCAAAATCTTCTCGTCCTCGTCCGCCCAGCGCGCCGCGAAGTTTTCGGGATCGCGCTCGTTCTCGGCGACGATGCGCATGATCGCGATCCGCACCTCGATATCCTTGGGGCTGCGCACTTCGACCGAGAGCCCGAAACGGTCGAGCAGCTGGGGGCGCAATTCGCCTTCTTCGGGGTTGCCGCTGCCGATCAGCACGAACTTGGCCGGGTGGCGCACCGAGAGGCCTTCGCGCTCGACCACATTCTCGCCCGAGGCCGCCACATCGAGCAGCAGATCGACCAAGTGATCTTCGAGCAGGTTGATCTCGTCGATATAGAGAAACCCGCGGTGGGCCTTGGCTAGCAGGCCGGGCTCGAACGCCTTCTCGCCCGAGCGCAGCGCGCGTTCGAGATCGAGGCTACCGATCACGCGGTCCTCAGTCGCGCCCAGCGGCATATCGACGAAGGGCACCGCGCGTTTCACCATCTTGCCGGTGCCGCAGACATCGGGATAGCGCGCCTGATCCTCTTGCGATGCGCCATAGGGGCAGCCGTCTGCCGCCATGATCGGCGGGAGCAGACTGGCAAGCGCGCGCGCGGCGGTGGACTTGCCGGTGCCGCGATCGCCGAACACCATCACCCCGCCAATGCTGGGGTCGACAGCGGCGATCAGCAGCGCGAGTTTCATCTCGTCCTGACCGACGATTGCGGAGAAAGGGAAGCGTGCCATAGGGGGAGTCTTGTGGACGTTCGGGCAGCTTTGGACAAGCCCACCTGACAAGCGGGCGTTACACTTTGTCGCTTATCGTTTGCCGAGACGGTTCAGCAGCAGCACCGGCAGCAGCCCGGCCGCAAGCAGGATCAGCGCGGGGATCGCGGCCTCCACCAGCCGCTCGTCGCTGGCTAGGCGATAGGTGCGGGTCGCCAGCGTTTCGAGGTTAAAGGGGCGCAGGATCAGCGTCGCGGGCAATTCGCGCAAGGTGTCGATGAACACCAGCGCGGCGGCGCCCGCGAGGTTCGGGGCGAGCAGCGGGGCATAGATCCGCGCCAGCACGCGCCCCGGCCCGGCGCCGAGCGAGCGCGCCGCCCAATCGAGCCTCGGCGGGATCCGCGCAAGGCCCCCGCTAACGCTGTTATAGGCGACCGTCAGGAACCGCACCGAGAGCGCATAGACCAGGATCGCACTTGTCCCTGTCAGCAGCAGCCCGCCGCTCCAGCCCAGACTAGCGCGGGCAAAGCGGGTGAGGCTCTGGTCGAGGATGCCGAGCGGGGCGAGCAGACCCACCGCGAGCAGCGCGCCGGGGAGCGCGTAGCCCAAGGTCGCGAGCCTAATCGCGCCCGCCGTCAGCCCCATACCTTGGCCGCCGCCCGAACGCGCGCGGGCAAAGGCGAGCAGCAGCGCGGTGACAAGGCACAGGCTCGCCGTGGCAAGGCCGAGCCACAGGCTGCCGCGCGCATAGGTCGCCAGATCGCCCGCGGCGGCCTGCGCCGTGTCGGTGAGCGCCATCATCGCCAGATAGCCCGCCGGCAGCACGAAGCCGAGCAGCATCGGCACCAGGCAGGCGAGCAGCGCCAGCGCTTTGCCCAATGGCGAGAGCGCCACCAGCGGCTCCTCGCCCGCGCGCATTGCCAGCCCGTCGAGGCTGTCGCTGCGGCCCTGCCGGGTGGCCGCCTCGATCGCGACCAGCGCGATGACGAACAGCAGCATCACCGCCGCCAGCTTGAGCGCGGCAGGCTTGTCCCCCATCGCCAGCCAGCTGCGGAAGATGCCGGTCGAGAAGGTGGGGATGGCGAAATATTCGGCGACGCCGAAGTCGGCGAGCACCTCCATCAGCACCAGCGCAAGGCCGCCCGCAATCGCGGGGCGCGCGGCGGGCAGGGCGACCGAGCGGAACGCGCGCGCGGGCCCCGCGCCAAGGCTGCGCGCGGCGCGGAACTGGGTCAGGCTCTGGGTGGCAAAGGCGGTGCGCGCGAGCAGATAGACGTAAGGATAAAGCACCAGCCCCAGCACCAGCGCGCCCCCGCCCAATGAGCGAATCTGCGGCAGGGCATAATCCTGCGGCCCCCAGCCGGTCGCTGCCCGCAAGGCGCTCTGCACCGGCCCGGCAAAATCGAGCAGATCGGCATAGATATAGGCAGCGATATAGGCGGGCACCGCGAGCGGCAGCACCAGCGCCCAGCTCAGCACACCGCGGCCGGGAAAGCGGGTGGCGGTGATCAGCCACGCGCAGCCGGTGCCGGTAACTGCGGCAAACCCGCCCGCCAGCAGCATCAACAGCAGCGTGTTGGCGATGTAGGTCGGCAGCACCGTGTGTGCCAGATCGGCCAGCGCCGCGCGCTCTCCTGCGAGCGCGGACCACAAGATTGCGGCAATCGGCAGGCCCGCCAGCGCGGCAATTGCGAGCGCGGCGAGGCTCCAGGGAGTTTGCCCGCCCGAGCCTGCGCCCGAGCCGGCGCCCGAGCCGGCGCCCGAGCCGGCGCTTGCCTCTCCCGCCGCAAATTGCCTAAGGCGTCTCACCGGCAATTCCCGCGCCGCGGTTGCAGGATCGAACATTGAGCCTCGAATTTCGTCATATTGCCCATGCATACGGTCAGGTCTGGGCGCTGGAGGACATCAGCTTCAGCGCGCCGACGGGAGAGATCACGTGCCTGCTTGGCGCGTCGGGCTGCGGGAAGTCAACACTGCTCGGGCTGGCGGCGGGCTTGCTCAGGGTGCAGCAGGGCGAGATCCTGCTCGGCGGCGATCTGCTGGCGGACGCGCATCGCAGCCCTCCGCCCGAAGCGCGCCCGGTGGGGCTGGTGTTTCAGGATGGCGCGCTGTTCCCGCATATGACGCTTGCTGCCAATGTCGCCTTCGGCTTGCCCAAGGCGCTACGGGGCGAGGCCGAAAGCTGGCTGGCGCAGGTGGGCCTTGCGGGCATGGGCGCGCGCTACCCGCACGAGCTTTCGGGCGGGCAGCAACAGCGCGCCGCGCTCGCCCGGGCGATGGCACCGCAGCCGCACGTGCTGCTGATGGACGAACCCTTCGCCAGCGTCGACATCGTGCTGCGCCGCAAGCTTCGCCGCGATTGCCGCATCCTGCTGCGCGAGGCGGGGGCGACCGTGGTGCTGGTCACCCATGATCCGGCCGAGGCGCTCGACATTGCCGACCGGATCGCGGTGATGGAGAGCGGGCGGATCATCCAGTTCGGTAGCCCTGAGGAATTGCACCATGCGCCGGCGACGGCCTCGGTTGGCGCGATCTTCAGCGGCGCGCAGGTGATTGCCGGCGGCCCGTCCGCTGAAGGGCTGGACACCCCCTTCGGCCTTTGGCCCTTTGCCAGCCTGATCGGCGAGCTGCCGCAAGGCGCGGCGATCGATCTGCTGGTGCAGGCCGACCGGCTGGTGCCTGTGGCCGATGTGCGCGGCTGCAAGGTGCGCGATGTGCACCCGCTGGGGCTGCGCAAACGCGTGCTGCTCGAAGGTGCGGACGGGGCGGCGATCACGGTCGAAACCGCGCTGCCGGTCGATCCGGCCAAGACCTATAGCGTCCTGCCCGACCCGGAAAGCGTGCGGGCGTTCGTCGCGAGCGGGGGCGTGCAAGGATAGGGCTTGCAGATTGGCCTTGATTGGGGCGAGATAATATTGCAAGTCATTCGCATCTTGTAACAGGATTCCTCCTTCCATGAAGAAACTGCTCCTTGCTCTTGCCGCCTGCGCTGCCCTTGCTGCCTGCGGCGAAACCCCCGGCGAAGGCGAAGCGCCTGCCAATGCGGGCGAGGTCAACCTCTATTCCTCGCGCCACTACGATACCGATCTCGCGCTCTACGAGGACTTCACCAAGCAGACCGGGATCAAGGTCAACCGCATCGAGGCCGATGCCGACGCGCTGATCGAGCGGATCCAGTCCGAGGGCGAGTTCAGCCCCGCCGACATCCTCGTCACGGTCGATGCCGGACGTCTGTGGCGCGCGGAAGAGGCGGGCGTGTTCGGCCGGGTCGATTCGGCGGTGCTGAAGGAGCGCATCCCCGCGCACCTGCGCCATCCGGACGGGCTGTGGTTCGGCCTCTCCACCCGCGCGCGGATCATCATCTACAACAAGGCCGCAGGCACCCCGCAGGGCCTCGCCAATTACGCCGATCTCGCCGACCCGAAGTGGAAGGGGCAGATCTGCGTGCGCTCCTCCTCGAACATCTATAACATCTCGCTGCTCTCCAGCATCATCGCCCACAGGGGCGCGGCCGAGGCGGAAAAGTGGACCAAGGGCGTTGTCGCCAACTTCAAGCAGGCCCCGCAAGGCAATGACACCGCGATGATCGAGGCGGTGGCCGCTGGCCAGTGCCGCATTGCGATCGTCAACACCTATTACCTCGCGCGTTATGCCGGGGGTGACGCGAAAGCGAAGGCGATCTTCGATGCCGTCGGCGTGATCTTCCCCGATCAGGCCGGCAGCGGCACCCACGTCAACATCTCGGGCGCAGGCCTGGTCAAGACCGCGCCCAACCGCGAGAATGCGGTGAAATTCCTCGAATACCTCACCTCGGAAAGCGCACAGCGCTACTTCGCCGATGGCAACAACGAATATCCCGCCAGCGTCGGCCTCAAGGCCAATTCGGCGCTCGACCAATTGGGCGCGTTCAAGGCCGACACACTCAACGCCGCGCAAATCGGCAAGGGCCAGGCCGAGGCGGTGAAGATCTTCGACCGCGCGGGGTGGAACTGATTTACGCCTTACCAAGGCGCGCTTTCAGGCCTTATCACTAAACTGTCTTGATGGGGGCGCGGTGTTCGTTCATTTGCGCCCCGATCCTGCCGCCTTGTCCGGGCAGCGCACACCTGTATCCGAGGCCCACTTGAACCAGCCCACCCTGACCCGCGACCAGTTCACCGAAAGCGCGGCGCTCTCTGTCGAGACCATCACCTATGTCCACCACTGGTGCGAGGGGCTGTTCACGCTCAAGATGACGCGCCCGGCGAGCTTCCGCTTCCGTTCGGGCGAATTCGTGATGATCGGGCTGCCGGGCGACAACGGCAAGCCGCTGCTGCGCGCCTATTCGGTCGCTTCGCCTTCGTATGAAGAGGAGCTCGAATTCCTGTCGATCAAGGTGGCTGATGGCCCGCTGACCTCGCGGCTCCAGCACATTCAGGTCGGCGATCCGATCTACCTCGGCAAGAAGCCGACCGGCACGCTGGTGACCGATGCGCTGCTGCCCGGCAAGCGATTGTTCATGCTCTCGACCGGCACCGGCCTTGCGCCCTTCATGAGCCTCGTGCGCGATCCCGAGGTTTACGGGATGTTCGAGGAAGTGATCGTCGTTCACTCGGTGCGCAATGTGAATGAGCTGGCCTACCGCGAGCTACTCGAAAGCAAGCTCGAAGGCGACCCGCTGCTCGAGGATGAAGACCGCGCGCGGATGATCTACGTCCCCACCGTGACGCGCGAAGACTTCCGCACCACCGGCCGCATCCAGACCCTGATCGACGACGGCCGGTTGTTCGCCGAAAGCAACGGCCCCAAGCACTTCGTTCCGCACGAGGACCGCGTGATGCTGTGCGGCTCGATGGCGATGATCAAGGACCACGCCGCCGATCTGGAACGGCGCGGGTTTGAAGAGGGCGCGAATAACAAGCCCGGCCAGTTCGTCATCGAACGCGCATTTGTGGGTTGAATTGGCAGGGCAAATTGTCCCGCCTTCATAAGGCGTTCAGCACCTGAGGCTCAGCTTTCACCAGCCAGAGGAGGACGCTATGGCGCACCGCTTGATTCCCGCCGCCATGCTTGCCGCAGCGCTCGCGCCTGCCAGCGCCCTTGCGCAGGACGAGCGCATGTCGCCGCTGCCGAACTACAACCTCGTCCAGCTCACCGTCGCGGCCAGCGCGGTTCCGGCAGACGAATTCCAGGCGCGCACCATGGAGATCACGTCATGCAAGGACGCGGTGGAACTCGGCAAGGCGCTGGGCGCGAGGGTCAACCGGAGCAACTTCACCAGGGCGGGGCAATTGCCGCCTCAGCTGCGCCCGATCCTCAAGGATCTGCCGAACGGCATGGCGAGCCCGGTGCTGAGCGAGGGCGGGGGAATGCTGCACGTGCTGGTGGTGTGCAGCCGGGCGTGACCTCTTCCCACTTTCGCGCTTGACCCCCGCCCGCGCGCGCTGTTCAATCGTGGCAAATCAAAACCGTTTTGCCGGAGAGAACCCCATGCTCGCAACCTCCTATCGCACCGCTTATAACGAAGACCACGAAGCCTTCCGCGATACCGTCCGCAAGGTGTTTGCCGAACACCTGACCCCGCACATGGACGAGCACGAGGCCAACGGCATCGTCCCGCGCGACGTGTGGAAGACAATGGGTGATGCCGGGATGCTGTGCATGACGGTGAAGGAAGAGAACGGCGGCCTCGGCCTCGATTTCGGGTTCAACTGCGTGCTGACCGAGGAATTGAGCTACCTCGGATCGTCCGCAGGCTTCACGCTCCAGAACGACATCACCGCCAATTATTTCGAGCGCCTCGGCAATCCCGAGCAGCGCGCCAAGTATCTGCCCGGCATGGTCAGCGGCGACATCATCACCGCCATCGCCATGACGGAGCCGGGCGCAGGCTCCGATCTTCAGGGCATCCGCACCACGGCCAAGAAGGACGGCAACCACCTCGTCATCAACGGCTCGAAAACCTACATCACCAACGGCCAGAACGCCGATTGCGTGATCGTGGTGGCCAAGACCGATCCCGAGCTGGGATCGAAGGGCATTTCGCTGGTGCTGGTTGACGCCGACACCCCCGGGTTCGAGCGCGGGCGCAACCTCGACAAGATCGGCCAGCATTCGGCCGATACCTCGGAGCTGTTCTTCAACGATTGCCGCGTGCCCATGACCAATATCCTCGGCGCGGAAGGCATGGGCTTCGTGCACCTGATGGAAGAGCTGCCGCAGGAACGCCTCAGCATTGCCGTCGGCGCGCAAGCCGCGGCGCAGCGGGCGTTTGACGAAGCGGTCAAGTTCACCAAGGAGCGCGCCGCTTTCGGCAAGACCGTGTTCGAGTTCCAGAACACCAAGTTCACCCTCGCCGACCTCAAGGCCAAGCTGCAGGTGGGCTGGGCGCATCTCGACTGGGCGATCAGGAAGCACCTCGCGGGCGAGCTCACCACCGACGAGGCGAGCGCGGCGAAGCTGTGGCACACCGACCTCCAGTGGGAAGCCTGCGATGTGTCGCTGCAACTCCACGGCGGGGCGGGCTACATGA
>Ga0315899_10005045_pt1 | contig 14271 bp, 12 predicted proteins | sample LakEriMetagenome_2_FD_203518 | JGI IMG/M metagenome (GOLD analysis project Ga0315899, IMG submission 203518) | Freshwater fungal communities from buoy surface, Lake Erie, Ohio, United States - Buoy 4 MA112 | ecosystem: Environmental > Aquatic > Freshwater > Lake | place: USA: Lake Erie, Ohio... | reverse complement strand
CGGTATTATCATGAACGCTATAGTGAGGGATTTGCCTTGGAGTGCAAGGCAATTGATCATGTGCGCAGATATCTGGGTTTGACCAATGTAAAGGTCATGATTCCTTTTTGCCGAACGGTGCGGGAGTTGTTGCTGGTGTTGGAAGAAATGGCTCGTTACGGTTTGGTTAGAGGGGTGTATGGTCTGGAAGTTTATATGATGATTGAAGTGCCCAGCAACGCCATAGATGCGGCAGCTTTTGCTAAGCATGTGGATGGGTTTTCGATAGGTTCCAATGATCTGACACAACTGACGCTGGGTATCGACAGAGATTCGTCGCTGATTGCGCCCTTGTTCAATGAACGTGATTCAGCGGTCGAATGGATGATATCCCGTTCCATTAGAGTGGCCCACGAGCATGGATTGCACATTGGTCTTTGCGGTCAGGCACCGAGCGACGATCCGAGTTTTGTGCAGTTTTTGGTCGATGAGGGCATTGACAGCATCTCTTTCAATCCGGATGCATTAATTCGGGGTATCGAATCCATTCATGAAGCAGAATTGAATTTACCAACCATAAGTTTTAATCATCATGAGAACATTAGAAAATAAAGTTGCCGTCATAACCGGCGCCTCATCGGGTATTGGCAAAGCCATAGCACAATTATTTGCTCATGAAGGCGCTACGGTCGTGTTGCTGGATGTGGATCACAACGGTATCTCGGATGTGGTCGACGCTATTGTTGCCGAAGGCAATAACGCATGGGGTGAAGTGTGTGATGTGAGTCAAGCACATGAGGTATTACAAGTAATGGCCCGCATTAAATCCGATGTGGGCACTGTTGATATTATGGTCAATAATGCCGGTATTATGGATGATTTCATTCCTGCCGCAGAAGCGGAAATGAAGCATTGGCATCATGTTATGAATGTCGATTTACATGGCACGTTTTATTGCTGCCACGAAGTGCTGCCAGGCATGCTCGAGCGCGGCAAGGGAGTCATCTTGAATATCTCATCGGTTGGCGGTGTGCAAGGCGGCAGAGCGGGCGCAGCCTACACGACAGCTAAGCACGGCGTGATCGGATTAACCAAGAACATTGCATACATGTATGCTAGTAGGGGCATTCGCGCCAATGCCATCGCACCCGGCGGAGTGTCAACCAACATTGGCGTTCATATGCATCCCAACGCGTTCGGATATGAGCGTATGATTAGTGGAAGTGCCAACATGCCGCGCATGGGGGAGCCTGATGAAATCGCACGGGTTGCTTTGTTTCTGGTGAGTGATGACGCCAGCTTCGTGAATGGTGAGGTGTTGGTGGCCGATGGCGGTTGGACGGCTTATTGAGTGCTGAGTGGCAGTTTGATTTGAATGATTAAACCACCATTGAAGGCGAAGGATAGTTCACCGTGCAAATCGTGAACGCGCGAGCGTATGGCAGAGATGCCGGCTCCCTCTTTCAACGGGAGAGGGTTTTTCGGGCTGTTGATTTCGGTGATGGTCAGTTCAAATAATGATTCGGAAGCGTGAACTCGGATTTCTTGCACAGCGGGCCGCGCGTATTTGCGGGTGTTGTGTAAGATTTCACGCAAAATCAACTCGCAGTTATTGTTGAATTTTTGACTCACTGCAGTTGCAGCTTCGGTGTTAATCACCTTCACTGTAATCGGAAAGGGTGAGGTACTTTCATATTCCTGTATGGTATTGAGCAGAATCGTTATGCAATCACCAATAATGAACCGCCCTTCTTCATTAAGCACCTCTATAATCTCCCGCGTTTTTATGGAGACTAAATCAAGTTCCTTGGTTGATTTCCCTATTTCAGTCAAATGTGCTAATTCGTGTTTAGCTGATAAGGCGTGCATGTGCATGCGGATGCCGAATAGACGGGAGCCAATTTGATCATGAATGAAATGGGAAACACGCTTGCGCTCGTCGGCGCGATAGCGAACGGATGCAAGCTGAAGCTCGGCGACCTTCATCTTGATGTCAGCAGCCATGCGGTCGCGATCGCGTCTGATTTCATGGAAGCGGTATACGAGTCCAATGGAAACTACCAGCGTTTCTATCATAATTCCATAGTCTAGTGAATTCGGTATGAGCGCCGGGAAAATCAGGTTGTCCATGATGATGCCATTCACATTGAGGGAGTACTCAAGGCCTCCAAGAAATACAAATCCGATGGCTGCAACGAAGAACATCGCGTGTTTCAGCCCCTTTCGGTAGCTTTGAATACACACCACGATGATGAGAATCATGTTGAGCATATTGAGCGCAGAGAAGACACTCAGGTATACGGCGCGATAAGCACTCAATTCAAAGTTTGGATGAAAGATGACTGCTGTAATCGGTATGCTCACTAAGTTAAACCAAAGCAGAAAGGTCAGTATACGTTGCGCTGTGTTTTCAATTGAAAGCATGCCGATAGAAAGAAATTTACGCATCAGCAAGGTGGCCATAGACAGTTGAATGACTGTCGCTACGTAACGAGAGATATTGCTAAAGAACGGTGAGTGGGGGTAGAATAATTGAAAGTCTATTCCTTCAAATGCGAGTATGACATAGAGATTACTCAGCGCATAGGGAATATACCAGAGGTGAACGGATTCTTTGAGCGTGAAAAAGGAGATAAGGTTGAAGACAACCAGCGCAAGTAAGATTCCGAACATCACTCCGAAGATGCCATAGGTTTGAGTTTTAAAGTCGTCATATTGTTTTTGGGAGTAGAGGTTAAAGGCGAGAAACAAGTTCTCATTGCGCTTATCGACCTCAATAAAACAAGTGCTCTTTGTTCTGGGGGCTAGTGAAATCGGAATACCATAGAGAAAAAAGTGATTTGGCCGTGCATCGAAATGGTAGTGGTCGCCGAAATAGGGTGAGGCATAAATTCCGGTGTCTTGTAGAGTGTAATAATTGATTTTATTCAGCGCTGAATTTTTAAGCAGGCAATAGATTGTCTGAGGCTCATCGGTATCGTTCTCAATAGTGACTGCCAGGTAGTGGATTTGCAGTGTTTTTTTATAATTGGCTCCGAGTCTTGGCAGCAATGCGAATTTCCCGGTTGAGTAAGATGTCAGGAGCTGATTCGGCGTCAGGGATGAGTCTGAGGTGAGGTGGTACACGAATTCATTCTGGTCATGAAATGATTGGTTACGCTTAGATAGTTCGCTAACAGGAACATTGTTGCCCTGTGCTAGCAGGGTAAGGAGGGACATGAGTGTGAATAAAACGAACCTATGAAAAATCATAGTTTGGAGTTTATTTACAATTAATGGACGCAAACTTACTTTGTCTTCTATGAATTCTATACGCGTTGTAATCGTTGATGATCATGAAGTTGTACGTTCCGGTTTAGCCTCGCTCATTCAGACGTGGTTCCCCTTGCGCATTGTTGGTCAGTTTGCCTCAGGGGAATCACTCCTGAATGATGATGCAATTATAGCTGAGGCCGATCTGGTAATTCTCGATAATTTGTTGCAAGGTATTTCTGGAGAGGAGACATACCAACTGCTCTTGGAGAGAGGATGGAAGGGGGTGGCGATAGTCCTTACGGTCGTTGCTGACGAAGCGCTTCATCGCGATCTGATTTCAAAGGGAGTCTTTAGGGTCATTCATAAATCAGACTCGACAGAACGATTGAAGCAGGCGATTGCTGAAGCCGTGCCTGCGCTAATAAGTATGAAGGCAGATGTTGATTCACTTATAAGAAGAATTACCCCTCGCGAAATGGAGTTTTTGCGCTACATCTGCAACGACAACGAATACACCTACGATCAAATCGCGCATTTCATGAATGTTCATGTGCGGACCATTGACGGCTTTCGCAAGTCGCTTTTTCAGAAGCTCTCGATTAAGTCTAAGACCGGTCTAGTCATGTTTGCCATCAGGAATGGGTTGAATGCGTGAGGTGGGTATGATTACTCATACTTGATTTCTTATAATGGCTTCTCTTTATTTGTTCCAATTACCAAAGTGCTATGAAGAGAGTAATCCTATTGCCATTAGTCCTTGTTGTATTGATTTTATCCGGATGCAAGGACGAAGAGTTGGATCTGATTTGTGACTCAACCTTGGATTTTGAATTTTCAGGAAGTCACACCGATTATCGGGTTTTCGACTTTACGGTGAATACGATTGGTGCATTTGAATCGATCACTTGGGATTTTGGCGATGGTCAGACTTCTCAAGGAACAACCCCTACACACGCATTTAGTTCTAACGGCACTTTTACCGTAAAGTGCTCGGGCCTCATGCAGTGCGGAGAGTCTTTTACTTTGGAGAAGTCAGTAGTAGTTAGTGATGAATTTGAGTACCGCTATGTGGTAAATCAAATTGACGTTTCAGTTGGGTCATCAGCTGCCAATAGCGAAGATTTTTCGGCTTCGCAAGATTTGGGTGAACCGGATGGTCTATTTGGGTCAGGTTACTTGCGCTCTAACTCGAGCAATGATCCGGTAGCATTTTCTATTAACTACGAGACTACCTATTATATAAATCCTTTTGTGCTGGGTCTGACAATTTATCCGAGCTCTACCCTGACAGCGTATGGTTTTCCTGAGGTCGGAACATATTCAAATCAGATTTCAACACCAACGGCATTGGTTCAGGTTGTTCACACGCTTAATGTCAACGGTGCCAATGATTCTTTTATCGGTAATAGTCTCGACACCGGAGTAATCAATGTGAATGTATCGAGATCCGACTCTATAATGGTTGGTGATTTCTCATTTAATCTGCAGCCGACCCTCGGTGGTTCAGCGCAAAGAACCGGTAATGGTTCGTTTGAAGTTCAGCGGATCAGATTTTACTATCCGGGATAATTAGTGATGTAAAAAGAGATCCACAAGTAATAATATAATCATCATGACAAGAATTTTAGCATTTTCTTTTTTGGCTTTCGTTATGCTTTCGCTCTGGAGCTGCAGTCGTTACAGTGGTTGTACAGATTTAAGAGCAACGAATTTCGAACCCGATGCATTTACAGATGACGGCAGCTGTGAATATGGTTTTGGCGGTGGCGGCGGCGGCAATGGTAATGCTAACCTGACGTTCTATAACAATCAAAGCTGGGTTGGTGTTGTAACGGTGACTATTTCAGGATACAGTGCCCAAATCACCGAAACGGTAGATGCTTCGAACTGCGATTATACGGGTTGCGCAAATTTTAGTCTGAGTGCAGGGTCTTATTATTACACTGCAACCGCTACGACGGGTGAGTATTGGTCAGGTAGCGTTGTGGTGACGAGCAGTTGTCAGCTTTTTGAATTTGTCTAGAATATTAACCATAGTGTTATAAACGGTTTTATACTTAATGATTATGAAATTTTGGTTTTCCGCGGTAATAATGCTTTTTAGCTCGGTCTTGCTAGCTCAGGATATTATCATCAAAAGGGATGGTAGTGAGATTTCTTGTAAAGTGGAAAGGATTGGTTCTATTGAAATAGAATTTAGGAGAGCTGATCAATCCGTTTCCGGGCCTATCTACTCCATCGCCAAGAGTGAGGTCTTTATGGTACGATACAAGGATGGAACGAAGGATGTATTTAATCCAATTACTAATACGCCTGTTGAAAAGAGTGAACCACTAACGCCGGCTCCGGCTCCTGCTCCGGCTCCTGCACCGTTGCCTGTGCCAATAACTCCGGCACCAACACAAATTAGCAATCAACCTCAAAATCCGCCTTCCGATAGTTATACGAGTAATTCAACGGCAAAGGAAAGCTTAGATAGTCGCAACTGGTTTATGCGACAGAGTTTTATGGGTTACGGTGGAAGTTACTGGGCTCCTTTTGGACTGAGCGAGTTCGCTTACTTCCCCAGTGGTTGGGGAGTCTATGGAAATGTCCGTTTTCAATTTGCCGGATTGGATTATGACGCATACACCATTTCGAATGGTATGGGTGGGGTATACATTGTCGATGCTTACGACTCTGGAACCTTTGATATGCAAGATTATGAGCGGGATAATGACTGGAAACTTTTCTATAACCGAACCACATTTACTCTAGGTGCTTCCAAGATACTCGGTACTGATTTGGGGCGTTTGATTTTTCCGGGTGTATACGGTGGCCTTGGCTTGACAAGGGAAACAAGGTACTATCCTTACTGGTCAAGTTCAAATTCGGAATACATCATTGTGAAGGATTCAGAGAATAGTAGTTTGGGAATGGAGCTGGAGTTGGGGGTTTGCTTTATCGTTGAACGCTTTCATGCCAATACCGGTTTTGCTTTCAACACGAGTCTCGGTCACTTCGATTGGGCATTTGGGGTAGCCTTTGATTTCTATGGTTACTAAGCTTGATTGGTAATGGCTTAACTGATTATTCTAGGCTATTAGTCACCTCCAACCGAAACCCCACCCCGTGCACATTGACAATCGCGATGCGCTCATCACTGCCTAAGTATTTGCGCAGTTTGGTAATGAACACGTCCATGCTGCGGCCCACGAAGTAGCTGTCGTCGCCCCAGACCATGTTGGCGATGATTTCACGCTCGATGACCTGGCCTTGGTGCATGGCGAGTATGCGGAGTAGTTCCGATTCTTTCTTGGTTAGGCTTTTCTTTTCGACACCATCGCTGAGCTCATAATTCGTCGAGTTGAATTCGAACTTGCCAATGGTGAATTTGTCCTTGCGCTCACTCTCGTCTTTAATAGTTGATGTGCGTCTAAATATGTTTTTGATGCGCAACACCAACTCCTCGCCGCTAAACGGTTTGGTGATGTAATCGTCGGCGCCCAAACGCAATCCTTTAATCTTATCTTCCGGCAATTCCCGCGCGGTCAAAAAGATAATCGGAACTTCAGCATTGATCTTGCGAATGTCCTCAGCCAATGAAAAACCATCTTTCTTGGGCATCATCACATCAAGCAATATCAGGTCATACGGCTCACGATTGAATTGCATCAATCCCTCCTTGCCGTCCTTAGACAAGTGCACTTTATAGCCTTCTTCACGCAAGAGATCTTGCACCACAAACCCTAGGTTGAAATCGTCTTCAACCAATAATATCATAGCCTTGGCCTTGTCGTTTTCTTTCATATGCACTTGAGTTGAATTTGAAAGGTACTCCCTTTGCCCGGTTCACTGGTCAACGAAATCTTCCCACCATGCGATTTGATGATGGTCTTCACATAAAACAAGCCAAGCCCATAACCTCTTACCGCATGCAGATTACCCGTTGGAACACGATAGAACTTTTCGAAAATGAGTTTCTGATTGGCCTTGTTAATCCCAATACCATTGTCGCTGATTTCAAGAAAGAAACGGTTGTCGCGATTGAAGGTTCGGATGTGAATTTTCGGTTTGTCAGGCGAATACTTCACGGCATTGTCAAGCAGATTATAAACCACGTTTGTGATATGCACGCGGTCTCCTTTGACTTGCGCCTGAAGTGCCTCAAGGGATGTCGAAAGTGTACCATCTTGTTCAGCAGCCTGCACCTCAAAGGTTGCAGCAGCCGTGCGCAACACCTCATGCAGGTCGATAGTCTCTTGGGATAACGCCACTTTGCGCGGAGAAAGGGAAGCGATTTGCAACACACGATCCACCTGCGAGCGCAAGCGGGAGTTTTCATTGCGGATAATGTTGACGTATTGCTTAACACGCTCCGGTGAACCACTCACCGACGGTGAGATAATCGCTTCAGCCGATAAGCCAATCGTGGAGATGGGGGTCTTTAATTCATGCGTCATGTTGTTGACGAAATCTGTCCGGATTTCAGATAGTCGCTTTTGCTGAAGGATGACGTAAATCGTGTAGCTGAAGAATATAATAATGAGAATAATGACGATGCTGGAATACATCCAGAAATCGAGTTGTTGCAGAATGAAGGATGACCGGTTGGGGAATACTACACCGAAGTAATGTCCGTCGGGTTCGAAGTCTTTCAGCTTATGAATCTGCTTGGCCTGCTCGCGTTCTCTACCCGGCTTAAAGGATATTTTACTTCCAAAAACAATGGAGTCGGTGAAGCAGTCATAAATGCCGTACTCAAAATCTTCCAGCAACTGGGAACGCTTGAATTCATCCTTCAATAGGCTTTCAAGTAAGTAGGGTTGGGGTGTGTCGTTGATGTTGGCAACGAAGTAATTGTTGCCCACTTGTCGCACAGGCTCGGTGGCCGCCGAGTCGCGATTCATGGCGCGAATCGTTTGCACCACTTCGCTGATGGCGACGAAAGCGCGGCGATTGAATTGCTCTTCCTGCAGGGCATACGCTTTTTTGACCCAAAAAACTTGACCGGCAATGATGATTCCCAGCGATACAATCGCAAGGGCAATGACTATGATTATGGTTCTCCGACTCATGGATTCTTGTTCGTGGTGAAAGTAGGGTGAAGCGAAGTTGGCCGTGCAAATTTTACATTTCATTTGGATTTGGTTGTGGAAATCAAACGTTTTTGAACCGCTTCAACTTTCCTAGATTTGCCCAAACAATTTGTTTATGAAAGCATATGTATTTCCCGGCCAGGGCTCCCAGTTTCCGGGTATGGCGCAAGACTTATACAACAACTCGGCAAGCGCCAAGGCGATGCTCGAGCAAGCCAACGATATTCTCGGTTTTCGCATTACCGATATCATGTTTTCAGGTTCCGAAGAGGACTTGAAACAAACGCGTGTAACGCAGCCCGCAATCTTCCTGCATAGTGTTGTCTTGGCAAGTTGCCTCGGCGATTCATTTCAACCCAACATGGTGGCGGGACACAGTCTGGGTGAATTCTCAGCGCTTGTTGCGAATAAGACACTCGCTTTTGAAGACGCACTTCGATTGGTGTATGCACGAGCCATGGCCATGCAGAAAGCCTGCGAACAGAACCCATCAACAATGGCTGCCATTCTCGGATTGGAAGATGATGTCGTTGAACGTATTTGCGCTGAAACTGAGGGCGTCGTTGTCGCAGCCAATTATAACTGTCCCGGACAATTGGTCATCTCGGGTGAAAATGCAGCTATTGATGCAGCATGTGCGGCGCTAACGGCAGCAGGCGCAAAGCGTGCTTTGAAACTTCAAGTCGGTGGTGCTTTCCATAGTCCGCTGATGGAGCCTGCACGAGTCGAGTTAGAAGCGGCAATACAAGCTACACATTTCTCAGCTCCAATCTGTCCGGTATATCAGAATGTAACGGCCTCTGCTGTTAGTGATCCAGAGCAAATCAAACTGAATTTGGTGAAGCAACTCACAGCTCCCGTGCGCTGGACCCAAACCATGCAACAGATGATTGCCGATGGTTGTACTGAAGTCATTGAAGTAGGTCCCGGTAAAGTGTTGCAGGGCTTATTCAAAAAGGTGAGCCGCGACCTTCCTACCCTCAGCGCCGAACTCCCAACCCCAGCCAATCCCTAACCCCTAACCCCTCTTGTCCACTCCCTCCGCTCCCCAGATTGCCTATCCAGCTAAGGTTGTACTTGCTTGGGCTGAAGCGATATCGGGTAACAAGGATATCCGGGATTGGCTGATGCAAAACGGGTATCCCGAACTCGCTGTATTTGTCTTCGCGTTGCACAATCAGCCTGAGCCTAGGCAATGGCTGATGGACAACGGATTCCCGCATTTGATGGCGCTTATCAATGGTGCAGAGGGCATGCCTAATGCGATACTGTGGTTGCGCAAATCAGGCTACGATATTCTCGAGAAAATGGCTCGCGCTGCCGACAATAGTGAGGAAGCGCTGCTCTGGTTATTTCACAACGGTTATAGCGACATGGCGACCGTTGCGCAGCGCATTCGAAAGGTGAAGAATGATATTGAGGATAACAATGCGGATGTGCATCGGATTTCGGGGGTGTAATGGCGGGAAAGGATTATAGGATTATAGGATTGTAGGATAATAGGATTGTAGGGCAACTCCCTCAACCCTTACCCCTAATCCCTCACCCCTAACTCAGTTCGTGTAGGTGATACTCGTCGAACGCTGCGCGTTGAAAATATCATGAGCCACATGGTGGATGTCTGCCGCCGATATTTCGTGGATCTTTTCAAATAATTCCTCCAGTGTATCGATGCGATTGAAAAGCATCAAACTTTTCGCGATGTTGAACATGATGGCGCTGCCGCTATCTTGAGCCAAGGCGATTTGTCCGATGATTTGCTTTTTAGCATCCGATAAAGCTCGGACACTCATGCGTTCTTTTTTAAACTCGTTGAGCACCTGCCAGATGAGTTCCTTGCTTTTTTTCAAGTTCTCTTTATCGGTGCCGAGGTAGACGGTAAAGATTCCCGTATCCGAAAACGGGCTGTAGTTTGAATCGACGTGATACGCAATGCCGTGCTTTTCCCGAATACGCATACTCAATCTGTTGTTCATTGCCGGCCCACCAATAACGTTGTTGAGTAACGATAAAGCAGGCCGCATTTTGTGGTCGAAGTCATAGGCCGGCATGCCCAGAAGGTAGTGCACCTGATGGATGTCTTTCTTTTCAACGCGGTGTTCGAAGTGGAAGGCCTTGACCTTGTCGCGCTTGAGCTTCCGCGCATTCAACTTGAAACTCCCCATGTGCTTTTCGAGCATCGCTTGTAATTTCTCTGCGCTGATGTTGCCTGCCGAAGAGAAGATGAGATTGTCGCGATGCATCATGCGCTTGTGAAAACGGTCGAGATGATCTCGGGTAAACCGCTTCAGCGTATGCTCCGTGCCGATAATGGTGCGGCCAAAGGGATGTTTGCCAAAGAGCAACTGGTCGAAGTCTTCAAAAATGAGATCCGCCGGACTGTCCTTATAGCTATTCAGCTCGTCATAGATAACTTCCTTTTCCTTCTCAATTTCTTTTTCGGGAAACGTAGCATTGAAGGAAATGTCGGCAATGAGTTCGATGGCGCGCTCGTAATCTTCCTTCAAATGTGAAGCGTGAATCCACGTCTCCTCTTTCGAGGTAAATGCGTTAAGCTCACCGCCAACGGCATCGAGTCGGCTCAGGATGTGAAAGGTTTTTCTTTTCACTGTTCCCTTGAACAGACAGTGCTCGAGGAAGTGCGCCAGTCCGTGCTCATTATTCGCCTCATCGCGACTGCCCGCGCCAATCATGAGTCCGCAGTGGGCGACCTCTCTGGGCAGGTATTGATGAACAACACGCAGTCCGTTGCTGAGGGTAAATATGACGGGGTGGTTGGTTTGCATTTGGGATGCAAAGATAGGGACGAAGCGATGAGGGGTGAGGGATTAGGGGTGAGGGAGTTCCCCTATTATCCTACAATCCTATAATCCTACAATCCTCCAATCCTTCCTATCTTGCTTCTAAAATCCACTCCATGAAATTCCATCTCACCTTCGCATGTTGGCTGATCGCATCAGCTGCCATGGCCCAATTTTGCAACACCTCAGGCAACGTCATCATCTTCGCTAATTATGATGGTGGTGCCCTGAATATCACGATTGACGAGGATATTCCGGACTTGCATATTGGGGTATGCACCTATGAAGATTGTGAGATTACGATTACAGGGCCTTTTGCCTCGAATGTAACTGAAATTCAGTATGTCGGTTTTCAAGGTGGCAATGACCATTGTAACCTGGGGCTGACATCGACCACCATCAATGCACCGACGGGTGTGCTCACGGATGTATTGTTTGCACCCGCCTCCGTGCTTGCAGATAGCGACGGCTATAGTAGCATGATTTGCGCTTATTCCTGTGGAGAGGGCGGTCAAGGTGGCTGCAATACGGCGGAACAGGTGGTAGCTTATTTCTTGAATGAGTTCGGTGGTTCGCTGTATTACTATTTCACACAATATGGTTGCTGGGCATCCGGTGGTTATTCTATTTCCAATGGAGGTAATTGCTGTCCGGGCACACAGCCATTACCTCCCGTTGCTGCAATCGACGTAAGTGAAAGTCAGATCTGTGCAGGAGATTGTATTGACGTGAGTGACGCCTCAACCGGTAATCCGACGCAATGGGACTGGGCTTTTGAAGGGGCTGTATCTGTTATCTCTTCACAGGTTCAAAATCCGGGATCAATCTGTTACAATGAGGCGGGAAGCTTTCCCATTACACTCAATGTTTCCAATGCTATTGGCAGCGCTTCGACAACCTTCACTATCGAAGTCTCCGCTTGTGGTGTTGAGGAAGTTCCGGGCTGTATGTACCCGCAGGCCGTGAACTACAATCAAACCGCAACAGTGGATGACTTAAGCTGCGAGTTTATTTGCAACGACGCTTGCCCGGGCGATTTCGACGACAACGGCCTTGTGGGCGTTTCGGATTTGCTTCTCTTTATTTCAATCTATGGAAATACATGTCCGAACTGATTTGAGTCATTTCCTTGTTTGATGAGATAATTCTTTACATTGCGTTTCTAAACTTTCTAAAAGATGAAGAAGATTATACTATGCCTAGTGGCCTTCTCCGTGGTGATTGGCGCATCCGCGCAAACCACTTTAACACCCGGCGACATTGCCGTTATTGGTTTTAATGGTGACGATCCGGATGTAATTCGATTCGTAAATCTGGTCAATATCGCCGCGGGAACACAAGTGAAGTTTACGGATAACGCATGGAACGGAACAGCGCTCACGACAGCTGAGGGCACTGATACCTGGACGGCAGCAACCGATTTTGCCGCAGGTACTGTACACTCGCTCACACCGTCAACCGTTGCCTTGGGAACAACTGGAGACCAAATACTCGTTTACCAGGGTGCAGCGACTACACCTTCATTCATTTTCGGTGTTAGTTCCCGCTCGTGGGTTACAGGTTCAGTGAATACCACAACTTCACGCATTCCTTCGGGACTAGCTTCAGGCTCCACGGCCCTCGCATTTTCGACTGAACGCGATAATGGCGCGTATACAATTGTGGCCAACAATGCTCCGAAGGCAACGTTACTTTCCTCTATTGCGAATCAGAACAACTGGAATCGGACCGACACACGCATCACAACCTTTCCGGCCTGGACATTCGCCTTTGGTACCATGTCACCCGAGCCAACGGCTCAACCGGCGAATCTGTCGTTCAGCAACATCAAGTCATTCAACTACAATGTCACCTTTACTGCCTCAAGTCCTGCGCCTTCGGGCTATTTGGTATTGCGCAGTATTGGTTCGGCTCCCACAACCGCGCCGGCAGATGGCGTAGCTTATGTGGTGGGTGATGTGATTGGAAATGCAGTGGTGATGTCGGCAGGCACAGCACTGACCTATCTGCAACGTTCGGTGGTGGCCAACACAACGTATCATTATGCTATCTATTCCTTCAATGGAACTTCCAGCACGCGCAACTACTTGCAAGCTGCTCCGCTGACCGGTAATGTCACGAGCGCTGCAACCATGGAGGGAACGTATTTCAGTGCTATCAATCCGATGAATACAACGTTGGTTGCTGATCTTCAGACGCGCATCCGTTCACCTTACACCAAAGTGTCGTATGATTTGTATGATGAAACCATGGTGACCGAGTTTGCATCCCGCGAAGCGCCGGGTGGACAACGCAGTTTATTGTGCATCTATTCCGGTCAAACGCAGAACTATTCCGGCACTTTTGCCTGGACGCCAAACACTATTTTCAGTCGTGAACATACGTGGTGTGTTTCGTGGATGCCGAGTGGTGGAGGAACTGCACTCAATGAATATGCCGACCAGCATCATTTGTTCCCGGTGAATCAAAACAATGCGAACGCTGTGCGCAGCAATCATCCGCTGGGCGAAGTGGTCACTCCAATCAGCACTTATCTCGAAGGGACTTATGGTTTGGATGTCAATGGCAACACGGTGTATGAGCCGCGTGAGATTCACAAGGGTGATGCAGCGCGTTCACTGTTGTATATGTCGCTACGCTACAATGGCGTGAGCGGATTTAACTGGACGTTCAACAACCTGAATAACGTGATTCTTCCGGGGCTTAGCGAGGATCCACAAGATCTTGCGACGTTATTGACGTGGCACAACAATGATGTTCCGGATAATTATGAGATCGCTCGCAATGACTTTATCCAAAGCAAGCAATTCAACCGCAATCCGTTTATCGATCATCCGGAATGGGTGAATTACATCAACTTCGGTACACTGACCTATCAGACGCCGGCTGCTGCTCAAATGCAGCAGGGAATGCAGAAGACGGTGGAGTCTGCAGTGAAGACGCAAGCTACACTTTGGCCAAATCCAACGGCCGGCGACGCGAACCTTACGGTTGATTCTTCGGAGGAGGATCTTGTCCAATTGCGCATTTACGATCTCACAGGTAAGCTGATTTCGCAAGTGCAGTCGCCGGTAATGGTGGGAAGTACGACTATTCCCTTAGGTATCGATGCGTTGGCAACCGGTTTTTACGTTGTGAAAATTGAGGGCCGACTGATC
>Ga0315899_10005044_pt1 | contig 14275 bp, 10 predicted proteins | sample LakEriMetagenome_2_FD_203518 | JGI IMG/M metagenome (GOLD analysis project Ga0315899, IMG submission 203518) | Freshwater fungal communities from buoy surface, Lake Erie, Ohio, United States - Buoy 4 MA112 | ecosystem: Environmental > Aquatic > Freshwater > Lake | place: USA: Lake Erie, Ohio... | reverse complement strand
AGTCGGTCCGTCGCTAAATCCTACACCAACCCCCCGAGGCGCATTGCATGGGGAGAGTGGCGCCGCTCGTCTTTTTGTGAAAAAAATATGCTATAAACTTTCACAACGCCGATTCTAACGAAAGCCAGCTTTCATAACCATGCCGGAGCCCCGCAACCTCACCCGCATCGGGCGATATGAAACCACCTCGGTCGCGGGGGAGAAAGTCAGTGCTTTCATCCCACCCCCTTTGCCACCGGTGCCCCCCATTGCCGTTGCTGGCCTTCAGGCCGCGCTCGAAAGGGCGCAAATGGCGCTGGGCCGACTGGATGGCATGGCCTCCATCCTGCCCGATACCGGCCTGTTCCTGTACATGTACGTCCGCAAGGAAGCGCTCCTTTCCTCCCAAATCGAAGGCACGCAATCCTCTCTCTCGGACCTGCTGCTCTTTGAAAGCGAAGAAGCGCCCGGCGTCCCCATTGACGATGTCGCCGAAGTCTCCTGCTACGTCGCCGCGCTCAATCGCGGGATGGAGCTATTGCGCGGCGGCCTTCCGCTCTCACTACGCCTCATCCGGGAAATTCACGCCGTTCTGCTTTCCTCTGGCCGAGGCGCCGGGAAGCAGCCGGGCGAATTCCGCTCCTCCCAGAATTGGATCGGCGGCCCACGCCCGGGCCTGGCGGCCTTTGTCCCGCCCCCACCGCAGCACGTGCTGGATTGCCTGAGTGACATGGAACGTTTCATCCATGCCGAGACGCCGGAACTGCCGACCCTCATCAAGGCCGGGCTGGTGCATGTGCAATTCGAAACCATCCACCCCTTTCTGGATGGCAATGGCCGCTTGGGCCGCCTGCTCGTCACCTTCATGCTCTGCGCCGCTGGCATGCTGCGGGAGCCCATCCTGTATCTCAGCCTTTATCTGAAAACTCACCGCCAGGATTACTACACGCTGCTTCAGCGCGTGCGGGATGAGGGCGATTGGGAAGCCTGGCTGCGCTTTTTCCTGGATGGCGTGGCAGAGACCGCCGAAGGCGCGACCGAAGCCGCCCGCCAAATCCTGAGCCTTTTCGCCGCAGACCGCGCCCGGATTGAAACCCTGGGCCGCAGCGCCGGTTCCGCGCTTCGTTTGCATGATTTGCTGAAAGCCCAGCCCCTGATATCGGTGGCCACAGCCAAGGACCGCCTGAACCTTTCCCACCCCACCATCGGCGCCCTGATCACCCGGCTGACCGAAGCCGGTATTCTGCGCGAAACCACGGGCCGCCAGCGCGGCCGCCTATTCGCTTATGGCCGCTATCTGGATATTTTGAGCCGCGGGACAGAACCGCTGCCGCCAGAACGGAGGATGGCATGAACGCCGTTGAGATTGAGGAAGCCATCTCCGCCCTCGCGGAGAAGCCCTTCGACCGCGCTGAATTCCCCTTCGCCTTCCTGGAAGCCTTCGGCAATAAGGAAACCACACTCAAGCGGTTGCGCAGCGGCGCTTCCAATAAATCCGACCTGGGCGGCGTGCTGCAAACCAACAACATCCACATCGCCACCTGCGACCCCGGCCAGGTGACCGCCAACCTGCACGCCCTGAAATCCAGCCCCGCCACGGCACGCGCCAAGGCCAAATTCGCCCTGGCAACCGATGGCGCAACCCTTGAGGCGGAAGACCTGACAAGAGGTGAGACCATCGCCTGCACCTATGCGACATTTCCGGACCATTTCGGCTTCTTCCTGCCGCTGGCGGGCATTACCACTGTCGCGCAAATCCGCGAAAGCTCCTTCGATATCAAGGCGACCGGGCGGCTCAACCGGCTTTATATCCAGCTATTGAACGATAACCCCGCCTGGGGCACCGCCGCCCGCCGCCCGGATATGAACCACTTCATGGCGCGGCTGATCTTCTGCTTCTTCGCCGAAGATACTGAGATTTTCAGCAAGCCTCTGCTCTTCACCAATACGGTCCAGACCATGAGCGCGAGTGACGCTTCCAATACTGACCAGGTGATCAGCACCATTTTCCAGGCGATGAATGTAAAGCAACCCGAAAGGGCGGCGGCGGGGCTGCCCCGCTGGGTGGATGCCTTTCCCTATGTGAATGGCGGGTTGTTTTCCGGCAGCGCGGAGGTGCCGCGCTTCAGCAAGATTGCGCGTTCATACCTGCTGCATATCGGCAGCCTGGATTGGAAGAAGATCAACCCGGATATCTTCGGTTCCATGATCCAGGCCGTGGCCGAGGATGAGGAACGCGGCGCGCTTGGGATGCACTACACCAGCGTGCCGAACATTCTGAAGGTGCTGAACCCGCTTTTTCTGGATGATCTGCGGGAGAAGTTGCAGGATGCCGGGGATAATGCGCGCAAGCTTTTGAACCTGCGCAACCGCATGGCGCGCATAAGGGTATTTGACCCTGCCTGCGGTAGCGGTAATTTCCTGGTGATTGCCTATAAGCAGATGCGGGAGATAGAGGCCGAGATCAACAAGCTACGCGATGAAGCGAACCGCCGTTCCGATATTCAGGTGACGAATTTTCGCGGCATTGAATTGCGTGACTTTCCGGCGGAAATCGCGCGCCTGGCGCTGATTATTGCCGAGTATCAGTGCGATGTTCTGTATCGTGGCCAGCGCGAAGCCTTGCAGGATTTTCTGCCACTGCGTGCGGAGAATTGGATTACCTGCGGCAATGCGCTACGGCTGGATTGGCTGAGCATTTGCCCACCCACGGGCAAGGGGGTGAAGGTTCAGGCGGATGATTTGTTTGGTACGCCGCTGGATCAGGCGGAGATTGATTTCGAGAATGAGGGTGGGGAGACGTATATTTGTGGTAATCCGCCTTATCTCGGCTTCACGTGGCAAAGTCCCGAGCAGAAGGCAGAAGTACGGAACCTGCTTAGTGGCCGGACGACGTCGAGCGGCTTTTTGGACTACGTAGCCGGGTGGTTCGTAAAGGCCGCAGAGTACCAGGAGCACACAAGATCGGTTGCCGCGTTTGTCGCCACAAATTCGATTTGTCAGGGACAGTCCGTTTCCATCCTCTGGCCTATCCTTTACGGATTAGGGAGCGACATTACCTTTGCCTACACCTCATTCAAGTGGGCAAACCTTGCCAGCAACAAGGCGGGCGTCACCGTAGTGGTAGTCGGCATCGGACGCCCGGGCGGGTCACCGCGCCGCCTCTATCAACATGACGACGACGGTAGTCTTGTCGTCCGCGAAGGACCCTCGATCACCCCTTATCTCACGCTTGGGCCGCGTGTGATCGTTGATAAGCGCGCATCACCAATTAGCGACCTTGACGTCATGGAGTTTGGTAACAAGCCCAGTGATGGTGGGAATCTACTACTCACGCCAGCCGAGCTCCCCACGCTCGGGCTTAATGCTTCACAGCGAAGCAGATTTATCCGCCGTATCTTTGGCTCAGACGACTTCATCAACGGCGGGGTCAGACTCTGCATTTGGATCGAGAATGATGACCTAGAGCAGGCGTTAGGCATCCAATCCATCGCACAACGCATTGCGGAAGTCCGGAAAATCCGGCTCGCCAGCCCAGATAAGGGCGCGAACGCTTTGGCAAAGCGCGCCCACCAGTTGAAACTTATGAGAATTGGTAAGCGTAGTACCATCGTCGTACCAGGCGTCTCATCCGAACGTAGGCCATACCTACCGGTTGGACTACTGGAAGCGAGGGCCGTGGTGCATAATAAGGCCTTCGCCCTCTACGACGCGCCGATCTGGAACATGGCGCTGATCGCCTCGCGACTCCACTGGGTTTGGATTGGTACGGTCTGCGTGCGTATGCGCACCGATTTTTCATACTCCAACACCCTTGGCTGGAACACCTTCCCCGTTCCAAATCTTACTCTAAAGAATAAGGCCGACCTGACACACTCCGCCGAGGATATTCTGTTGGCTCGAGAAATGCATTTCCCTGCAACTCTCGCTGACCTTTATGACCCTGCTGCCATGCCCGCTAACCTCCGTGCCGCGCATGACCACAATGATGAGGTGCTGGAACGCATCTATATCGGCCGACGCTTTCGGAATGATACCGAACGCCTTGAGAAACTCTTCGAATTATACGGCAAAATGACTATTAGTGCGCATAAGGCCGTCAAGCCGCAAAAAGGGGCTAGCGGATGAGTGATAAGATTTTATTATATATGTGGAAATCACATCGCCAAACCTTGATTTCTACTCATGGCTTTTATGTGGAACAGGCCAAACTGCGCTTGGTATCACAGTTCGAAAATATTGAGGCCGAAGCTGACCAGGCCGCTGCGGATTGGCTTAAACGAAATAATGACCAATTTGATCCAGAACGAGATGAACTTGGCGATTTCTACGAAGGCGCTAGTGACGCTAGCATTGAAGTATATAGCCTTCTAAGCGATATGCGCGACCAAACGATCTTAAACGTTGTTGCCTGGATGTTTCATGAATGGGATAAGCAGCTTCGTGATTGGCTGGCGCGTGAAATTCGACGCTGGCACTCTGGTGCCGCAGTTGCGGAGAAGGTGTGGTCGGCGGACTTCGCTCAGATAGTAGAACTTCTAGAAAGTTTTGGTTGGCCGATTTCACGCGACAAGTCTTTTTCTTACCTTGATGCCTGCCGCCTTGTAGTCAATGTCTACAAACATGGAAAAGGAAAGTCACTCGAGGAATTAAAGCAAAAATATCCTGAATATCTGCAGGATCCGTTTAGCGGCGTAGGTGGGCCGCTTTTTGGAATAGCGCAGTGCGATCACACACATCTGCGAGTGAGCAAAGAGCAATTACAAGTATTCTCGGATACAATAATCGGTTTTTGGAGGGCTGTGCCGGAACATACATTCTATTCACAATGCAAGGATGTCCCCGGCTGGTTTGAGAAAGCGTTGTTGAAGGATCGATCCAGCCAGCAACAAAGGACTATAAAATGACCCCTGGCGTGTACAACCCCATCCCCTCCGTCTTCGTCACCTATGCCCGCAATGGCGCCTCCACCACCTCCAATGCGCTTGGCATGCGGCCCATGCAGGAACGCGCCTATGAAAAGCGCGGTGAACAATACCTGCTCATCAAATCCCCGCCCGCTTCCGGCAAAAGCCGAGCGCTCATGTTCATTGCGCTGGACAAGCTGGAAAACCAGGGCCTGCGCCAAGCCATCATCGTGGTGCCAGAAAAATCCATCGGCGCCAGTTTTGCCGATGAACCTCTCTCCCAATACGGCTTCTGGGCGGATTGGGTGGTGCGCCCGCAATGGAACCTCTGCAATGCGCCGGGTACGGATGGCGGCAAGGTCAATGCACTCGGCAATTTTCTCTCCAGCACGGATAAGGTGCTGGTCTGCACCCATGCCACCTTCCGCTTCGCGGTGGATAAATTCGGCGTAGCAGCCTTTGATCAGCGGCTGATCGCGGTGGATGAATTCCACCATGTCTCCGCCAGTCCGGACAATAAGCTTGGCCTGCATCTGGGCCAATTCATCGCGCGGGACCAAACCCACATCATCGCCATGACCGGTTCTTATTTCCGCGGTGATGCGGAAGCGGTTCTGGCCCCGCAGGATGAAGCGAAATTCGATACCGTCACCTATACCTATTACGAACAGCTCAATGGCTATGAACATCTGAAGCGTCTGGAAATCGGCTATTTCTTCTATTCCGGCACCTATACGGATGACATTCTAAAGGTGCTGGACCCGGCGGAGAAAACCATCATCCATATCCCCAGCGTCAATTCACGCGAAAGCACCAAGGACAAGATACGGGAAGTTGAACACGTCATTGAAGAATTGGGCACCTGGGAAGGGGCTGATCCCGTCACGGGGTTTCAACTAGTGCGAAGCCCATCCGGCCGCCTGCTCAGGATTGCAGATTTGGTGGATGATGATCCCACGAAGCGGGACAAGGTTTCCGCCGCGCTGAAGGACCCCGCGCAAAAGAACAATCGTGATCATGTGGATATCATCATCGCCCTCGGCATGGCCAAGGAAGGCTTTGATTGGATCTGGTGTGAACACGCGCTCACCATCGGTTATCGGTCCAGCCTGACCGAAATTGTACAAATCATTGGCCGCGCCACGCGGGATGCACCGGGCAAAACCCGCGCCCGCTTCACGAATCTGATCGCGGAACCCGATGCGTCAGAACAGGCGGTGGCGGAAGCGGTGAATGATACGCTAAAGGCCATCGCCGCCAGCCTGCTGATGGAACAGGTTCTGGCGCCGCGCTTCGAATTTAAGCCGAAAAATGTGGAAAGCGGCCCAACCCCCGGCTTTGACTATGGCGAAGGCGGCTATGACCCCAATAAATGCAATGTCGGCTTCAATGAGGAACAGGGCAAGTTCCAGATCGAAATCAAGGGCCTCGCGGAACCCAAAAGCCCGGAAGCCACGCGCATCTGCCAGCAGGATTTGAATGAGGTGATTGCCGCCTTCGTGCAGGACAAAACCTCGATCGAACGTGGCTTGTTTGATCCGGAATTGGTGCCGGAAGAACTGACGCAGCTTCGCATGGGCAAGATCATCCGGGACCGCTACCCCGAATTGGATGAGGCGGATCAGGAAGCGGTGCGCCAACACGCCGTGGCCGCGTTGACGCTGACGCAAAAGGCAAAGGAAGCGCTTTTGGGCGGGGCGGAGGATACTCAAACCGCCAATACCGCCTTTGTGGATGGCGTGCGGAAATACGCCATGGATGTGCGGGATCTGGATATAGACCTGATTGACCGAATCAACCCCTTTGGGGAGGCTTACGCGATCCTGGCCAAGACCATGAGCGAGGAAAGCCTGAAGCAGGTCCAGGCTGTCATCAACGCGAAGCGCGTGACCATGACCATTGAAGAAGCGCGGGACCTCGCGAAGCGCGCGTTGAAATTCAAGCAGGAACGCGGGCGACTGCCTTCCATCACCGCCGCCGATGCCTGGGAAAAGCGCATGGCCGAAGGGGTTGTCTTTCTGGCGCGCATGAAGGCGGAGGCTGCGCGTGGCTAAAGCCTTCACCGATGAAGATGATGCGCTGCTGGAAGAACTCGGCATTGAGGTTGAGGCCAAGCGCCAGGGCAGCCGCACGCCGCGGGAGGAACGCATCATTGCGGGGTTTGAGGAAATCCAGCGCTTTGTCGCGGAACATGGCCGCGCGCCGCTGCATGGGGAAGATCGGAACATCTTCGAACGGCTCTATGCCGTACGGCTGGATCGGTTGCGGGAATTGGAAGAAGCGCGCGGCTTGCTGGCGCCGCTTGACCATCAGGCGCTGCTGAATGCCGAAGCCTGGCAGGGTGCGCCCATCCGCGATGATATGGGGGATGATGAATTGCTGGCGGAGCTTGGCGTAGATGCGGATGCTGGTACGGGCATCACAGCCTTGCGCCATGTCCGCCCCGCGGCAGAAAAGCGCGAAGCCGAGGAAGTGGCCAGCCGCGAGAAATGCGAAGATTTCGCCCGCTTCAAACCTCTGTTCGAAAGATTGCAGAAGGATTTGACAACCGGCGTGCGGGAAACGCGGCCCTTCGAATTGAAGGCCGAGATCCAGCAGGGAAGCTGGTTCATTGTGGGCGGCCAGAAAGCCCATGTGGCGGAGATGGGTGAGGTCTTCACCAACGCCCAAGGCCGCACGGATGCCAGGCTGCGCGTGATTTTCGATAACGGGACCGAGAGCAATATGCTGATGCGGTCGCTGCAACGCGCCTTGAACAAGGATGATGCAGGGCGAAGGATCACCGAACCCGTCGCGGGGCCACTTTTCTCCGGCGAGAAGGGGCAGGATGATCAGGCGACCGGCACCATCTATGTGCTGCGCAGCAAATCAGATCACCCGACCGTGGCGGCGCATCGGGACCTGGTACACAAGATTGGCGTGACGACCATGAGCGTCGAGCAGCGCATCGCCGGGGCACGCTTGCAGCCGACCTTCCTGATGGCGGATGTGGAGGTCGTAGCGACTTATGAGCTTTTCAACATCAACCAAACCAAGCTGGAAGGGCTCATCCACAGGGTGTTCGACCCGGCGCGGCTTGATATCGAAATCAAGGATCGCTTCGGCAATCCCGTCGTGCCGAGGGAATGGTTCCTGACCCCGCTTTTCGCGGTGGATGAGGCCGTGGAGAGAATCAAGGACGGCACCATCACGCGCTACGTCTACGACCCCGCCATGGCACGGCTGCGCAAGCGGTAGTACGCCGCAAGAGACGGTGGGCGCAAACTGCGCTTACGACTCAGTAGCATTGGCTTGGGTCAGATCGCGCAGCCAAGCTGCTGTCGGGGAGGCGGAGGTTACGGGTGAAATCTTGCGCACTTTGTACAATTAGGTGGTGCTCAACCAGATGGCGATCATTTTTGCCCGAATACCGCGCCGACGTCGCCGGATTCCACGAGGTGCAGCCTAGTGAGAATGGGCCGAAAAAAGCGTGGCCGGACCAAGAAAAGTCCCCATTCTCCGGGCACGGCCAATGCAAACGCCATCGACCGTTGATTCCGCTTTACTTCGTGCCTCCAACTTTGCGTGTCCGTCGAGGAAGGGATCATCGCGCCGTATGGATGAGTGTGCCATTCCCCTACATAGGTCTGCGTATTACCCGAAGCCAACCAAGCGCGAGTTGCTGAAATCTGATGGGCGCGGTCTGCGCGAACAAACGAATAAAGTTGCCGCTCATCACCCAGTGCAGGCTCCGTGACCGCTATGATTTCGAGGTGGGGTCCGCGGTATGCACCGAGCAGGATACCTCCCATCTCGGCAGAATTTACACATTCCCCTGAAGCCCTTTCGAGCCGTCGACAAACTGCATGGTGAACCAGAACCCGCACTCTCAGTGTTCCTTGCCGCATGCAGGGCAGTCGGAACGAGGTAGAACGTCCTCATCTCGAATCTCGTTGGTCGACGCGAGGTCTACACGTATGCTGCGAAGCGAAGGGTACACGCGGCCACGGGTCCACTCCATCGCCATTCGGCAAGCGAGGCCTGCCGCGATGACAGGCGCAGCTACTCCATAGGGCGTGAAGGCAGCTTCACCGCAGGCCACTGGCAACTGATCAGTTATGGCATCCTCGTGCAGGATGGATGGCCATGTGCCGTGCGGTCGGTGGCAGGCGAGGCATCCCTTTCCATCATCAACGCCGGGGAGGAACAGTGCCTGCGCTGCCGCACCGTGCCCCACTAGCCAGACGAAGAGGCTGTCAGGCGCAGACGGACGCCGGGCCACTAACTCGGCATTCAAGGCACGCGACACCGCTTCCTCGCCCGTCGCGTCAATCACGAGGTCGTAGCCCGTCAGTGTTTCGAGGCGCGTCATAGCATCATCAACCAGTGCGTGAACGCTCACACCAATAAACTGCGCCTTCAGTTCTTTTGCGCACGCCTTTGCCTTACTTGCTCCAATGTGCTGGGCCGTAAGCCAGTGGCGGCCCAGGTTCCCAGCGGACAGAACGTCCGTATCGACGATCAGGAGGCGACCGCCATTTCCAGCACCAGCTCCTGACTGGACAAGAAATCGGGCGAGATGGCTGCCGATAGTGCCACAGCCAATGAGGGCGATGGTGCGCCCTGCTAGCGTCGGCCCCGAGGCAAGGTTGCGAGTCCGAGCATACTCAACATCCATCTTGGCTCCCCGCCATCGTTGAAGACTAACTCTCGCAGGATGCTGCCGCAGTATCCTGGTCCACCCTTGACGCGTCTGCGAAGCCTGCTGCCACAGCTTGGGGGGGTCAAGCAGACCGCCTACACAGCCATTCGGACCTTGGATAAGGATACGAGCGGGCCCGCCAAAGAAGTTGCTTCCAACCGCATTAGCAACCCGCGATGCCAGCGGCGCATCAACATCTTGGAGCCATGTGAGGAACTCTTCGAGGTTGGTTGGCGGTGTCGTGCGACCTGCGAGCTGGAGGTCACGGTCAGTTCGGCCCAACCAAGCCTCACCGACTACATCAACGTCCGACCGTCTCAGCGTACCCATCGCCCCAGCGTCAAAATCACCATCTGAGTTCTGGCGGCACATGATCAAGAGAGGCGGTGCTCCAAGACGTTCAAGACCAATGAAATCGGTGATGCCTTCCGTCGCCTGTGGAGACAAAGCGACCTGGACTGTGAGCGCGGCCAACCAGTGCTGTGGGAATTCGGCGACTACGGCGTCACGCGAAGCTCCCTGCCGAATCTCTTGGAGCGTATTTTCAACAAGTCCCAGGACAGTCAGCGCGTTATTGCCTGGTGCGTGCAGGTTTAAGACGATGGAACCTGGTGCGGCGTAACAAAGGTGATCGTCATTCCCGATGTGCGCGACTGCGCCGGGCAGGTCATCCACGCGGTGTGTCAGACGCGCGATGGGGTATCGAGTGAACCGTAGGCAAGGAAATGAAAGGCGCAACCTCACTTCGCTACCATGTAAACGCAGCTGCCCCTCGAAGGTCGGTATTTCGCCAGGATACGGGTGGAAGCCCTGTTGACCGAGGGCCTCCTCGATATCGGCGAGGGCCTCGCCGTACCTCAACCTGAATTATGGCGCCCGACGATTGGGGCCGCCACGCGTTGGGCTGGGTGGGACAGAATTGCACGTTCTTCCGAGGGGAAGACCTGCACTAAGTCAGCATCTTTAGGAACTCGCTCTCCGAAGCAGTCTGTTAGGCGGGACAGGACTGCGTCGGCCCGCGTCGCTTCCTTGGCGGCCCTGAGGTCGTCGCGCAGCCCTTCCGCTTCCCTAACGAGGGCGCTGCGTTTCTCGGGCGACCAGCTTTTGTCGAGGAACTCGCCTTGTACCACCGGGTTTTTCATCTGCGCCTTCAGATAGTCGGGCATCCTCTCGGCGACGGCGAGAAGCGCCTCGTCCTCGCGGTTTGCATCCAGGCGCGTTCGGTTCTCGTCGAAGGCGCGAACGGCAAATGCCATGAGGGCGACGGACGGGATGCCGTCACTGGGTTCTTTCCAGGTGAAATCACGCCATGCCTTGAGGTAGCGGCACACGTGGCGGAGGTGTGGCCCCTGGTGTCGTCTCACCGCGTCTTCGAACCACTTCGAGAGCTTACGAGGGTCAGACCGCTGCCATTCGCCGTTCCGCTTGGCCAGCAGGATATGGTCTTCAGGAAGCTGATCGTAAGCCTCGCTTGCAAACTCTAAGGACTCACGTAAGGCCCCTTTCGCATTCAGCGCCTTTTCCAGCTTCTCCGCATCTTCGTAGTCTTCGTCGGGGATGGCGTAGAGAGGTAAATCGATGTGGATTTTCTTGCTCACCAAGATCCGCACGCAAGAATCCTTTGCTCTGGCTCCTTCACAGATCGTCCAGCCCTTTTCGCGGCAAAGCGGGCGTAATGAATCCTCTACCACCTTGAAATAGGCCTTCGCCGCAAAGACTGGCTTCTCTTCTTTTACGAAGGATGTTGGAAGGAACACGCCGTCGTCGATGTCCACCTGCTGCGGAGGCGTGTGCTCGCGCACGGGATCGTTCAACGTGCGGTAGGAGAAGCTGCCCTGACTCGCAAAACGCGGCAGCGGACGAAAGCTTTGCAAGAAGTCAGCATTCGCGAAGTGCGGGGGCGCGCCCGCGACAAGAAAACCCTTACTCAGCGGCGTTGCGTTGCCTGCCTGCCGGAACCCCTCTCTCAGGCAAGCGCGGATTTCCTCGCGCGCCGCCTTTAGGATGGCCTTCTCGTGCTCAGGCACCTCAATGGCGGCGAGGAAGCCCTCCTTGGTATCCGTGCCTTTTAGGACGCAGTGAAAGCTGGACGCCACGCAAAACCCTCCGTACCTGTTCAGACATCGAGATATGGTGTTAATTGCCCCATTTCAACCACAAGGTATAGTGTAGTGTACCAAATTTTCGGTTTAAAAGCCCTCATCACGGCGTATGCGACGATCGCGAGCCTAGTGGCGACCATCTGTCTGCTGATCCAAGGAGCGGACATCCCATTTTCCGTGTGGGGTTGGCCAGAGTTCCTCTGGAAACCCGCCTCGGTCGGATTAACAGTGACGGGGCTACTGTTCTGGCTCCTGGGCCAAACGGGGATATTTCCCGCGCTATGTCGTCACACACGGTTTCAAAATATTTTCCCCGACATTCATGGTGAGTGGACCGGCGCACTGACATCCAACTGGCCAATCATTGAAGCGCGCGGTACAGAGCACATCGTTAATGGACACCTACTTAGCCGCCCCTCAACTATACACATCCACGCCTCTTTGTTTGAGGTGAGGCTTACCCTAGAGACCAACGATAGTTATTCAAAATCGACAACAGTACTCGTTGGGGTAACCAGGGACAACGTAACTGGTTCATGCACATTTAATTACATTTACCGCAATGAGACGCCAAATCCACAGCCTACAGATGAGCAATTCCACTTTGGTGCCGCCACACTCACGCTGAAGAGGATCGGGAACGAATTGGTACTGGAGGGTCCATACTGGACAAATAGGAACTGGAAGAAGGGGCTCAATACTGCTGGTATTGCCACCTTCAGAAAGCGCCTTGCAGCAGCGTCTGATCTGGCGCCTGATACTGATGGAAACCTTAGGGGCCACTGATGGCTGACAGCTAAGACAGCGCATCCTCTTATCGTAAGCACCGGCTTTACAGAGCCGAGATCATTCGCCGACGTGAGCCGTGGCGCAGCTTCAAGGAGTTGAAAATCGTCACTCTGCCATAGATAGAGTGGGTCAATAACAGGCGTTTGATGGGGACACTCCGCTATATCCCATCTGCGTAAACTAAAGAACCCTGCCAGGCTTCACTGAATCGACCGACCAGGTCAGCCTGATTCGTACAAAAAAAGCTGCTGCAAACCCTGGGGCTGTTCAAAGTTTGAATCATCTACCCCCGCAACCGAGTCACGCTCCCCCTCCCAAGATTCGCCTGCAGTCGCTGCTTGATGCGGCGTGCGTTTGCCTCCGCAGCCATTGCGGCTGCCCCATCGGAAACGTGTGCATATCTGGCGGTGGTTGATTTATCACGATGGCCCAGCGTCCGGGACAGCACAGTGAGACTCTCGCCTGCTGAAACCGCGGCGGCCGCAAATGAATGTCGCAGGTCATGGATCCGCAGGGCCGCTTCGCCGTTCAGTCCAGCCGCATTGCAAAGGCGCTTCCAGAAACGTTTGAATCCGCCAGGTGACATTGGCTGGTCGTGGTTGAGCACCACGGGACGCTTACCCCTGACGCTAGCAATATTTCGATGCGCAACGCTAGGGAAGACGAAGTCGCAACCAGATTTCTGCCATAATTTGCAAGCTTTCAGAATCTCCTCGGCAGTCGACGTCAGCGGAAGTCTCTTGTCACCGGTTTGTCTGCTCGTCTTGTGCTGTTTCAGGATAATTTGGCCATCAATGATCTGCGACCAGCGCAATCCCAACACTTCGCCGCGTCGCATCCCCGTCAACAATAACAATTCGGCAGCTGCGGCCCAATGTGGAGCGTCTGCTCTGGCCGCTTCCAGTGCTCTACCCAGCTGTGCGGCCTCCGCTTCGTTTATGTATCTCTGTCGCTCACGACTTTTGAACTGCTTCATGCGGGCAGCAGGGTTGGTCAGCAGCGAGCCACGCTTCACGCCGAATGAAAAAAGCGCGGACGCGACGCGCAGCGTACCCTTGATGAGTTCCTCAGAGGCGTCGTTGTTGCGCATTGCGGTACGCAAGCCCTCGATCTTTGCTGCTTCCAGGACGGCGAGCTTGTATTTTCCAAGGGCTGGGAGAATGTGCACTCTCAACTTGCTTTCATATTCCCTGACAGTTGCCTCGCCGATTTCGTCACGCTTTCGACGCCCCTCGAGTTCCTGCAGCCACTCTTGGGCCAATTCAGCTACGGTGGGTGAGGTCTGGATAGCCTTCTTGGCCCGCACGGGATCTTCGCCATTCCTGACCCTGGTCTGAGCCTTCTTCGCTTGCTCGCGGGCTGCAGACGCCGTGAGTAAGCCGCAGGCCCCCAGCCCCAGGCGCCGAGTGGCTGTCGGGAGCCCCTCTCCTTGGGATACGCGATACTGAAACACGAAGCTTTTACCGCCTTTAGGGCCGATTTTTACGCCAAATCCGGGCAACCTTTCATCCCAAAAAAAAGTATCGGTGCCCCGGCGCGCCTTGTCTGGATCTGCCGCTAGGTTGAGCACAGTCTTGTCGCTGATTGAAATCGTGTTGGCCATTGAACCCTCGCTTCACCTAGCTTACCTGATCCGAGGTAAGCAGCCAAGTAAGCGGAAGCCCTGACAAGCGGTGAAACGCCCTGAGACGTTGTGAGATTCCTAATCATTGTTTTTATTGCATTTATTGGGAAAAAAAGGCAAAGTTTGGTGTCCCCGGCGAGATTCGAACTCACGGCCCCCAGATTAGGAATCTGGTGCTCTATCCTGCTGAGCT
>Ga0315899_10005043_pt1 | contig 14276 bp, 10 predicted proteins | sample LakEriMetagenome_2_FD_203518 | JGI IMG/M metagenome (GOLD analysis project Ga0315899, IMG submission 203518) | Freshwater fungal communities from buoy surface, Lake Erie, Ohio, United States - Buoy 4 MA112 | ecosystem: Environmental > Aquatic > Freshwater > Lake | place: USA: Lake Erie, Ohio... | reverse complement strand
CATGACTGCCAACCCTCAACTGCACGCCGACATCCAGCAAAATCCCCGAGCCTTTCTCAGACAATTGTTTGATCAGGCTGTTCAAAGGGCGCAGCCGTTGCACAACACGCCCGCCTTTTTACCCAAGGTGCCCAAAGGCAGAACGCTGGTGCTGGGCGCGGGCAAAGCAGCCGGTGCCATGGCCCACGCGGTTGAGGCATTGTGGCCACACGATGCGCCCTTGTCTGGCATGGTGGTCACCCGCTATGGCCATACACCGGTCAGGCCAGAAGGTGTGCCAGAGCGTTTGAAAATTGTGGAAGCTTCCCACCCTGTACCCGATGCCGCTGGCTTGGCTGCTGCCGAAGAAATTTTGTCCTTGACCCAGGGCCTGACCGCCAACGATTTGGTGCTCTGTCTCATTTCAGGGGGCGGCTCTGCCTTGCTCACCTTGCCAGCCGAGGGCTTGAGTTTGGCGGAGAAGCAGGCCATCAACCAAGCCTTGCTCAAAAGCGGTGCCAACATTGGTGAAATGAATTGCGTTCGCAAACATTTGTCGCGCATCAAGGGCGGGCGCTTGGCGGCCGCTTGTGCGCCTGCGCAAGTGGTGACGCTTGCCATCAGCGATGTGCCTGGCGACGATCCATCCGTGATTGCCAGCGGCCCCACCGTACCCGATGCCACAAGTTGCGCCGATGCCTTGCAAATTTTGCAGCGCTACCAAATTGATATTTCCAGCGGTGTCCAGAAGGCGCTTCAAGATTCCAATTGGGAATCGCCCAAACCGGATGACCCCGCGTTTGCCAGAAGCACGGTGCATTTGATTGCAACCCCTCAACAATCTTTGTTGGCTGCAGCCAGCTTGGCTGAATCCAAAGGCCTGCGAGCCTATGTTTTGAGCGACGAGATGGAGGGTGAATCGCGCGAGGTAGGCAAGGTTCATGCGGCGCTTGCACGGGCCAGTGCGCGGGGCCAAGGTCCCTTTCAAAAGCCTTGTGTCATTTTGAGTGGTGGAGAAACCACCGTCACAGTGCGCGCGGTCAAAACAGAATCTAAAAAACGCGAAGGGCGCGGCGGACGTGCTGGTGAGTTTTGCATGGGGCTGGCGCAGGGCCTTCAGGCACAAGCCGGTGTGTGGGCCATTGCCGCTGATACGGATGGCATTGACGGCATCGAAGACAACGCGGGAGCACTCGTCACCCCTGATACCCTGTCTAGAGGCCTGCAAGCGGGGCTTCAATTGGATGAGCATCTGTCGAACAACGACGCGTATGGTTACTTTCAAGCCTTGAACGATTTGGTCTTTTCGGGACCTACGCACACCAATGTGAACGACTTCCGCGCCATTTTGGTGTTGTGACAAAGTTTTGATTTGTGTCAACGCAGCCAAGGCCTGTGTCTGGCAAATTGGAGGATATGTTGAATCGTGTCCTCACCCCAACTCAGCCCTCCGTTGAAGAATTGCCTGGCGGGAGCGTGTTAATTCGCAGGGGACAAGTTGCCAACAAAGCCTTGCGATTGCTCAGTGGGCGTGTGGCTTTGGGTGTGATTGAAGAGGGTGTTTTGGTCCATCAATTGGGCGTGTTGGAGGGCCCCTTCTGGCTAGAAGCTTCAGCCGCCATGTTGGGCTTGCCGCATGCGGTCGATGCTTTGGCTGAAACGCCAGTCACGCTGCAAAGCATGCCCTTGGGGCAGTTGAAAACCCATCTCAAAAATTTACCTGAACCCTTGCACACACTCATGCTCGATTTGGCCAAAGCCCAGCGGCAACAAATTGAGGTGGCAGTGAGTCGCTTGGCCAAAGACGCAGATGCCCGTTTTGCAGAATGGCTTTTAAGGCACGCAGAGCCAACCGATGCGCAGGGCAGTTTGGCGGTGATCTTGCATGACAGAAAACGGCTGATTGCGGCGCAACTGGGCATAGCACCAGAAACCTTTTCTCGGGTTCTCAAGCACCTCAGAGATCGCAAGCTGATCAGTGGTGCTGGCCGCGTTTTAAACCTGCTGGATCCGACGGGTTTACAGTCTTTGGCAGGTATTTAGTCACATTCGCTGGATCCGCATGCAAAGGCGTCTTAAAGCTCGATAGAATTTGTCGAACTTTGAGAATTTCATGCAGTCCAACGAGCCATTGCGCCTCTCACTTTCCAACATCACCAAGCGCTATCCTGGCGTGGTGGCCAATCGCGCGGTTTCCTTGTCGGTCAAGCCCGGTGAGGCGCATGCCGTTTTAGGTGAAAACGGGGCTGGCAAATCGACCCTCATGAAAATCATTTACGGCTCGGTCAAGCCCGATGAGGGCAGCATTCAGTACAAAGGCCAAAGCGTTCAAATTCGCAACCCGCAACAAGCCCGTGCTTTGGGCATCAGCATGGTGTTCCAACACTTTAGTTTGTTTGACACCCTCACTGTGGCTGAAAACGTATGGCTGGGCTTGGATGCATCTTTGTCTTTGGCGCAAGTCACATCCCGAATTGACGCCAAGGCAGCAGAGTACGGCCTTGACATCGATCCCTCGCGGCCAGTCCACACCTTGAGTGTGGGCGAGATGCAGCGCGTCGAAATCATTCGAGCTTTGCTCACAGAGCCTCAATTGCTCATTTTGGATGAACCCACTTCGGTGCTCACGCCACAAGCGGTTGACAAGTTGTTTGTGGTTTTGAAAAAACTGGTGAGCCAAGGTTGCAGTTTGCTTTACATCAGCCACAAGTTGCACGAAATTCGCGAGCTGTGTTCGGCTTGCACGGTGCTGCGGGGTGGCGAGGTCACGGGTGTTTGCGATCCCAGAGAAGAATCCAATGCGTCGCTCAGCCGCATGATGATTGGCGCAGAACCGCCAGCCTTGAAGCACCAAGAACGCGCACCTGGCCCGGTGCTGTTTGAAGCGCGACATTTGTCCCTGAACAAAGAAGACCAATTTGGCGTCAACTTGACCGACATCCATTTGCAAGTTCGTGCAGGGGAGGTGGTGGGCATTGCCGGTGTTTCTGGCAATGGTCAGCGTGAGCTTCTTTATGCTTTGTCTGGCGAAGACACTCGGGCTGCCCCAGAGGCTGTGCAGTTGGGTGGTCACGCCGTGGGCCAATGGGGCCCTGACCAACGCCGCCAAGCAGGTTTGCATTTTGTGCCAGAAGAGCGTTTGGGTCGAGGCGCGGTGCCTTCTCTCAGCTTGTCGCACAACATGCTGCTCACGCGAAATGAGGCCATCTCTTCTGCTGGCTGGATTGACACTCAGGCACTTCAAGCGCAAGCTGAAAAAATCATTCAGCGATTCAATGTCAAAGCCAATGGTGCGCAAGCGCCTGCGCAATCTTTGTCGGGCGGCAACCTGCAAAAATTCATTGTGGGTCGCGAGATCGATGCCAAACCCAAAGTGCTCTTGGTGTCGCAGCCCACTTGGGGTGTTGATGTGGGCGCAGCAGCTCAAATACGCGGTGAACTTTTGGCCTTGCGAGATGCAGGTTGTGCGGTGCTCGTGGTCAGTGAAGAGTTAGACGAGTTGTTTGAAATTTGCGATCGCTTGTATGTCATGGCCAATGGCAAACTGTCGCCCTCTATTCAGCGCAAAGATGCCACCGTGGCGCAAATTGGTGAATGGATGAGCGGATTGTGGGAGGCGCATGCTTAAGCTTGAACTTCGGCCGCAAGCCTCCGCGCTTTGGCGTTATGCATCGCCTGTTTTGGCCTTGTTCATCACAGTGGCCTTAGGCATTGGCTTGTTTGTCTTGTTGGGCAAAGATCCCATCCGCGGTCTTCAAATGTTTTTTTGGGAGCCCTTGAAGTCGTCCTATGCTTTGGGTGAACTCATGGTCAAGGCGACGCCCTTGTTGATCATCGCCTTGGGCTTGGCGGTGTGTTTTCGCTCCAATGTCTGGAATATTGGCGCCGAGGGGCAGTTTGTCATTGGTGCTGTGGCGGCTGGCGGCGTGGCTTTGTTGGCCGACAAGGAAACTGGCCGGTGGATTGTGGTGGCAGTGGTTTTGGCGGGCGTTTTAGGGGGTATGTTTTGGGCTGCCATCACCGCATGGCTGCGAGATCATTTTCACGCCAACGAAATTTTGGTCAGCCTGATGTTGGTGTACGTGGCCGACATGGTGCTGGGCTATTTGGTGTATGGCCCCTGGAAAGATCCTGCCGGCTATAACTTTCCGCAAACCAAATCCTTCGAAGCAGTTACCCAAATTCCTCGCTTGATGAGTGGCTCGCGCGTTTCTGTGGGTCTGATCGTGGCTTTGGTCGGTGTGGCTGCCATTTGGATCTTTTTATTCCGAACCCGTTCAGGCTTTGCACAGCAGGTTGGCGGCTTGGCTCCGTCTGCCGCACGCTACGCGGGGTTTTCGTCTCGCAAAGCCTTGTGGTTGGCCTTGCTCACCTCTGGTGGCGCAGCAGGCCTTGCTGGTGCTTTGGAAGTGGCTGGGCCCATCGGGCAGCTCACACCCTACGTTCCTTCTGGGTATGGTTTTGCAGCCATCATCGTGGCTTATGTGGGGCGCTTGCATCCTGTTGGCATTGTTTTTTCTGCCATTCTCATGAGCATGTTCTACATTGGCGGTGAGTTGGCGCAATCTCGCATGGGCCTGCCCAAATCCATCACGGGCGTATTTCAGGGCCTGCTGCTGTTTAGCTTGTTGGCCTGCGATACGCTGGTGGCATACCGTTTGCGTTGGCAAACTAGGAGCGCGTGATGGAAACTTATGCATTGCTTATAGCGGCCACCTTGAATGCGGGTACGGTGCTGGCCATTGCGGCCTTGGGTTTGCTCATTAACGAAAAAGCCGGCGTCGTCAATTTGGGAGCTGAGGGCATGATGCTGTGCGCAGCCATTGCGGGTTTTGCTGCTGTGGTGCACACCGGCAGTGACCTGGTGGGATTCCTTGCAGGGATGGGAGCTGGCGCTTTGTTGGGCGCTATTTTTGGTGCCATGGTGATCTACCTCAGCACCAATCAGTACGCCACAGGTTTGGCATTGAGTTTGTTCGGCGTCGGTTTTTCAGCCTTTGTGGGCATTTCATACGTGCAAGAAAAACTACCACCTCGTGCTCAATTTGAAATTCCTTTCTTGTCCGATATCCCGCTGCTTGGCGCGGCTTTCTTCAAACAGCATCCTTTGGTGTATGGGGTGATCGCTTTTGTGTTCGCACTCATTTGGTTTTTTGACAAGACTCGCACAGGTTTGGTGCTGCGCTCGGTTGGTGAATCACCTGCATCGGCGCATGCGCTTGGTTATCCAGTTCGACGAATTCGATTTGTTGCGGTGATCGTGGGAGGGGCTTTGTGCGGTCTGGCGGGCGCCTATATCTCTGTGATCTACACGCCCCTGTGGGTTGAAGGCATGGTGGCGGGCAAGGGCTGGATTGCATTGGCCTTGACCACCTTCGCAACTTGGCGGCCGGCGCGAATTTTGCTTGGTGCATACCTGTTTGGAGGTGTGACCATGCTGCAGTTTCATTTGCAAGGTTTGGGTGTGCAAGTACCCAGTCAGTGGCTGTCTGCGCTGCCTTACCTGGCAACCATTGTGGTGTTGGCTTTGATCTCCAGAAATCCTGCTTGGATTCGGGTCAATATGCCTGCATCTCTAGGCAAAGCCTTTCATCCCAGTTCATAATGTTTTTTTCGCCCAACCTCGTCCATCCATAAAGGAAATTTCATGACAGTTCTGAACAAGCGATCGGTTCTCAAAATCGCCGCGATCTCCATCGTTGCCGCTGCCGCCTTGGTGGCTTGCGGTAAAAAAGAAGAGGCCAAACCGGCCGCTGCAGCCAAAGCTGAGCCGCTCAAAGTGGCATTTGCTTACGTTGGCCCCGTGGGCGACGGTGGCTGGACATTCGCTCACGACAACGCTCGCAAAGAACTCGAAAAACAGTTTGGCGACAAAATTGTCACTAGCTTTGTCGAAAAAGTGCCAGAAAGCGCCGATGCCGAGCGTGTCTTCCGCGACTTGGCTAGCCAAGGCAACAAAGTGATTTTTGGCACCACCTTTGGCTACATGGATCCCATGTTGAAGGTTGCTGCAGACAACAAAGAAATCAAGTTTGAGCATGCCACAGGTTACAAAACAGCCGACAACATGCGCACTTATGACAGCCGCACCTATGAAGGCGCTTACATGGCGGGTGTGATTGCTGGCAAGATGACCAAAACCAACACCTTGGGTGTGGTGGCGTCCATTCCAATTCCTGAAGTCATTCGCAACATCAACACCTTCACCATGGGCGCGCAATCTGTGAATCCCAAAGTGAAGACCAAAGTGGTTTGGATCAATGAGTGGTTCAATCCACCGAAAGAGTCAGAAGCCGCTACGGCCCTGATCAATGGTGGTGCCGATGTGTTGATGCAAAACACAGACTCTTCTGCGGTTTTGCAAACAGCCGAAAAAATGGGCAAACGCGCATTTGGTTGGGACTCTGACATGACCGCCTATGGCCCCAAGGCTCACTTGGGCTCGGCGGTGATCAACTGGGCGCCTTACTACATCAAGGCCGTGGGTGAAGCCCTTGAAGGCAAATGGTCCACAGGACAAAGCTGGTGGGGTGTGAAAGAAGGCGCCATCGACATGGTGAGCGTGGCAAGCGATGTGCCTGACGACATCAAGAAACGCGTTGACGAAATCAAGGCTGGCTTGAAAGACGGTAGCTTCAATATTTGGAAAGGTCCTATCGTTGGACAAGATGGCAAAGAAGTTTTGGCCAAGGATGTGGTCGCTGACGACAAGTTCTTGGGCGGTATCAAGTTCTACGTTAAAGGCGTGGAAGGCAAAGTGCCTAACTGATCCAACTGGATTTTCAGTTTGAAAAGCCGCGCTTCTTTGGAAGCGCGGCTTTTTTTGACTTACTTTTTATTCCGGGCGGCAAAGTCACCCGCATACACATTCAGAAATTGTGCGGGATTGAGGAATTTGCGTATAGCGGCATTCACTTCCGCCAGCGTCACGGTGTCAATTTGGGCATCGACTTTTTCAACAAAGGCCAGGGTGCGATTGGCGGATGTTTGTGCCACATGGCCCGCAGCCAAAGCACGGTCTTGTGCGCGGCTAATCTTGCGCTCTTCTTGCCATCCCCGTTTGGCGTCCGCCAACTCTTCAGCCGTGATGCCATCTTTGACAAACTTGGCCAACTCTTCATTGACAGCGGCTTTGAGCTTGTCCAAATTTTGCGGGGCATAAATGGCGTACAAGACCCACATGCCCGAAGCTTCAAAAGCACTGGCACTGAGCTGACTGCCTGCGCCATAGCTCAAGCCATCTTTTTGACGCAAACGGTCAAACAATCTGGACTTGACGCCACCGCCTAGAACACGGTTGGCCAATTGCAAAGGCACGAAGTCTGGATTGGTGTCTTGAAGTGGCACTGGCAAGCCAGCGACGAAGAAGGCATTGGACTTGTCGGGGGCTTCAAGTTGAATCACAGCCGCTTTGGGGTTTTTGGGGTCGGCCTTGAGTCGAGCATAAGGCTTGGGGCTCTTCCAGTCGTTGAACAGTTGGCCAATTTGCGTTTGCAAAGCCGTGCTGTCAAAGTCGCCGACCAAGGCAAATTCACTGTTACTCACACCATAGAAACCACTGTGAAATTGCTTGACTTGGTCTAATTTCACCGCTTTCAATGCGGCAATGGATTCGTCAAGGGTGCGGGCAGCTCGGACATCGCCTTTGGGGTAGGTGTCGAGTGCCAAAGCCATGGCCAAAGAACCCATGGCATTGGGCTCACTGCGTTGACTTTCAAGACCCGCAATGCTCTCTTGAATCAACAAATCGAATTCTTTTTGGCTGAATTGCGGTTTGCGCAAAATATCGCGAATGAGATTCAGAACCTCGGGCAAGTTTTTCCGCAAAGAGTCAAAACGAACCGTGACGGTTTGACCGCTGCCACTGACTTCGAGTTGTGTTTTCAATTCGTCCAGTTTGGCTGAAATTTGTGCACGTTGTAAATCGCCAGCACCCCGTGAAAGCAAATTGGCAGCAACGCTGGCCGTGCTGGCTTGATTGAACAGAGAGGTTTGATCGCCAAATCGAAGGGTCAGCATGCCGCTCACTGTTTCACCACGAGTTTTCTTGGGCGTCAAAATAAGTTTCATGCCGCTGGCAAGCGTCAGGCGCTGTGTGCGTTTCTCAATGTTGGCCAAGCTGATGTCAAACACCTCGCCTTCCGTGGCGGCTGCTTTGCCTTTGTAATCGGCAACCAATTTATCGACATCGACAGGCTCAGGAAACTTTGCACGGTCGGGCGTAGCGGTGGGAATGAATTGACCCAGTGTGCGATTGCTCTCTTTGAAATAGTTGGTGGCAACGGCTTGAAGGTCGGCAATGGTCAAGGCTTCAATTCGATCGCGGTGCAAAAAGAAAAGTCGCCAATCGCCATTGGCAATGGACTCTGAAAGTTGAACGGCCAACCTTTGGGGGTCGTTGATGGTCTTGTCAATTTCACTGAGCAAACTTGCTTTGGCACGTTTGAGTTCGGTCTCAGTCACAGGCTTTTGCTGAAGGCCTTCAAGTTCGGCAAGCAAAACTTTTCGGGCCTCTTGCAAGCTTTGAGTTTTATTCAACTCAGCCATGAAGACCACATAGCCACGCTCTGCCAGGTCAAAATTCCATGGGTTGACGTTTACCGCCAACTTTTTCTCGATCAAGCTTTGATGCAGGCGTCCGTTGGGGGTGCTTGCCAAAACCTCACTCAATGCAGCCATGGCCGCTGCATCTTTGTGGCTGCCAGCGGCGGAGTGATAGAGCACGGCTGTGAGTTGAATGTCGCCAGTTCGGCGAACATTGACCTCTCTGCTACCGTCTTGCGCAGGGTCTTGTGTGTAGGTGGGGCTCAGCGTGCGAGTGGGTTTGGGAATGGCGCCAAACACTTGTTGAATGAGACTCAAGGTTGCCGCAGCGTCAAATTTGCCTGCCACCAACAAGACCGCGTTGTCTGGCTGGTAGTACTTGCGATAGAAATTTTGCAAGTTTTCAATTTTCACGTTCTCCACATCGGTGCGCGCGCCAATGGTGCTTTTGCCGTAGTTGTGCCAATCGAAGGCGGCGGCTGTCATGCGTTGCCAAAGCGTCATGTGGGGGTTGTTTTCACCACTTTCCATTTCGTTGCGCACCACGGAAAACTCTGTGTCTAGATCTTTCTTGGCAATGAAGCTGTTGATCATGCGATCGGCTTCCATTTCGATGGCCCACTTCAAATTGTCGGGATTGGCTGGAAATGTTTGGAAGTAATTGGTACGGTCGTAAAAAGTCGTGCCGTTGAAATTCATGCCGCGCTTGCCCAACTCCTGCATGATGTTGCCGCGAGTGGGAGTGCCTTTGAACACCAAGTGCTCGAGCAAATGCGCCATGCCCGTTTCGCCATAGTTTTCATGACGGCTGCCCACCAAGTAAGTGATGTTGACGGTGGTGGTGGGCTTGGATGCATCGGGTGCCAGCAACACGCGAAGGCCATTGGGCAGGCGAAATTCTGCAATGCCTTCAACTTGTGCAATAGGTTTGAGCATGCCTGCTGCGGGTTGGGCCGCATTGGCCGAAGGCGCTGGCTGAATTTGTGCCACGGCCCAGCAGGGGCTCAACAAAGTGGCAGATAGAAGTGTCAGTTGAAGGAAGCGAAGGCGCATGGTGGATTGTTTGAAAGTAGTCATCAATCCAACTTTATACACCTGCTTTAGAATACCCAACAAATATCTGTACACCGGCGGGTATTTGATTTGTTCAACCGGCGTCATGTAGAGGACTACCATGTACAAAAACCTCGCAGCCGTGATCGCGGCCGCTTGCTTTTTATTTCCCGTTTCAAACTCTGCCGCAGAGCCTTCCAAGTCAGCACCCCCAAGTGGCTTGACGGGTCCTGTTAAAGCAGCTTTTGTGTATGTCACCCCTGTGTTTGATGCAGGATGGACCCACCAGCACGACCAAGGCCGCAAGGCGGTTGAAAAATCCCTGGGTACGGGTGTCAAAACCACCATTGTCGAGAACGTCGCCGAAGGTGCCGATTCGGAGCGTGTGGTGCGGGACTTGGCCCAACAAGGCCACAACATCATTTTTACCACCAGCTTTGGCTACATGGAGCCAACGCTCAAAGTGGCCAAAGAGTTTCCAAATGTGAAATTTGAGTCCATCACGGGTTACAAAACCAGCGTGAATGTTTCGGTGGCCAATGCCCGATATTACGAGGGTCGCTATTTGGCCGGTGTGGCGGCAGGCCGTATGACCAAATCGAATGTGGCTGGCTATGTGGCAGGGTTTCCCATTCCCGAGGTTTTGCAGGGCCTCAATGCGTTCACGCTGGGCATGCGCTCTGTGAATCCCCAAGCACAGGTCAAAGTGGTTTGGTTGAACTCATGGTTTGATCCTGCCAAAGAACGCGATGCAGCATTTGCATTGTTCAATCAGGCCGTCGATGTCATCAGTTTTCACACAGCATCCAACGCGGTCATGGTGGCGGCGCAAGAGCGAGGCAAGCTGGCCATTGCCTACCACTCTGACATGCGCAAAGTGGCGCCGGATGCACAGTTGATGGCCGTCACACACGAATGGGGTCGCTACTACACGCAGCGCGTGACCGATGTTCAAAAAGGCCAGTGGCAAACTGGCCAAGTTTGGGGCGGCTTGAAGGAGGGCATGGTTCGCGTGGGCGATTTTGGCCCAAAGTTGCCAGCCAAAGTGCGTGATGAAATTGTGCAAATTCAAAAGGAAATTGCTTCTGGCAAGCGGCATCCTTTTCAAGGTCCTTTTTCCGATCAAGACGGCAAGCTTGTGGTGGCTGCGGGTCAGAAACTCAGCGATGCCGACATACTCAACATGAACTACGGCGTGACTGGCTTGGTGGGCAAGATTGCCCCTTGATACTCTGGCTTTCGCCATCAAAAAAGCCTGCGTCTAGCGCAGGCTTTTTTGTGGGTGTGGTGGCCCTTTAGCTGTCGAGTTGAATGTTGCGAGCCTTCGCCAGTTGGGTCCAGCGCGCAAGGTCAGCCTTCATGTAAGCCGCAAATTCAGCGGGTTTCATGGGCATGAGTTCGACGGCTTCAGAACTGAGCTTTTCTTTGAAATCAGGTTGTGCCAAGACACTCAGCAAGGCATCGTTGAGCACTTTGACAACAGGGGCTGGCATGTTGGCAGGTCCGACAACGCCATACCACTGTTGCGCATCAAAGCCCTTCAGGCCCATTTCTTCCAAAGTAGGAATGTCCTTCACTTGGGGATGCCGCTTGGTGCCAGTGACAGCCAAGGCCCGAATTCTGCCGCTTCGAATGTGTGGCAAGGCTGCTGCCAAACCAGGGAACATCAACTGCGTTTGGCCACCAATCAGGTCGGTGATAGCAGGGGCAATGCCTCGGTAAGGTATGTGCACCATGAAGCTGTTGGTTTGCAGTTTGAAAAGCTCGGCAGCCAGGTGAGTCAAAGAGCCTGCACCTGCAGAGCCGTAAGACAAGCGACCCGGATTTTGTTTCACATAATCCATGAAGGCTTTGAAATTTTGCGATGGCAAGCTGGTGTTGATGCACAGCACATTGGGTGTGGTGCCAATCATGCCAATGGGCGTGAAGTCTTTTTCTGCGTCGTAGGGCAGCTTGCGCGTCGCGGGCGCCGTACCATGCGTTGCCACGTAGCCTTGCATGAGGGTGTAGCCATCGGCAGGTGCGCGGGCCGTGTTTTGAGAGGCAATGACCCCACCGCCGCCGCCAATGTTGTCGACCACCACAGATTGTCCCAAGACCTTGGCCCAACGCTCACACAGTGCACGCCCGACCATGTCGGAGCCGCCGCCAGCAGCCACGGGCACGATGTAACGAATGGTTTTACTGGGAAAGGCAGTTTGAGCCTGGGCGCTGCCTAGGCCCAGTAACAAGGGACTGGCTTGGAGGAGGGTGCGTCTTTTCATGGAGGGTCTCGTTGGAGGTCAAATATCAGGGGAAAGTTTAGCCCACCTCGTCTTTGTTTGGTTTGGGTTAAGCTGTTAATCCCTTGAATTTTTCGACGCTCTCAGGCACTTTACAATGAGGCTTCGAATTCAATGACCATTGGAAAGACTGAGCGATGAGCATCAAAAGCGACAAATGGATCCGCCGCATGGCCGAAGAGCACGGCATGATCGAGCCCTTTGAGCCTGGACAAGTTCGAAAAAACGCCGCTGGCGAAAAAATTGTGAGTTATGGCACCTCCAGCTATGGCTACGACATTCGATGCGCCCCTGAGTTCAAGGTGTTCACCAACATTTACAGCACCGTGGTCGACCCTAAAAACTTCGACGAAAAGAGCTTTGTCGACATCCATTCCGATGTTTGCGTGATTCCCCCCAATAGCTTTGCTTTGGCGCGCACCATGGAATATTTCCGGATTCCCCGCAATGTCCTCACCATTTGTCTGGGCAAAAGCACCTATGCACGCTGCGGCATCATTGTCAACGTCACCCCCTTTGAACCCGAATGGGAGGGCTACGTAACCCTTGAATTCAGCAATACCACCCCCCTGCCAGCCAAGATCTACGCTGGGGAGGGCTGTGCCCAAGTCTTGTTCTTTGAAAGCGACGAGGTTTGCGAGACCAGCTACAAGGATCGGGGCGGAAAATACCAGGGTCAAGTGGGTGTGACCTTGCCCAAGACTTAAAGTGCGACAATAGCGGGTTAATGACCGCCTCTTTTTCAAATCTATCGCTGGCTGAACCGCTGGCACGAGCCGTAGCCGAAATGGGCTACGAATCCATGACCCCCATTCAAGCCCAGGCCATTCCTGTGGTTTTGACGGGGAAAGACGTCATGGGTGCTGCGCAAACAGGAACTGGCAAAACGGCCGCTTTTTCGCTGCCCTTGCTGCAGCGTTTGCTCAAGCACGAAAACACCTCCACTTCGCCAGCACGCCACCCGGTTCGAGCTTTGGTGCTCTTGCCCACCCGCGAATTGGCAGACCAAGTGGCGCAGCAAATCAAGTTGTACGCCAAATACACCCAAATGCGCAGTGCGGTGGTGTTTGGCGGTATGGACATGAAGCCGCAAACCCTCGAGCTCAAAAAAGGCGTTGAAATTCTCGTGGCCACGCCTGGGCGCTTGCTCGATCACATTGAAGCCAAGAACGCCGTGCTCAATCAGGTGGAATATGTGGTGCTCGATGAAGCCGACCGCATGCTCGACATTGGTTTTTTGCCTGACTTGCAACGCATCTTGAGTTTCTTGCCCAAGCAGCGCACCACGCTCTTGTTTTCGGCCACCTTCTCGCCCGAAATCAAGCGTCTGGCAGGCAGCTACTTGCAAGACCCCATCACCATCGAGGTGGCTCGTCCCAATCAAACCGCCTCTACCGTCGAGCAGCGTTTTTATGCGGCCCAAGACGACGACAAACGCCGCGTGGTCAAGGCTGTGCTCAATCAGCGCGGTATCAAGCAGGCCTTTATTTTTGTGAACAGCAAGCTCGGTTGTGGTCGCTTGGCGCGGTCTTTGGAGCGCGAAGGCCTCAAAACTGCTGCACTGCATGGCGACAAAACTCAAGACGAACGCTTGAAGGCACTCGAAGCCTTCAAACAAGGCGAGGTCGATTTGTTGGTGTGTACCGATGTAGCCGCTCGTGGCCTAGATATCAAAGATGTGCCCGCGGTGTTCAATTTTGATGTGCCCTTCAATGCCGAAGATTATGTCCACCGCATTGGACGCACAGGCCGTGCAGGTGCTTCTGGCTTGGCCGTCACGCTGGTTTCGCCGTCTGACACGCGCTTGGTGTCCGACATCGAAAAGCTCATCAAAACCAAGTTGGAAGTTGAAAACTACCCCCTGGAAGATGATCGGTCACGCGCCAATGACGGCCGCCGAGATGACAGGCGGGAAGATCGAAGAGATGATCGGCGTGAAGATCGGCGTGAAGAGCGTCGCCCCGAACGCGGCTTTGACAGACAACGAGATACCGAAGAGTCCCGCGATCGCCGCAGCAGTTTTAGGCCTGCTCAAGCTTCCAGAGACCCCTTCTTTGAAAAGCCCTACGAAGCGCCTACGGCTGAGCAAGCCAGTGCCGCTTCTTGGGAGGCCAGCGCCAAAACTGTTGCAAGCCGTCCTGGTCTGTCTGCCAACATCAAGCCCAAACGAAAAGTGGCTGCTTTGTTCAAAGCTGGCGAATAAAGCCCCCCAAACCCCATCAAGCAGCCTAGAACTGGGCTGATCGTTCTTCGCTTGTGAATGAACCGTTCACATTGCGTCAGCATTTCCCTGTCAAAATAGGGATTATGAAAATCAAATCTCCTGCCACGCTGGCAATATTTTCTTTTTTCTCGAGTTTGGCTGCGGCGCAAACCGCTCCGTCAAGTACGCCTGCTCAAGACATGGGTCGCGTAGAA
>Ga0315899_10005042_pt1 | contig 14277 bp, 9 predicted proteins | sample LakEriMetagenome_2_FD_203518 | JGI IMG/M metagenome (GOLD analysis project Ga0315899, IMG submission 203518) | Freshwater fungal communities from buoy surface, Lake Erie, Ohio, United States - Buoy 4 MA112 | ecosystem: Environmental > Aquatic > Freshwater > Lake | place: USA: Lake Erie, Ohio... | reverse complement strand
TTGCCTCCCGCCGTCTTTTACACCCTTCCGTAATCTCCAATTTCCGTTCTCCTTTCCAGCCCCCTCACTTTATCCGCCGGAGCGAATGGTTCATGGCCAAATCGAAATCGACTGAAGAGACCCCGAGCATGACGTTCGAGCAAGCCATGACGCTCCTTGAGCAGATTGTAAAAAAGCTAGAAAGCGGATCGCTTCCTTTAGAAGACATGCTTGCGGAGTACGCCAAAGCAGTAGAAGCCATCCAGATCTGCCACGGACAGCTCGACGGAGCGCGACGTCGCATCGCTCAATTGCAGAGTGTTCGCGAGGATGGCACAGCGATGGTTAAGGAATGGGAAGACACCGCACCGTCTGCTCGTACCGATGGGAAGGAAGCGCCGTCGCGACGGCGCAATCCATCCTGATCAAGCTCTCTCACCCCAACTCGATCAACCCAACTCGATCAACCCAACTCGATCAACCAGCCATGCCACGGAAAATCTTCAGTGCTGGAACGGGTAGTTCGACCATAGGAGGGGTTTTCTCCCTGGCGAATTCTTGGACGAGTTCGGTTGCAACTTCGATATCGCTTTGAGGTTGCGGAACCTTTTCTGTCGTCCAACGATCAGCGCCCCAGCCAGCAAGCAAGATCGCTTCTCCGGGCTGCGCCGAGCGGATAGCCAAGTCGATTGCGGCACGTCGGTTCGGTACGATTTGAATTGCGCAAGGTCGATCGCAACCATCGAGAACTTGCCATAGTGCCGTTTGTCCGAACCGAACACTGCGTCGCGATTGCGTAAGAATTACGAACGAAGCAGATTTTTCAAGTACTCGTCCGAAGGCAGCGAGTTGTTCGGGAGTCGCTGCGTCTGGAATTTCCGCCACGCAAGTCACCGGTGTGCCATCTTTGCAAAGGGCGTGAAGGGCGACTGCGAGCCGATCTGCTTGGTCGGCATGATCGACGTAGATAGCTGTATCATGGTCGCTTGGTAAGCGTTGAAGTCGGCCGGGAATGCGGTGCAATCGCTCAACGCCACAGACTGTCTCGTAAAGTTCAAGTCCGAGCGAATAACCTACGGACACAGCGCTGAGCATATGTCGCGCGTTGTGATCGCCAAGAATGGTGCTGGTCATCGGTGCAACACAGTTTCCCGCAGAGACCATCAGCGATTGCTCCCCACGCATCGCACGCATGCGTTTTCCTTGCACGTCGGCTTGGGCATCGATCCCATAGGAGATCGCTTCGGGGTAACAACGGGCCGCCCATCGATTAAGCCTTGCGTCGTCCGCATTGACGATCACGACACCATGCTCTTTGAGTTGATCAACAAGCCGACTCATCGCGTTCTCGATACCACGAGCTTGCATGCAATCCGCGCGTTGTGTCCGCCGAAGGCTTGTGAAAACCAAGACATCGAACTCGATACCGGAGGTCGCATGAGACTTAAGCATCTCATCGGTGATTTCTAAAACAGCTGCCGGTGCTTGTTCGCTAACACTTTGTTTGAGCCAAGCGGCCAAGACCATCGCATCGGCGTTGGCATCTGCAGCTAGCCCTGTTTGGCTCCCCGTCGAAGCCCCCAGAGACGTGTGGTACGCGACCGTCTTGCCAATACGCTTGAGCATCGAAGCGATCATCAGCCCCGCTGTCGTCTTGCCGTGCGTACCGACCACACCGATCGTCAGAATTTTATCACAGGGATTTCCGGCTAGCTTCATCGCCAATTGAGCGAACGCATCACCGACATTGTCAACGATGCACTGCGGGAGGGAGGTGGGGAGATACTGCTCGGTTAGAATCCCAAGAGCACCGTGCGACTGAGCCAAGAGCACATCCCGCTCCGGAGCAGACCACGGGGATAACCCCGTTGCAAACACCCAGTCACTCGAATGGGACTCGGGAAACTGATCACAAGCCGAGCATCGGATGTCATCGGCTCCGATGAACTGTGCTGTAGGAAAAAGTTCTTTAAGCGATACCGAGTGTGTTGCTGAGAAGTCCACTGGTGAAGGCCTCCGTGCCCGAACGAGTGATGGCAATTTCGAAAACGTCGAAGCCCTACATGACGCGATTCCCAATCCTTTGGTAACCCCGTTCAGCTCCTTGGCTGAGCAGTTCCACGACCCTATCAACTTGTCCCATCTGCCTAGTATTCGTCAAGCCGAATCTTGCACCACTTAAGGCTATTTATGGAAAACTATGGGCTATTTTTGCAAAAGAAAACCCAAGCAAAACGCTAGCATTTCACCATGCCGATCGTGGAACAGCATAGTGATATGGCTTGGAAGTCCACGGGTGCTGAAAGATTGCCTGTTTCGGTTATACTGGTGGGTTATTGTTAGACTCTGCAGTACTGAATACGGGTTTTCCGATCCGAAACGGTCTGCAGTTGTGCAGCGGATTTCGAAACGGTTTCACCTCGCCTAACATCCTCGCGAATGGCACCCTCGCCTGTCATCATCGCGAATGGTTTCGTCGCAAATGGCATCCTCGCAAATGGAATTAAAAAAAATGGGTTCAACTCGGACAGCTTGGCTACAAAACTCGAAGCGATCGATCGTACGCAAAGCCGCTTTTCTGGCTTTGGGACTGCTTACTTCAGCAACTCAACAACTTCACGCCGAGGATGGCGATTGGAGTCAGTGGCGAGGCCCGGCGCGCGACGGGATCGCGAGCTCACAAAAACTGCTCAAGTCATGGCCTGAACAAGGCCCTAAGCTTGCTTGGAGTTACAAAGAAGCAGGGTTGGGTTACTCGTCGAGTTCCATCAGCAACGGCAAGCTTTATACGATGGGCCAACGTGGCGAAGATTGCGTAGCGATTTGTATCGATGCGAAGACAGGCAAGGAACTCTGGGTGCAACGATTCGATCGCGGCACGAAGGCTGATGACTATTTGACTGGCTGGGGTGGAGGCCCACGAAGCACGCCGACTATCGACGGCAACCACGTTTATTTCCTGAGTGACCTCGGTGAATTGACTTGTTTGAAAACCGAGGACGGTCAAAAGGTATGGAGCCGAAACCTTGTCAAGGACTTCGGTGGCGCAATCCCTCAATGGGGCTACAGCGAATCGGTTTTGATCGATGGGGATCGTTTGCTCTGCACCCCCGGCGGTGAAAAATTCATCGTCGGTCTCGATAAGAAGACCGGTGAAGAAAAGTATGTTTCGAAGGGTTTCAGCGACGTAGCTCAGTACGTCTCGATCATGAAGACCACTGTCGGAAACACACCGATCTACATCACCGCTACCAAGTCTGGCTTAGTGGCTTTCAATGCCGAGAACGGCGAACATCAATTCACCAACCCCACCACCGGCAACAAGACTGCCGTGATCCCAACCCCGATCATTGCAGGGAACGAAGTCTATCACTCGTCGGCTTATAAAGCAGGCAACTCCCTGATCGAACTCAGCAGTGCGGCTGGCAAAGTTGCGATGAAAGAGCGATATCACTTCGACAAAGAATCGATGGAAAACCACCATGGTGGATACATCCTTCACGAAGGAACCATCTATGGGTTTACCAATGCCCTGCGAGGAACCTGGATGGCCCAAGACTTGAAGTCCGGTGAGGTGCTCTGGAGTCACAAAGCAGGCAACTCGCGATCCGGCTCAATCGCAATGGCGGACGGCTTGCTCTATTGCTATGACGATTCCGAAGGAGTTTGCTATCTGGCCCAACCATCCCGCGAAGGCTGGAAAGAACTCGGCGTTGTCAAGCTTCCTGCCCAAACCAACACCGACCGGGGACGAGGCGCGATTTGGGCTCACCCTGTAATCGCCGACCAAAAGCTTTTCATCCGCGATCAAGATCTGATTTACGCTTTCGACATCGCGCGATAATCCGCTCTATGGTTCCTTAAAATGCCCCCTTAAATGATTGAACCAAAGGAATTCACCACTCCTTTGGTTCCAGGGTTTGTGATCAACCGAACCTAGGTGATTGACAACGAGAACGCTCGCCCAATCTGTCTGCAATGAACGACCTGAGGATGCCCATGCCGTTATCCACAAGTGACATTGTTGTAGGGACCGCGAGGTCCTTCTTGAAACTTCTAAATGCAAATGCCCAGCGAGCTCGTACTCTACGAACGCAACGCGGCCTTTTAGCTCCGATCCTGTTTTTCTATAGCTGCTTATGGAGTATCCCAGCAAGCTTTGCAGCAGAAGAACCAAAGTGGTTCGTTGGAGTTGCGAAAACCGACATCACCCCCGACGAACCCGTTCGCCTAAGCGGATACGCATCGCGCACAACCCCTGCGACGGAAATCGAAGACCGCTTGTTCGCACGCGCCTTGATCTTGACCCCCGCAGTACCGCCAACACTTGTGCAATCACCCGGCGCACAATCACCCGGCGGTACGAACGGGACAGAAAGATCGGCGCAAGATCAGACGTCGCCGAACGTCGCAAAACCGAACGCCGCAAAACCGAACGCAAAGGAAGCCTTGGTTATCGTTTCCATCGATGCGATCGGAATCACTTCGGTGATGACCGAAAATATCTTGAAGCGTGTCTTGCCCAAACTCGACATCCCTCGCTCTCGAATCGTCTTTTGTACGACCCACTCCCACACCGCTCCTCACCTTGATGGTTTAATCCCGAACCTCTTCGGCGTACAGTTTCCCGAAGCGGAACATCAAGCTATGTTGCGAACCACACAAATGACAGTCGATCGTATCGGCGATGCAATCTTAAAAGCCTTCGAGAATCAGAAGCTTGGGAAAGTGCATTACGGATTGGGTCGCGCCGAGTTCGCAATCAACCGTCGGATGTTAAAAGAAAACCAATGGGTGGGAATTGGAACGGTCGATAACGGACCGGTCGATCGCAATGTCAAAGTTCTCAAAGTCAGCGACGCCGCCGACAACCTGATTGCCGTAACGTATCAGTACGCTTGCCATAGCACATCAATCTCCCCAGATGCGAATCGAATCAGCGCCGACTGGGGTGGAATCGCCGCTGGAATTATCGAACAAGCCCACCCCGACTGCATCGCGCTACCCATCATCGGATGCGGTGCCGACGCAAATCCAAACCCGAGAGGAACAATCGAACTCTCACGTCAACATGGGGCCGAAATGGCCCAGGCTGTACAAACCGTCATCGGAGGGGAGCTTAAACCTTTGCCCGCTCCTACCAACGCTGCTTTTACCCTCGTCGCCTTATCCTCGTCCGATCGCCCGAGTCGAGAGAAATTGCAAGCGATGCAGCAAAGTCCATCCGCTCACGAACGCAACTTTGCGAATACCTGGCTTGAAGTCCTTTCAAGAAAAGATCGCATCCCGGAAACCTATCCCGCACCGGTCCATCTCTGGACGTTTGGACAAGACCTAGGCTGGGTTTTTATGGGAGGAGAAGTCGTCGTCGACTATCAAATCCGACTCGAAAAAGAATTAAGTCAATTTCAAAACGTCTGGGTTGCAGCCTACACCGACGATGTCTTTGCTTACGTCGCCAGCGAACGAGTTCGATTCGAGGGGGGATATGAAGTCGACGGCTCGATGCTCTATTACGGTCAACCAGGCCGATGGGATACAGGGACGGAAAATCAAATCGTCGATCGAGTCCTTCAACTGACCAAACAAAAGCTACTTGCCGATCAACCTCGCTCACCGAAGGAATCGCTAGAGAGCATCGAAGTCCCTTCAGGCTGGACAATCGAATTGGTTGCCAGTGAACCACTAATTACCGACCCTGTCGGTATCTCATTTGGTGCGGATGGCAAAGTCTGGGTCGTCGAAATGTCCGACTACCCTCTCGGAGGAAAGTCAGGAGCGATCAAAACACTTGCCGATACCGATGGCGATGGCGTGATGGATCAAGCGACCACATTTCTCGATGGATTGCAGTATCCCGCCGGTGTATATGCTTGGCGTGACGGGTGCATCGTCGCTTGCGCTCCGAATATCTTTTTCGCGCGCGATACCGATGGTGATGGTAAGTGCGATGAAAGGATCGAGCTCTTAACTGGGTTTCCGGAAGGGAATCCGCAGCACCGTGTCCACGGTTTTACATACGGGATGGACCACCGATTGCACTTCGGACCCGGTGGCGGTGCCGAACAGATTACGCTTACCGGTCGCGGATTGCTTAATCGCCTCCCCGCGAACGCAACTCCCGAGGTTACTTCTGTAAAACCTGAATCAACGCTGCGTATCAGTGGATCGGATCTGAGTCTTGATCCCGACCGAGGAGAATTACAACTTGAAACAGGGGTGACTCAATTCATTCGCACCACCGATGAACTCGGAAATTGGTTCGGGAACGAAAACAGCTTGCCGATGTTCCATTACGTTTTTCCACATTCATGGATGGCGCAATCGGGATACTTTCCACCCAAAAGATATCACTTGATGACCGACCCGCCGAGCATTCCACCGGTTTTCCCTCTGAGTCAACAAGCCGACCGATTTAACGACTTGTACGCAATCAATCGCTTCACATCGGCTTGTAGTACCATCATCAATCGTGGGGCAGGGCAGGGGGAAGGAATGCGAGGATTCGCATTGGTCTGTGAACCGGTCCATAATTTGGTAGCTAGATATGAAGTAGCTCCCCTCGGTTTGACTTGGAAAGCTCAACGGATCGCCGAGGATGCTAAAAGCGAATTCATTCGCAGCAGCGATCCATGGTTTCGTCCCGTTCGAATCGAAAATGCCCCGGACGGAACACTTTGGGTTGTGGACATGTACCGATATGTCATCGAACACCCCGAGTGGATCCCTGAAGAGTGGCAACGTCGAATCAATCTGCGTGCGGGAGAGGATCGCGGACGGATCTACCGAATTCGTCGCACCGATTTAACTCCGCTGCCAATCAGCGATTTTAGCAAGCTATCTCAAGAGGCATTAATCCAGGAACTCGCCGGCCCAAATTCGGCCCGTGCAGATCTAGCTCAACAGATACTCATCGCACACTGGCAAGAAAACAAATTGCAACCTGACGCTCTCGAACAACTTCAAAGACTCTTATTTGAGTCCGTCGAAGTCAGGTCGCAAATTCGAATCGGTCATATGTTGCTGCGCATCCAAGCCATCCCCGTCGAGAAGTTAAACACATCCGCCAAAGACCTTTTCCCCGCGACACAAAAACTGCTGATGGACCAATGGCATCAAATCCAACCGATGCTTAAGCAAAACAGCAAAGACGATTTCCGAGAGAGGTTTCTAACCCAGGTCGATACGCAATCCCTATTGGATTCGCCCGCGATGGCACTTTCCTATGCTGTCCTCGCAAGCCAATCCGGTGAACGGTTCTCCGCAACGATCGCCGAAGTGCTTGTTGCACACGCGAACTATTCCTGGTTGATACAAGGAACTCACTTTCTTGCTCCCGGATCGGTAGATGGTATCCTCCGGCAAACACTTTCCAGCGCACAAGAAGTAAATAACGCGCGACGCATCATCGAGGCGCTCGTGCAACGCTGTAGCCCTGAACTCAAAAGTGAGTTACTGCGCTCCATCGCGGAAGAAGTCCCAACCGATGCTTCAAATCCCACGCGACCAACTTGGCACTTTCTGCTAGCCAAGCAATTTTCGACTGCCGATAGCACCGGCCTAGACAACGACGCGATCGATCGATTGCTCAATGCCGCAAGGGCCCAATGGGATCAGTACTTAACACATCCTGATACGGCGAATACTGCCACCCTTGCTGCATCCATGGAGCTACTATTCTCGCGCATGGGAAGGATCTGGACCGACGACCATCAACGATTTCTTTCAGCACTTACCCTTGGGCAATCAGGTCCGCTTGATGCCGAACTGACCAGAGTTTTATGGCGGTCCGAAAACGACGCAGAGGACAAAATTCTCGATGGTTGGTCCAAGCTCTCCTCGGAGAGCCGGCGAGTTGTCTTGAACTTATCGATGACCCACGGAAGATCTTTTGAGCTACTCTTGCATCGTATTCAAGCGGCAAAGATTCCGATCCAGGACATCGACGCATCGACACTCCAACAACTCAGGGATTCAAACTTTGCCGGAAGCGACAACCTCAAACGAGAGCTCTTCGGAGATCCGCCTGGTGCCGACCGACCTGAAATCGTCCGAAGCGCATTAAAACGTTGGCCATCGAAAACAGATCCAAGTGTTGGGCAAGCGGCTTATAAGAAACACTGCGCAGCGTGTCACGATCCGAGGCCCCAGGGTGAGCAGATCCAAGAGGCGCTCGGCCCGAACCTTCGGGGACTAAGTCACTGGACCAACGAAGCCTGGATGACAGCGATTCTTGATCCGAATCGCTCGGTGGAAGAGAAGTACTGGGTTTTTCAAGCCAACACGGTCGATGGTGAGTCGCTTGTTGGGCTCAAGATTCAAGAGGATGATCGATCCATCGAATGGGTTGATGCGACCGGAAAAATTAGCCGCATCGAAAAAAGCGTCTTGAGTGAATATCGGGTTTCGCATCGCTCGCTCATGCCCGAAGGCTTCGAACAACTTCTCTCCCCGGAGGATCTCGCCGCCGTTGTGAGTTTCCTACGAAGTGATTCCCAGGACCGAAGATAGCCTCTTTCAGATTACGCCCCCCCTCTCGGTCCTCTCTGTGCCTCTGTGCCTCTGTGTTTCCCCCCCCATGCTTCCCCCCCCCTGCTTACTCACTTTTCTTCGGCGGCCAAGGAACCACATTTGCCCGATCCGCATAAGCCCGGTATTGCTTTCGGAGTTGCTCGACTCGTTCAGGGTATTTCTCTGCGAGATTGTTCGCTTCGATCCGATCGACCGAAAGGTCGTAAAGCTCCCACGGTTTTGCGTGTTTCGCCACAAGTTTCCAATCCCCGACTCGAATCGCGCGATTCCCTTCGTGCTCCCAATACAAGCCTTCTCGTTCGATAGGAGAATCGTTGAAAGCAGGGATCAGCGAGCGACCTTCCAAGGGAGTTGCGTCAGTTGGGTAGCGTGTTTGAGCCACATCGAGCAACGTTGCAGCGATGTCGATAAGGTGTCCAGGTTGCGATCGCCATTGGCCTGGCGTTTTGATTCCTTGTGGCCAATGCACAACCAATGGAGTACTGATTCCACCTTCGTGAACCCAGTGTTTGTATTCACGAAAAGGGGTATTCGAGACGTTGGCCCAGTTCTCACCGTAACCAATATATGTATCAGCAGGTCCGGGAAGAACGTTGGGGCCCATCCGAACCGGATAACCGTCCCGGGTTTGGCTAGGAACACTACCGGCGGTCGCGAAATCGGTTGGCGCCATAGGGGGTAGTGTCGGAGCGTCAGGTTTGGCGATGTTGGGATGGTTTTTATTTCCCTGCCGGCCCATTCCTTCTGCGCATCCTCCGTTGTCCTGCATGTAGAAGATAAGTGTATTTTCCAATTTGCCTTGAGCTTCAAGTTCCCCGACGATTCGTCCGATCCCGTGATCCATCCGATCGATCATCGCTGCATAGACTTCCATGCAAGCCGCTTCCCAGGCTTTGTTTTCGATAGAATCCCATTTGCCGATGCCATCAGGCAACACTAGATCGTTTGGCAGGAGCCCGATGGATTTCGCTTTTTCGTATCGAGCCTTGCGTATCGCTTCATATCCGCTGTCATACTTACCTCGATACTTTGCAATATCCTCGGGCAGGGCGTGCATCGGCCAATGGGCGGCGGTATAAGCGACATAAAGGAAAAAAGGTTGCTCTGAGGATTCCTGATGATGATCTTGAAGAAATCTCACAGCGTGATCTGAGATCGCATCGGTGTAGTAATAGTTCGCTGGTTGATATAGGGGGTCAGCATAAGCCGATAGCATCGTGTTATCTCGGACCAGCGACGATGGGTCGAAGAAACTACCCGCTCCATGAATGGTGCCGTAGAATCGATCAAATCCACGTTGCAATGGCCACTGCTCCTTGGGAGCGTTTGGTCCTGCATGACGGGTCACGTGCCATTTGCCGACGCCGTAACTACGGTATCCCGAAGGACGAAGCATCTCGGGGATCGTGCGACAAGAATCGTTTAGATTGCCGCGATACCCTGGCAATCCCCGATCCTCCATCATGTGCCCAACCCCAGCTTGATGTGGATAGAGTCCGGTCAACAAACTCGCGCGCGTCGGGCAGCACCTCGCCGTGTTGTAGAATTGCCGAAATCGCAAGCCATTGTTCGCTAGACGGTCGAGGTTGTCCGTTCGTATCTCACCGCCGTAGCAACCGATGTCAGAGATTCCCATGTCATCGCTTAAGATGACCACAAAGTTAGTCTTAGACGCAGATTCCGCTGGCTTTACATCAGGTGCGAGAGCCGGTTGCGGTTTAGATGTAGGTTCCGCCGCATCGCATACCGCCAGCAGTGAGCTTGCGACGTACCCGATACATAACGTCGTTATCCGAACCGAAAGAACGCCACGAAACAGCGAACTCGACTTACTCATGACCAAAGAAAATAGCATCGACGTTGCCTCTTAAGAGTTGTGTTCCAAGTTCGACAGCAAAGGTCTCGCTGAGTCCCCGTTCACAGACGATCGACTCGGCAAGGACGTTGGCCAAGATACGTTTAAACATACGGTACTTCGGCAAGATGAATTCAAGCTTGTATGCATCGCTATAATAACCAATGATTTTATTGCGAGGGATCGCATCGATGCGAGCACGCAAATCGTGACGAATGAAAGTCGGTGTATTGCTGTACCACCAATGCCCATTGGCAATCACATTGGGGAAAATCCAAGCGTAGTCGACAAGCTCCTGGTTGCTGACCGAAGCCAGCACCGAGATCGGAAATCGAACCGTAGGAAAACTGTTGAACAAGTCCGCGTACTGGATCATCGACCAGCGTGAATCGTACAAATCCTGGCCTTGGTAAACTCCGGTAGGATAAACCTTGCGATTCACTCCGATCATTAAATCGAACGGAAGATTCGTATCTTGGCAAAACTCTGCAAGTCTCCAAAACACCCAATAGGAAACCGTATCGCGATCCGCTTGATTCGCTTGACCAGCAAGTACTCGTTGCAGAGACGCTTCCGCAGCCGCATCGACTACGGGGACTTCTCGAGGCGTGAACCAAGGAGGTAACGAAATCGCACAAGCTCGCACTTGGTATTTCACAAAGTGCGCGAAGAGCGTGCCGATTGCGTGTCGAAGCTCCGAAAGCTTCGTCACTTCGAATCCTGTCGCTTTCGCCAACCGCTCACGCGTTTGTGGCAAAGCAAGGTGAAACACAAGGTCATCCGTGCGCAAGCATGGGACGTACCTGTAGGTATCGAAATCATCGAGCGGGTCATCGAAATCGTTCGTCAAAAAGATTCTCTCAACCTTGCTCTTGCGAAGCACTTCGTCTTCCCAAGTTGGCTCACTCATTTTGGTTGCCGCTAAGTCAAAAACCGTTTCCCAATTCGACCGATCGATTGTCTCCCCTTGGAAACCGAATAACTCTCGCGCCAATTCGACGAACCACGACCACTGCACCGAATGATTGATGTGATGCAAATACTCGAATAACCTGGAAACCTTTTCTTTGGGACTGATCCCTGGCTCCTCGATCCTCTCACGAGGCATCCCGGCCGAATGCGCTAACTCTGTGTAATAGTGGTATCCAAGCAAATCAGCGATGGACTCAGATGCAGGTGAACGGGGATTGATATGCGAGTGAGGATCGACCAGGGGTACCGAATCGAGTGCGTCAAAGATTGTTTGGGAAAGTGACATGGTTAGGAATTAGGAATTAGGAATTAGGAATGGAATGTGAATGTGAATTTGAATGGGGGATGGAGGACCTGGCGAAAAGGTACACATAGTTGGCGCGGCGAAGATTCTAGCCACCGGAGACAGGGGGGATCAAATCCACTATTAGGTCTTTTTTGCCAAGTGCGGGATGTGAATAATTCTTGGTGCAATTCTCGTTCGAGTTGACCTCGGTCCAGCAGGGCAAGATCGCTTCATCTGCAAGAAATTGCAATTCGCTCGCAACGCGACTTGCCATGACCAACCCCCCAATTTTGGGATGTTCGTCCGCAAATTGGCGTTTCAAGTCCAACGCACTGCATGGAATCGGTACTTCGATACTCACCAATGATTCCCCTAATCCTTCGCGCAATCCCGCGAACAACCTCACGGTATAGCGACCGATGTTTTGACCAGTAATTCGACTAGTGCTTCGACCAGTCATCTGCTCGGCTGAAGAAGTAGGTTTCGTATTCATCGAGTGATTATCGTTGGTGGGAACTTTCGCGACATGAATTTGTTACAATCATAACCCAACATAGGGCTATCGGTCACCCGTGACTTCAATCGTTTATTCCCCATTGAATCTAGAAATGATGAGCAAGGTATTCGTAACAAGGCAGATCCCGCAACCGGGACTCGAGCGTCTGAAGGAACATGTTGAAGTAGAAGTGTGGCCGGACCAAGACCCACCGCCTCGAAGCGTGCTGCTCGAACGCATCGCTGGATGTTCGGGCGTGTTGACGATGCTCAGCGACCGAGTCGATGATGAATTTCTCGACGCAGCCGGACCGAATTTGCGGGGAGTCGCGAATTTTGCGGTCGGCTATAACAACATCGATGTCGCGGCAGCCAAAGCGCGAGGTGTCCATGTCGGCAACACGCCTGGAGTATTGACAAATGCGACAGCAGATACCGCCATCGGATTAATCCTCGCGGCAGGTCGCTGTTTCCGACCTGCGATCCACAACGTTGAAAATCACCAATGGCGAAATTGGGAACCAATGATGTTCCTTGGACAAGAGTTCGAAGGAAAGACACTTGGAATTATCGGGATGGGACGCATCGGACACATGGTCGCCAAACGGATGCGCGGGGGCTGGGGAATGCGTATCCTGTACACGTCGCGTTCCGCGAAACTACAAGCCGGCCGTGATTTGGACGCAACTCATGTACAGCTCGATGAACTGCTTGCCTCAAGCGATGTTATCAGTCTGCATTGTCCTTTGACGGAGCAGACGCGGAATCTGATTGGAGAGAAAGAACTCGCAAAAATGAAACCCAATGCCGTTTTGGTCAATACCGCTCGCGGTGAGGTCATCAATCAAATGGCCCTAGCCAACGCGTTGGCCAACGGCCAGCTCTTTGCTGCCGGTTTAGATGTCACGACCCCCGAGCCCATCGCGGCAGATCACCCTCTGCGAGATCTACCGAATTGCTTGATCCTTCCTCATATCGGTTCGGCGACTTGGCAAGCTCGCAATCAGATGTCGATGATGGCCGCTGTCAATTTGCTCGCGGCCATGAAAGGCACCCCAATGCCATTCGCTGTCTCCCCAGCTTAGTAACCATCTATCACTGCCCAGCACCCTATTACTAACCCGCCCCCCTAAAACTAACCAGCATCCCCGTAACCAAGCCATCGACCAAATCTATGCTGCTTCCGAATCCATTCCGGTTACCGAACATCGTGTTACCTACCCACATGATGAATCGCTCCTCATTGGTTGTCGGAAGCGTGCTTACAGTCGGTATTGCACTCGCAAGCTGGGGCGCTGTTTTGCATTCAGGTCAACCACCAGCGAACGGACTCCCTCCTGCCGAAATCCCTTCGAATTTATTGCAAGATAAGTCTCCTAATGGTGGATCGTCAGCGATCCAAGACGATCCATTGTTTCAAGAGATCAAAAGCCGAGCAGGGAACTTGCCAAACTTAATCGATGGGCAAGCTGCGCCGGGTGAAACAAGTCCCGCACGCGAACCAAGCGGGACCCTCCAGTCGAGCAATGGCAACCGACGCATTTACCGAGCAGCAGAAGCGATGCTTCGATCGGCTCGTTTGCTCGAAGGGGAAATCCAGCAAGACGCCATCGAGAATCCTGAGTCGCGCCGCAATGAGCTTCGACAAATCGTTACACGGTTGCGCGAAGATGCTCGCCGAGTACTTCAATCAATGCCACGGAATTGAATCGGAGTTAAATCCGTATTGAATCGGAGTTACTCGAATCGCCTCAGGATCAGGTCCGGGACTACCAAATTTGCCCATGACTTCCGCTGATTTCCAAAAGCTTGCTATCTGCTGAAAGCGAAAAACACAAACGCTTCCGTCAATCAATCGGCAACTGCGTATCCCGCTGCTAGGTTACCTCGGCCATGGAATAGTTCAACTTAACATTCAAGTTCAGCTTCATAGACACACATTCGAACCATGCACAATCTCGCCCCTCTGGCGTTACCTCTCCGTCCTAGGGTTCTGCGGGTTGTTTGCCCCATGTGCATTTGCGACTTCACTTTCTTCAAGCACAGGCAGATAGCGGTAGTAGACCTCAAGACACAGACAACCAATCGCTGTCGAGTAAGTTCGTCCTGCATATTGTCCCCAAACGCAGTTTGGATCCCAAGACCCTTCATTTATCCC
>Ga0315899_10005040_pt1 | contig 14280 bp, 14 predicted proteins | sample LakEriMetagenome_2_FD_203518 | JGI IMG/M metagenome (GOLD analysis project Ga0315899, IMG submission 203518) | Freshwater fungal communities from buoy surface, Lake Erie, Ohio, United States - Buoy 4 MA112 | ecosystem: Environmental > Aquatic > Freshwater > Lake | place: USA: Lake Erie, Ohio... | reverse complement strand
TTTGAACGTTTCTTTTACAAAATCTTCATCGTAATGATCCATTTTTTCAAGTAAATCAAAGAGACGAACATAGTTCTTCTCGCCCGCTTGCAATGAGCTTTGTAACTTGAAAAAACGCTTTTCACTCTTGGTCAGAGAATGAACCAGATCAAAGAGATCATGGGTAGGTTTCATACTTGCAGTTTGGTTGGTTGGTTGGTTGGCCCTAAAGTGGTTTCAATTCTCTCTGGCTACTTTTAAAGACTCAATCACTTTGAAAAAGGTTGTTTCATGAAATTAGAATATCTTGCAGTCATGAAGCACTTTTTTCTGCGATATCTATTGTTAATTGCCCTTTGCTTTATTCAGGTGTTACGTTCTAACGGACAAGGGTTTACAATTCCAAAATGCAATCACCCTCATTCAATAAAAAACATCTCCAATAGCAATAGCCGATGTGATACCGTCGATATTATTGACACCTACATATACCTCGATTTCACCAATTTTTCGAGTAACAATCTTCGCGGTTATGCAGATATTGTCGTTTCGCCGTTAATGGTGAATATTCCGCAATTACATTTTGACCTTGAAGGATTAACCACCGATTCTGTTTTCGTTAATTCAATATCAGCAACATTCAATCATACGGGTCCTGATTTATTCATTAATCTTCCTAACCTAGCATCTTGGGTGAACTTCACTGTTCGTGTTTATTATCATGGCGCTCCTATTCACGACACCAGTTGGGGAGGTTTCTATTACAGCAGTGGCTATGCTTACAACATGGGTGTGGGAATGAATGCGCTTCCGCACAATTATGGAAGGGTGTGGTTCCCGTGTTTCGACAACTTCAGAGAACGCTGCACGTATACCATTCAGACTTTAACAGATGGCGGAAGAACTTCGTATTGCGGTGGATTGCGATCTTCGGTGGAAAATGTAGGAGGCGATTCTTTGCTGACTACCTGGAATTTATTGCAACCGGTTCCCTCCTATTTGGCCAGTGTTGCCGTTACGAATTATACGCATGTGGAAGATGAGTTTACTTCACTGAGCGGATTCACCCGTCCGATATGGCTTTCAGCAAGAGCCGCAGACACTTTAGATATGAAGAACAGTTTCGTGCATTTACATGATGCGCTGCAAGCCTTCGAGACGAAATACGGGAATTATGCTTTCGATAAAGTTGGATTCACGGCCGTTCCATTCACGGGCGGAGCTATGGAACACGCTACAAACGTTGCTTACCCACTCTTTGCCATTGATGGAACAACGGCTTACGAAACACTGTATGCACATGAACTCAGTCACCACTGGTGGGGCGATTTAATCACATGTGAGACGGCAGCTGACATGTGGATCAACGAAGGTTGGGCTTCATACAGTGAACGCATTTTCACTGAATGGCTTTATGGAACAGAAGACTACAACACTTCCATTCGAAACAATCACAGAGATGTCTTGCTGAATGCGCCGCGCAACGACGGTGGATATTTCCCATTGAACGCCATTCCCGAAAACATTACCTACGGGGAAACGGTATACAACAAGGGGGCGGATGTGGCTCATTCGCTTCGCGGATTCATGGGAGATGAGAATTTCTTTCAAGCCATTCACGACCTGATGACTGAATACCAATACAACACATTGAATTCTGTTCAATTGCGTGATTTCTTTCAAGCGTATACCACTGAGGACCTTACTGAATTCTTTAACGGATGGGTGTTTCAGCCCGGTTATCCCGATTTTCGTATTACTGGTTTTAGCTATTCCTCGCAGTTTGTGGGTTATGAATTGAATGTAAATATTGACCAATACCTTCATCACAATTCAGACTACTTGAACAATGTTCCTCTTGAGGTGACTGTCATGGATTTTGAAGGAAATACAGACACCGTACTTATTCATGCTTCAGGAGAATCGAGCACAGCAACAACGACTGTCTTATTCGAGCCTGCGCATGTCATGTTGAACAGAGCCGACAACTTGCATTATGCAACGCTAGCAGATGAAGCATGGAACTCAACCACGGGTTCACACGATTTAACTTTTGCAAATTTCGAATACGACGTGAATGATTTGGGAAACATGGACAGCATTTTCGTTCGTGCTGAAATGCATTTAACCGCAGCTGATCGCGTAACCGCTCTTCCGCTTACTGACTATGTGATTTCTCCAGATAGGTACTGGCATATGAACACTTATGCCAATGAAACCACTTCAATCAAAATGACTTTACGATTCAATGGATCGGCTACTGCCACAAGCGCTTTGGACACTTCGTTGTTTCAAATGGTTCAGCAATATGGAATGGACGAAAGCAATTTAGTTTTGTTATATCGATGGAATGCTTTCGAGCCGTGGACCGAAATTCCGAATGCAACTTTGTATACTTCTGGTAGCAACACCAATTGGAACGGTCGCTTCGAAGTGTTGAATCCTCGTCCGGGAGACTACGCCTTCGCTTTTCATTCAGGAGTTATTTCAGTAGACGAAATTGAAAATCCGTCTTTACCCTTCAACATAAATAACAACGAAATATCTTCTTTAAATTTCAGTGGGAAGTATAGTCTTTCAAATGCGAATGGACAGCAATTGTTGAAGGGAAAAGTGACCGATGGTTTGCGAGTAGATATTTCGAATTATGCAGCAGGAATCTATTTCCTTCAGTTGAACAGTGTGACTTACAAAGTGTTTTTGAAATAATATGGAATCATCTGTACCCTTCTCTGCTCGCCGTGAATGGCTCTTTATATTCTTAGCCGGACTCTTCATTACGAATGCCATTACTGCGGAATTGATCTCGAGTAAGCTCATTCAGATACCCATTCAAATTGGAAATTGGAAGCACACCTTCATTACCATTGTCGGGGTTTTGCCCTGGCCCATTGTGTTTTTGCTCACCGATACCTTGAATGAATTTTATGGTGAAAAGGCCGTGCGTCGCTTGTCGTGGATTACGACTGTACTCATTGGCTATTGCTTCATCATTGTTTTGCTTGCACTTCAAATTCCGTCGGTTCCTGGAATTGGTGTGACCGATGATCAATTTGGTGCTGTCTTCGGACAAGCCCCTTGGATTATGATTGGAAGTATTTCAGCCTTCTTGATTTCTCAATTGTTAGATGTTACCATTTTCCATTGGATCAAAAGCAAAACAGGTAATAAATACATTTGGCTTCGAAGCACTGGAAGCACTGTAGTATCTCAAATGATTGATACAATTGTAGTACTATACATTGGATTTGTCCTTCCAGGAAAAATGGATTGGAACACGTTTGGTGAAGTAGCTCCGACCAATTATTTATTGAAGATGGGAATTGCTATAGCTTTAACTCCGCTTATTTACGCGGTTCATGCGGGTATTCGAAAGTTTATTTAAACAGTCCTTTTCCGAATTCCATTTTCATTCCGGTTGAAATAATAATGCCGGTAGATTTTATGTTGAAGGTAGATGCTGGATTGTCGAACAGATTTGTCCATCCTTGCTGCTTTGCTGCTGAGACATAAAACTTGTATCGCTTAGCTTTCGTTACACCAATTCCAACTTCAATTTGTGTAGATAATTCAAATTGAGAAGCGGTCTCAGTAGCATCTTGCCAGGTGTAATCTATAATTTGTCCGTTTGCATTAACAACAGGAGTCTCAGCAATAGCCTTCAACAAATATCCAGGAACGAACGCAACATTTCCGAAGATATAGGCACGGTTACCCAATTGCACTCCGAGCTTTACAGGGAGAGAAAAGTAATTGAACTTATTCCGGAGTTCAGCAATTCCCAATTGAGTTCCAACGGAATCGGTGATCATAATGGAATTACTGAATCCACGTTGTACCAAATTAATCTCTCCGCCAACCGTTAGGAATCTCATGTGCACACGGTCGTAGGTCAAACTTACATTGCCACCTACGATATCTTTTGTGGTGTAGGCCGAAAGATTGGTAGTGATATTCGAAATGTTCATTCCGGCCTTAATTCCGAATTGTCTATATGGGGTTTGGGCCTTTAAGCTGAAAGTCGAAAATAAAGCTATAACTGATGTAAGTGTTATGATTCTAAATGTGTTCATGTTGCAAAGGTAAGAGAAGGTGTGAGAAGGTAAGAAAGGGGAAGAAATACTTTTTTTATTTGCGGGAGGAAGCAATGAAATAATAATCGGTGTTGTTGTTGAAGCTGTTTTCGAAATCATTTTCAGACAGAGGTTTGTTGTTTGAAATGAAATCTTGTAACGTGAAAACATTCAGTCCTATTTCATTGGAAAGAAAAGAATGTAATTCCAATGGATTGGTATCGTAGAAGTCGCTTGCTCCTTTTCCGCATTCAAAAAGAATGGTGGGTTTGTGTGCGGCAAGCAAATTCTTTGCTCCCTTTAGTACGCCGAACTCAGCACCTTCCACATCAATCTTCACAAAATGAATGGGTGTTGAAGTTGGAATAACATCGTCGAGCAATTTCTTCTCAACGGTGATCTCTTCAATTTCCGGATTGTCGATATCATACCTTCGACGCTTGATTCCGCTGTATGCCGGGGCATTCTTCACCCATTGAAAAGTTGTTTCTCCAGATGAATTCGAAAGGGCATATGGAAAAACCGAAGCTCTATTTTTATATTTTGAAGTGAGCTGATTGAATAGTGAAGGAATAGGTTCAAAAGCGAAGTGCTTTCCCTGCGGAGCAAGCTTTAGCATGTAGTTGAGCATTTCTCCTTTGTGACAGCCAATATCAATGCAGTTAAAGTTGGCTTGAATTCCGTCTTTCATGATTCTACGTGTAAGTCTATCGTACTTCAAATTTTTCGTCAAATCGAAATGAAGAAATATGAGTAGTTCCCTTACTGCGTCTTTAATCTGGCTCACGGATAATTTTTTATAAAAATAAGGAACAATTACAATTTCATTGCAAGAATGTTGCGGAGCAACGAATGTCCGAAGGACGAATGTGCTTTGCACCAATGCCGATGGCGAATGTACTGTTGGAAATTACAGCGGCACATTCGGAACTATGAACTCATCATAATTAAAGTTTTTCATAGGGAAATAGGTTCAAAGAAAAAGCCCCGAATGAATCGGGGCTTTTCAAGCGGAGAGTTAGGGATTCGAACCCCAGGACCTGTTACAGTCAACAGTTTTCAAGACTGCCGCAATCGACCACTCTGCCAACTCTCCGCGGCAAAGATAATATCTTTTTCGAATCACAAAAGAGTTTTCTTAAATTCGTTGCAATGAATTTCGCATCTTACTCAAAATCAACAGTGCTCGCGTGCATTTTTTTTGCATCAGCCCAACTTTGTGCCGCTCAGCACTATATTATTCTTCAAAATGGAGATTCAATTACGGGGGTGAGACTGAGCTACGATGCGCCCATTGCGCAGAATGCTTATTTCATGCTAGATCAGAACCGTTGGAAGGCCAATGATATTGCCAAATTCAGTAACAACAACGGAACATTCGCGAACCTTTCACACATTCATGGAAACGACACCGAGCGCTATGCTGTGCGAATTAAAAAAGGAAGAGCCGCGAACGCCTACGAGGAAATTCCTTTCGGTGTGTATTGCGATGATACCCTAAAGGTTTATCCGGGTATGAAGAAGATTAATAAACTGCTCGCTTCAGGTAAAGAGCTCGATTATTACAGCATGGGCAACGGTCCCGTGTATGCGGCGAATTACAAAAACATGATCAGAGATTTTAGCTCGAATAGCGAATCGACTTATTACATTCAACATCACCGCAAGTTGAAACATACACAGATTGCCCTTTTAACTGCCGGATTGGGAATTATGTCTTATGAGTTTTTCCGTCAAGACAACGCTGAATTCACACCCATTCTCGCTCTAGGAACTGTTATTTCCCTTTCTCCTTTGTTGGTTCAAACACCGAAGAAAGATGACATTTGGATTGCCTTCGATGAGTATAATAAACCTAAGGTTCAAAGCGAGAATCCCTAATTCATCTTCACTTCGCTTTACTCCTCTTCAAATACTCACAAACTATTTCGTGTAAATAATCGGAACAAAATTCTTGTAGTCTTTGATCATGTCCTGAGTAGAGGCGTATTTCGAAACTTTTGGAGTAAACTCTGTTGACTTACTTGGAAGGAGTTCCATTAGATTCTTGAGATAGGAGATTTTCAAAACATAATTTACATTTTGGTTTTCATATACAGCATCGTCTAGCATTGCAGATACAATTCCAATCACCTCTCCTTTTTCATTAAAGCAAGGACCACCGCTGTTGCCAGGTTGAACCTGAGCGGAAACCTGATAAAATCTAACATCTCCCTGAAGCCCTGTTCTTGCATTTATAGAGCCATTGGTAAATTTTATTTCACTACCCATAACATCGGCGTATGGATAACCCAGCGCGAAAACAGATGATCCCACATCTTGTAGTTTTGGAGCCAGTGTGTAAGGTAATTGAACTTTTCTATCCGAAAAATCTACTTTAATAATTGCAACATCGTTTTCTTTATCGCTGTGTACAATTTCCCCAGCATAACTCAATTGTTCTCCATCTACATCGAATACTACTTTAATTTCTGAAACATCTTCAATAACATGGTGGTTCGTTGCAATGTAACCATCGTTCGTTATTAAAAAGCCGCTTCCGTTACCCGTGTAATCATCTTCGTCACTCGATGATAAAGATTTGCCGTCTCTTTCCGCCAAAGCAAAATTCAAATAACCTTTTGAAGTTTCTTCATCGAAATAGATAACCTCACCTAATGTTCTTATTAGCGAAAGTCCTTTACCCGAAAAATACAATCCGTATTTCATTTCTTCCTTTGGTTGGAATGGAATACGATTTAATTCTAGATCGTTTATTTCTAGAATAAGTTCATTCGAAACAAAAGACAAAAGAACATCAAAATTCATTTTATCTTTTTCCTTTGGCAACTCCAATTTTGACCATTGAACCAGTATACTCTCGGCTCCGTTGTTTAAAGATATTACAGTATACAAACCGGCACCATTTAATTTTAACGCGGTAAAATTATTATCATCCACATAATTAAAAACTAATCCAATCGTTTTGTCCTTGTGTGGTTTATCCATCATCGCATCTAATTCCAATGAAAAGGGAAATTCATGTTTGCTTTCGGAAATAGTCGGGTTGTAGTAACTGCAATCTTTATCTTTAATCTCAATGTATAGCATACCTGAATATTCAGACGGATTTGCGCAATTACCCTCGACTTGAAGGCGGTCTATCTCATTTTCAAAATCAATTTTTCTAGAACCTATCCAAAGACCATCTTCCGTAATTTGCCAATATGCGTTATTCAATTTATCGCCATCAGAATACTTGGAATAGATTTTTAAATTTCCATTCTTGTAGTATTCGCGATAGGGACCATCAAGCAATCCAAATTCACCAAAATTGCTTTCCGAAAGTAATTCGCCAGTTTCGTAGTAAGTGTATTCTGGGCCATATTTTCTTGATTGATGATCAAAATTTGAAATAGAGGAAGGATTTCCGTTTGTGTGAAAAAAAACACCTTTTGACTTTTTAAAGAACGTCATTTGATCATCGTAATAATCTACATACAAGGCATAGTATTCGTTTTGAATTCCTCCGTTGATATAAAAATCGCGAATTTTCCCCTTTGGCTTGTTGGGTGCTTCGTAAGTAATTTTACGAAAATAAACCGCATCTTTTTTATCGCACTGCTTCCATTCTTCGTTAAAATATTCGGTTAATTCCACACCTAATTTTGGGTTATAGACTGCGTTGACTTTAGGCTTATCTATTTTTTCACCTCTATAAAAATAAATAACCTCATCTTTAAGATTTGTAAAATTGCCCGTCCAGAAATTATTAAATCTGAAATTACCTTGAAAAACAGATCCATTTCCGTAAATCATTTTACCATTCCCGTGTAATCTTCCATTTAGAATTTGACCTTTGTAATAATCACCTCTTTCATTCCAATACTCCCCTTCTCCAATCAAATGACCGTTAACGAATTGCCCTTTATACTTTTGATTTGTTTGAATTATTCTGTACTCGCCATTTCCTTGAGCAACACCAGAAATGAAATTCGCAGTTATTGCTGAATATTCTTCACCCCTATTGTATTTGGTTAAAACGCCATATCCATTTACCCAACCGTTTTCGCACTTACCATTCCAGGCGTAGGTCAATGAGTCTCCGAAATAGTAATCAACATACTTGCAACCGTTTGTAGTGAGCACCAAAGCACTATCTGGTTCATGACTCTGAGAAAAAACAGTTTGACATAAAACAAGCAAAAAAAACAATGTGGTAGATAATCTCATCGTGGGTAATTAAATGGATACGGAAGATTTTAATCAATATTATTTTAGGGATAACATTAATATCAAAAATAAATCAAAACTGATAATTTCAGATAATTATTTGATAGATAAGACCACCCCGACTCTTCCATTCCACTGGAAAGACTCTCCGACGTGCTTTCCGAGCAAGGCAGCGCCAATTGGTGATGATGCGCTAACGACATAACATTCTTCAGCAGCCGTTGAAAGTTTTCCCAACGAGATAATGATGTAAAACCAGCCTTCACTTGTTTCAATCAATGATCCACTTCGGACTTGATTGTTGATTTCTAATTTAGACGGATTGAACCTTTCCAACTCTTCACATTTGCGATTGTGCTCTTGTATCTGCTTTCCCATCTTCTCCAATTCCAGATGAACCTGTGCCGCCCCCGTCTCGTGCTTATCACCAGCAGAACTCTTCCCCTCTTGCTTGTTCGATTCCATCAACTCATTCCACGCCACTTGCATCTCTGCTCCTCTCTTCTGAATCACCTTCACCAAACTTTCATAGATCTCAACCTTATTCATCTTGCTAGCTCACCATTTATTTATAAAACAATCGTCGAAGACATTCGCCATCGGCATTCGTCCTCAGGACATGCGTTACTTCGTAACATTCGCTACTTCGCAGCATCACCATTCAAACTTCAACCCAACACAATTCTGCATACTCGGATAAACATACGTCTTTGTTTCAGGAATGGATAGAACCGAAACAGTCGGACGTAATTCGAAAAACAAATGCATCTTTTTCATGACTTCGTTCTTCTTTCCCAAACGAAAATCTACACCAATAGGAACATACAACGCTGCCATGTAGCCCATCTTATTCTGATATACCTGACGATTAACATTCAGCGCATTGTAAACAGACTGATTCGAAATATAATTTTCATTGGTATCTGTTATACGCTGCGTGTCCCAAGAGTGAGATTGAATCTCAGTGCGAGGTGCAAGCGTGATCCCAAAGTTCAAACCAACTCCTGAATAAAATGAGAATCTCTTTGAAATATCGGTCGATGCCAAATAAGCGAAATCTAATTTCACAGCGGTTGCCATATAAGAACTGTAAGTAAAATCGCGATGAATGGAATCGACAAATCCGTATATGCTTCCGTTAGCTGAAGACACCAGCGTATCGATTCTTGTCGTAAAAGAATTAGACGTGTTGTATATGGAAGCGCTGATTCCCTGCGCCGATATTCCAGCGCGGAAAGTGCGATTCTTGTTGTACTCTCCCGCTAAACCGTTTTTCTTTAACGGATGAATAGCAACATTCATATTTAATGTCGGTGCATCCCAACCAAATTGAGTGGTGTAAGGCGTTGAATTCGCAGGTATTAGCGCTCCAGGCGCAAGCACATTGAATTCATTTTGGTTAATGTTTAATGGCGCCAACGAGCGATCACCACCAAAAGAAAGTTGAAATTGTGAAATTTTGTATTTCGGTTGTTTCACTTCTTGCGCAGAAACAATTCCAGGAGAGAGAAGTAAAAGTGGTAAAAGGAAAAATGCTTTTTTCATTGAATAAATTATTTGCGGAATGTTAACGCGATACATTCTATTTATTGTCCACTAAACAAAATCATTTATGCTCCTTGCATTCCGCAGCAACTTTAGGCATGTGCTTCATAGCCCATGCCGACATGCTATCTATGATGGGTAACAGTGTACTTCCGAACGGTGTGATTTTATATTCCACCTTTGGTGGAATTTCAGCATAAATAATTCGCTCTAATAGACCATCGGTTTCCATCTCTCGAAGCTGATTGGTTAAAGTTTGCTTACTTATATCGGGAATATTCTTCAGCAATAAACTGTAACGATTTCGGTCTGTACGAATCATATGGATGATGCTCGGCTTCCACTTTCCACCTATGATATTCATGGTATATCCAACCGGACAGTTGCCCGCAACGAAGTCTTTTGTCTTTCTAACGCCTGTCTTTTCCATTGGTCTAAAATTATAGTCTATACACATAATTTATGTATTGATAGATTTCAAAGACGAAGGTAATAATTTTGAATTCAAATTAACGAAAACGAGTAAACGATGAAACTTCTTCAACCTATCAAAATAGGATCTTTAAATTTAAAAAACAGCATGGCCATGGCGCCCATGACACGCAGTCGCGCAAACTTCAGTGGTGAAGTTTCGGACTCTACAATAGAATACTACAAGCAACGCGCAGGCGCGGGACTAATCATTTCCGAAGCTATAAACATTAGCCAACAAGCCTTAGGAAGTCCAAAGACACCAGGACTTTTCACAACCACACAAATTGAAGCTTGGAAAAAAGTAACGCAATCGGTTCACGATGCGGGCGGAATTATTTTCGCACAACTGTGGCACACGGGAAGAGTTGGACACTCATTGGTGAAAAACGGAGAACAACCTGTAGCCCCCTCTCCTCTTGCCATTCAAGGACAACAGCATTTCACAATGGAAGGACCAAAGGACTATGAAACTCCACATGAGTTGAGTGCTGATGAAATCAAAAACATCGTTGCTGAATACAAGCAAGCGGCAATTCATGCGATTGAAGCAGGATTCGACGGTGTTGAACTTCACGCTGCATTCGGATATTTGCCCAATCAATTCTTGGCAGAAAGTGCTAATCAACGCACAGATGAATACGGAGGTTCATTTGAAAATCGCAATCGTTTTGTTCTTGAAATCATGAATGAAATTGTTGTTGCCATTGGCGCCGATAAAGCTGCTGTGCGCATTTCACCAACGAGCACTTACAACAATATCACCCATGAAAATCCGATTGAGCAATTCACGCATCTCATAGGGCATTTGAATAAGCTTCCACTTGCTTATTTGCATGTGATGAATGTTCCTTTTCCGAAAGATCAGTTTCCACAATACCCTTCGAATTGCATTGATACTTTTGGAAAGTTAAGCGTTCATCCAGTTGTTGCAAATTGCGGATACACCCGTGAATCGGGCGAAGTCGAATTGGAAAAGGGCATTGCGAAGATGGTTTCTTTCGGAACCTTGTTCTTGGCTAACCCTGACTTACCTTCACGATTCAAATTAAATTCAGAATTAAATCAGCCAGACCGCGCTACCATGTATGGCGGCGGAGATCAGGGCTACATCGACTATCCATTTTTAAACGCATAAACCATGACACACGTCTTAACCATTTTAACCATCCACACCGACAACCTTCCTGAAAACTTTCAGGAAATCATTCAGCACGAAAGAGATGTTGTTGCTGCCTGGAAAGCAGAAGGTTTTTTGGAACAACTCTTCCTTCGTCCAACAAGAAACGGAGCAATTCTGATCTTCAAGAACTTATCGGAAGACCAGGTAAACGAAAAAATGAAGACGCTTCCGCTCTATGCATTGATGAAGAGCTTGGAGGTGATTCCGATGATTGCGGAAACCGCTATTTAAAAGATAAGAGAAGGTAAGAAAAGGTAGAAAAGGGAAGAAAGGGGAAGAAAAGGTAAGACAGGGTGAGAGATAGGAAATTTTATTATCTCTGACTTTAAATTTGATCGGAATAAAAATAAAAACATATGAAGATTGTAAAAATGATTTTAACAGGGCTTGTGGCTCTTGTGTTTATTGGAAGTGCATCTGGAAAATTAATTCCTGGTGATGCAGCAAATGAAATGGCAACACATTTGGGTGGAGCCACTAACGTAATGATGTTAGGTTGTATTGAATTGCTTATCGTTCTCCTGTGGTTTATTCCACGCACAAGTTTGCTAGGCGGATTTGTTGCCGTGGCATACATGGGCGGCGCTACGGCAGTGCACGTTGTAACGCATCAGCCTGTTATTGTCTTACTTGTTATTCAAGCTATTATCTGGACAACCATTGCAATTCGTTTTCCTGAAACAGTTAGTCGTTTGAAAGGAAATTAATTTTCAAGACGAATTGATTTTCTCCTTACTTCAATTGAAAATCCCCACATGTCGTGGGGATTTTTTATTTAGAGAATAAGATCTTTTCCAATTTCGGTGAAGACCAATTCAATGTCTTAAGCAACGTGATCCTGATGACCGAGTGAAATAAAAATGAAATCCGCTCGAAGCGAAGAGGCGTCAATGTGAGAAGCCTTCGGATTGTATCGAATAAACGGATCGACAATGATTGTGATTCCATTTATTTCCAACTGAAAACAAGAATGACCCAGGTATGTGTATTTCATTATTTATTTCTTGAATTAGGGCGAATGATTATTCGCCCCTAGCGACGAACCATCTTCGGACTCGCATTCAACATCTTCTTCACCTGCTTGATGTCGTTCTTCAAATAGCCCTTTGAATCTAAGGCCTCTGCCTTCTTCAAATGCATGGTCGCTGTCATCTTATCGTTTTTGTTTCCCGATAAAACGGCAAGATTCAAATATACTGCAGCCTTATCAACGTCTTTCTTCAAGCCTAAACGCAACGCTTCCTTGAACAAACGCTCGCTATCAGAGAACTTGTTCGTTTGAACATCCATAGATCCTTTGATGAAGTAGTAATATCCGCGTTGGTTCTTCCACAACTGATTGACCTTAATGCGGTTTAGCCAAGTACGTGCCTTCTCAATTTTTTGAACTTGCATGTAATAGAAAACCAATATCATGCGGACACTGCGCGTGCACATGAAGACTAAAATAGCCGAAGGAATAATCATGGCTATTCCCCTTCCCCAATAACCGTCGCTGAATAAGAGAACAGTTAAAAACAAACTCGATAGCGCTAACAAAAACTTCACTGCATGATTCATAATTCAATGTTTGAAGTGCAAATGTACGAAACACATTGAAGTATCTTCGCACCACTGATTTTTATTCGTTATTATGAAAACAAAACATCTCTTGTTAACCGCATTCGCTGCCGCATCAGCATTGACATCTTGGGCACAGCCCGATAACGATTCAATCAAAGTAATAGAAGGTATTCAACCACCAAGAATTTATGTTATTCCTAAACCTTACATAAACCTTCCCTCGATTGAAACCTACGTCCTCGTTGGAGCAAACATTGTAGAAAAAAGATTGAACGGAAACTACGGACGCGATGTTCAAGTGATTACGAAGAAGGACATTCAGTCTCTTCCCGTTCGCAGCGTGAATGAACTATTGGGGTATGTCTCTGGATTGGACATTCGTGAACGTGGACCTTTTGGTGCACAAGCTGATCTATCTATGATGGGAGCCGGTTTCGAGCAATGCTTAATTCTCATCAACGGAGTTCCCATGCGCGACCCGCAAACCGGACACCACATGCTCAACCTTCCGGTAGACCTTTCACAAATTGACCGCATTGAAGTCATGAACGGAACGGCCGGAAGAATCTACGGTTCCAATGCCTTGGCCGGAGCTATTAATATTGTGACATCAACTCCGAATGCAGGAACTTCATTCGTTGAAACTTTCAATGCCACAGCTTCTTCACAAGAAGGATTTGTTGCGAACGGCATTCAGGCCATGGCAGCATTTGGAAGAAACAGAACGAGGCACAGCATTTCATTGGGTCAATTCAAGACAAACGGATATCGCTATAATTCAGCGAATGACCAACAACGCATCAGTTACCTCGGGCATTACCAGCTGAAGAGAAACAACACCTTAGATGTTATGGCTGGACATTTCAAAAACAACTTCGGTGCAAATGCTTTCTACGCCTACCCTTATGACAAAGACGCCGTTGAAGAGGTGAACACTTCATTCGTTTCTGCGAAAGCAAACTGGACAGATAGAAGAAACATTTGGACATTCAAACCTATCGCGTATGCGCGTTTTAATAAAGATCATTATGTGCTAGTTGAAGATAATCCGAGTCTCTATGAAAACACACACAATAGCAAAGCTGTTGGTCTTGAAATTCATGCATTAAGAGGAAACAAATTTGGGCAGTTTGGACTGGGTGCCGAAGCAAGAACTGAAATCATTCAAAGCACCAACCTCGGGGATCATTCACGTTCATTCTTCAACGTTTATGGAGAAGAGCGCTTCATGCTTGGAAAGTTCAACACAACTCT
>Ga0315899_10005039_pt1 | contig 14281 bp, 16 predicted proteins | sample LakEriMetagenome_2_FD_203518 | JGI IMG/M metagenome (GOLD analysis project Ga0315899, IMG submission 203518) | Freshwater fungal communities from buoy surface, Lake Erie, Ohio, United States - Buoy 4 MA112 | ecosystem: Environmental > Aquatic > Freshwater > Lake | place: USA: Lake Erie, Ohio... | reverse complement strand
AATATACACACACACACACACACACACACACACACACACACACACACACACACACACACACACACACACACACACACACACACACACACACACACACACACACAGGTGGATGCGGCGGTATTTGCGAAAGTCTCGCGAACGTGTGAGCTTGCAAAAATATCTGTCGGCAAGGTTTCATCAATTTCGAATGCGTTCATGACACACACACACACACACACACATAATACACACATGCATACATATATGTTTATATATATATATATATATATATACATACATACATACATATACATACATTCATATACACATACATGCACATATATATATGTATTTTGGAATCGTATATATATACACACAGAGATCATATTTATTACATATATATGTATAAGGGTGGGCGGCCGCGGCGAGACTCGAAGGCTGCGGAAGAGCGCGCGACGGTCTTTAAGTTGCTCAAGACCCACTGGCAACATCTTGAGGGCAAGGTATGTGTACCTCCACACACGCACACCGTGTTTGTAGGTCTCTTTTGACCGGTGGGTCTATGCATGAATGTGTGTTGGTTTGCGCAGAGGCTTGGCGATGTGTGATTGATGTTATATACACACCGTGGCACATCTAGGTGCTGCCCCTCGTATACGAGCTCAAACGTTCCACGCGGGGCCACGTGTTAGAGGAGACCGTGAATCTCTTACGAACTCTTCTACGAGAAGAGGAGGATGCCGAAAATGCCGTCCACTGTTTTCGGTCAACTTCGTACCAACACACATACTCACACACACACACACACACGTGCACACATGTGGCCCACACACACACGCACACACACACGAACACACACACGGGTGATGATGATGATGATCCTTTTATTGTTCTTACAGAAACAAAATTTAGAAACACATGTGGCCAAGCAGAGTGCACGCATCATCTATACACAGTGTATCCACGTGTGTGCGGGCACCCCACGTGCACACACACACACACACATGTGAGCGCAACAGCACCACATGCATACACATGTGTGTGCACGCACTCCACATATTCACAAACGCACGACACGTGTGCGCGGCACTGCCAGCACACCACACACAAACACACAAGCACGTGCGCACAAACCACATACACACATGAGTGCGCGCAAACATTCGCGTCCATGTTTATACACACGCAGGTGCGTCGTGGCAGACATGCCGCCGGCCGTGCGCGCCGAGCTCAAGGAAGTAAAGGACTTGAAACAGCAGAAGCGCAAGGCCGAGGCTGAACGTGCCAGCAAGGATGCTGCCTCCTAAAGCAATGGAACCAGCTGCCTCCACGTAGTGCGCAGAATGGGACACTACATCATTAGAGAGGGAGGAAAGTTTGTGGGGTTGTAGCTCTTCAGCATCAGAGAGAGAGAGAGAGAGAGAGAGAGAGAGAGAGAAGTTTATTGTCGAGGAGCACCGCCTCAAGAAACCCAATTTCATGCATTATGTTCAGACAGTTATTGGTGTCAAGATACAAGCCCTTACCGAAGCATCACTTGCACACCTAGAACTGGGAGAGACCAAGCGCGTCTGAGTCTGGGACCTTGTAGGCATCCAAAATGTCCATCTTGTACACCTTCAAGACGCTGCAAGCAAGCTGCTGCCAGAGCTACAAAAAAACATTCATGAGCGATCCGAGTCTGCGGACTTCTTGCCGAAGATGGACGCTCTATGTCTATGTGTACGTCTACGTCTACGTCTGTGTGGGGGGTGCCACTCAGCCTCACTTCGACCCTGGATATGTGTATGAGAATGTGTATGTATGGGAGAAATGCATCAGCGTCTCAATCGTTCTTCAAGTCCGGGTGTGTGCACGCGTATGTTCATGTGCGTGTGCGTATGTGTATGTGTATGTGTATGTGGGGGAAATGCAGCAGCGCCTCAGCCTCGGCCTGGGTATTTGTATGTGGATGTGTACGTGCGACTCCGTGCGAGTATGTGTATATAGCCCGAAGACAGACCTTAAAGCCACCAGCCTGGCCCACGATCACTTGCAGCACTCCTCACACTCCCTCCATTACTGGCAGCAGTCTTACTTCCCTCTCTCTTTACTCGAGGGGACTTGAGCGAGGGAAGCGGGGATGTGGCTTCGGGTTCATACTTGTCCGAGACGACTCGCGAACGTTTGCCTAGTATAAGAGAAAATGTTCTAGTAAGAGAACACATTTTAGCAAGTGCGTGGCTTAGGATTCGTATTTGGAGACGCCTCGAGGACTCTCTGGCGTCGCCAGAGAACAAGCGGAGTCGACGGCGATGTCCACAAGCGGAGTCGGCGGAGACGTGACGGTAGTCCAATGGTTGCAGAATTGAGTACCAACAAACACACTCTCTTTGTTGTTCGTGAGCACATACAGACGGGAGAGCGTGTCGCGTGCGTAGGTCAGCATGTAAACACACACATGAGCATGCATATTATACCTGGACGCACACGTACACACACACTCACAGATTCGACGCACGTCTGTGACACAGACTCTCACCGTCCTTCCCACCTGGAGTATGCTGCTCCTCCATTTTGAGCTCATTCTGAAAAGACGGTTCGTATTCGTTCAATTGAAATACTTGCTCACTGCGAGTATTATGCGGCAGGATCTTCGCGGGGAGTATCACTTCTCTCTGGTGGTCAGTGCTTCGCCAGCAACATGGATTTCTTGGCACGTTGAGCACCTCAGCGGGCAACCACCCCTCCTTATCCGGCCCACTTTGTTCTGCTCCCATGATAAATCGAGCAAACACACACTTTGCTTCAAGCGAACAAAATAGTTTGAATACACGGGCACCCCGAAAACCAGCAGAAACCATTTCCAGGTTGGTTCGGGGTTTATAAGTCCGAAAAATGAATATTTCACTGCGAAATATATCCCGTTGAAAATACACGGGAATCCGAACTGCAGAATCTGAAAATCCAAATCCGTGTCCCCCAACACCTGGAACATACATTCCTGAAATTTTTGCTTGTGCTACGCCCGCGAAGGGCACCGCGTGCTTTCGCAACTTTTCGATTGGCAACGATTTATTTACCACAATGTTTACTGCTCAAATGGGTCGTGGGAAAATACGGGTCTTTTCCAGTCGCAGGTGGTATGCGGGAAACGAGCAGTAGTTTGAAAATACACGGGAACCCCGAAAAACTCAGAAACCTGGAAACAGCAGTGATCTGCAGGGTTCGGGGTTCCCGTGTATTCGGACTTCCCGTGTATTCGGGTTATTCGGACAGCCCTTTAGACTGGTAGCCTACCGGGTGTTCCTTCCCCATGGGGGAAAGTGAAACATTCTTTTTTTGGCCTTGTAGGGCAAATATTTTGATGAGCATCTAGGAGATTGGCTACCCGCCGTATTTCAATAAAATCCAATGATCATCAACCCGAACACTAATACACGGGAACTCCGAACAATACACGGGAACCCCGAACGCCAAGACTCGACAGAGTACCAAGGTTATAAATACCAATACACTTGTTGTCATTACGGCGCCATATTCCGCTTACGGTGCCATCATCCTGAACAACAGTGTGCAACTCTCCCTGCTGTGATCCCGTTCATAGACCTTTCAAAGGTAGGTCGGCAAAGATTCTTCGCCGACCTACCATTCTACGCCGACCTACCATTCCTTGCCTTTGTGCATAAGCACGAAGATGGATCAGGGTTTCCGTCCACCTCGTGCCGATTTCACGTCTTCCGCGGGCACAGCGGACACTGTGATCATTGACCAGGCAAGTTGTCACATATAATGACGCATTGCCTGCCGCTGTTGCCGCGTGCAGTTCTGTTGCGCACATGGCATGCGGCAGCTGCTTCGTCACACTTGATTAAAGCTGCTAGTAGTTCCTACCGTGTGTCAGTGCACTCGGTGTAGAGTGTAAAGAGAGAGTTTGTGAGAGAGAGACGGAGTCAGGCACAAACAAAGTGTCTGCGACTCTGTGTTTGTGTTTGCGACTCTGCTTTGTTTCTCTCTACAACTACTCTCTCTTCCCCCCCTCTATACTCTATACTCTCTCTCTCTCTGTCACTCTCGCTCTCTCTCTCTCTCTCTCTCTCTATATATATATATATATATATATGTACCTCCGTCTTTCTCTCTCCCTCCCTCCGTCTCTCTCTCTCTGACATTTTATGCCCGGGACTGTCTCAGAACGCAGAAGGTGAAATCCGAGCGTCTTTCCTAAACCGCACAGTGCCCAAGCAAGTCTCCGAGTCAACCATTGTCCCGGTAAACTAAACGATTGAACCATAAACTAAACTAAACCTTAAACTGTTTTCGCGCGCATGTGTTTTTCCCGTGTATCCTGCCGCACATGCTCTAGACCGCGCTCACCGCGCCCCTCCCCCTCTCGGCTCTCTCCAGGAGTTCCCCAGCAATACCCCGGGGCAAGGAGACAAGCCGTTACCGAAGACAGGAGCACCGATGAGGCCGACGTTCTCGAGTGATAAGCAGGTCCGTCAGCTGTCGTGTACATGTGCACGCACGCCGATTGAGGCTGCGTGTGTATAATGTGCGTGGTTGATGTTGTTTTCCCCTTTGTATGCCTTTGTGCAAACAACCAACTGCCGCACGTATGTGAGAACACAGGGCGGCAACGATGGCAACATTCCGTCGCTCGCTGGGGTTGGAGTCGTATTTCGCGCCGCAAACGGCGGCGGCGATTTGCATGTGGTTGCAGTAGCTCCAGATGGCCCTGCAAAAGCATCAGGTCTAAACCCTAAACCCTGAACCCTGAACCCTAAATAGCTTTATTATCATTCAGTGCTCCATGCTGTCATTGATATGTCCAAGGCTACCATCGCATTTCTGGTTACACATGCACGTACATTTGGGCAGGAAAGGTATTTGCAGGGCAGAAGCTGCTAGAGATTGCTGGTCGGTCGCTGACTGGTCTCAACAACTCTGACATAGCAGGCCTGATTCTTGGTCCGCCTGGTAACTCCGAAATGTATCGCATTAACTTTATGAAACATAAATAGTGTGTGTTTGTGTGTGTGTGTGTGTATAATGATAATAATGATAATGATAGTAGTAGTAGTAGTAGTAGTAGTACGCCCGACAGATTTTGCGTGTGGTGTGGAGCACAAGCATGCGTTTGCGTCGTTTGCGTCTGCTCCCGGGCTGCATGCACACAAATAGAAGTACAGCCGTAGGTGTGTGGTGACGGCGGTTCTGATGTGCCTAGCTCTGGCCGATGTGCCTTTTTCTGGCGTTGGCAGAGAATGCAAGTAAACGAGGCCTAGTAAAGAGACCTACAAATAGCAAAAGAGACTCACGTGCTTCTTTGTGCGCGCACGTGCACACAGGCTCGGAGGTGGAACTTTGTCTGGAAAGTGAAGACGGAAAAAGATCTCGAGTGACTTTGACACGCAGAGCCCGGGATCCCCTCAACTCGGTCTGCGTTTCCCCCCCCCTGTTTATTGCTTCTGGGTGTGGAGGGGGGCAGAACGATGGGACTGCCGATGGGAAAGGCGGAAGCCTTGAGCGTGCATTGACCTTGGATCCTCTCAGGCTGCAGCGGCTGGTCGGGGCGAGCATCATTTCAATGGACGCAAAGATGAGGTCGTCGTCTCTAACGGCTTGGGAACGCAGTACCTGGGGCTAACAGCTCGGGAAGCAGCATCACCGGTAGAGCTGGTAGGTGTCCAGGAGGACAAGGAGGTGGAGGAGGTGGAGTTTCCCACGCGCCTGGCGTTACAGCGGACCATCAGCAAATCCCAAGCCGCATACAGCGTTTGGTTCCAAGGACCAGATTCAGCGGCCCCAGTGCACAGCGCGGATGAGCACGTTGACTATGAGCGGAGTATCTTGAAAATTCAGGTGAGTGAGTGAGAGTGAGAGCTGTTTCAGGTTCTTGTGACTGAAAGTCAGTAGCCTATACACCAGTGCATGCACGCATCCAAGATTGGTGTGTCAGAGAAAATCGAGTCCACATAAATGCGCACGTGCGCACGCTTACTGTGTTCTCTTCTCCCTCAAACAACTTGATGGTGGTTTTTGGACGGCAGAAAGTGATGGCCACCAAGTATGCTAAGCGTAACTCTCTCAACCGCCAGGTTCAGGGTTTAGGGTTTAGGGTTTAGGTTGAGGGTTTCAGCGGAACTCTCTCAACCGCCAGGTCCGTTCTGCCTATCATGCTCGCACGCCATGCTCATACTCATGGAGACACTGTTGGACTGAGGTGCGCTCAGTCCAGCGGACCATTGAAGGAGGACTGAGGCACTCCGCTGCTCCGCACTGGCAACTGACTTGCGACTGCGGCGTGATATATTCAGGGCGATTTTTTTTTTAAATTGACAAACACCTCATATTACAGCTATAACACACATACACACACACACACACACACGCACACACATGCACACGCACGCACACACACACACACACACACACACACACACACACACACACGCACACATACGCACACACACACACACACACACACACACGCACGCACACACACACACACACACACTCACTCAAACTCACACACACACACACACACACACACACCCACTCACTCACACACACACACACACACACACACACACACACACAGAGACACAGACACACACATACACACACACACACACACACACACACACACACACACATCATATATACATTACACTACTTGGGGCAGCCTTTGATTGAGCGTCTACAGCTGGAACTCGACTTGTGGCGCGGGTTGCGCCTGCTCTGTTTCTGCGGCCTGATGTTTGGTCTAGTCGTTTACGCGGCTAATCTTGAGAAGCGCTCGTCGCAGGTTTAGGGTTTAGGGTTCAGGGTTCAGGGTTTAGGGTTTAGGGTGTACGCGGCTAACCTTGGGGAGCGCTCGTCGCAGCGGCTGGGTCTGCTCAAGACGTACAAACGCATCTTCTCGCTCAACGATGAATACCTGCACGACATAAAAACAACGGATGACGTTTTCGAGTACCTAAGAGAGGTCTCAAAACAGAGTCGCTTGCTGCAGCCGCTGTCGTCACAGTACTTCATTGAGGAGACGGGCGACATCAAGATTTTGAAGGGGGTTAGGCATTTCATAGGTAAAGAGACCTAATATATAGCCAAAAGAGACCTGTATATAGCCCAAAGGGACCTATATACTGACACACTATTTCATAGAGGAAGAAACCGTCGAAATAGAAGGGCTAGAGCCCGCTGTCGACTCCGAAGCATTTACGCTCATGGCGTGGATCCGGCTGAATCCGGGAGGGGGGGCCAATGTGATCAGAAAACCTCTCGGATCAGAGCCTGGAGAGAAGCAATTCTCATGCTGGAGCTGGTACTAAATTGATGGATTGATAAATAGATGGCATCTCTCTATATATATGTATATATAATATTTATCTCTATCTTTAATATCTATCTATCTATCTGTCTAGGTTCGTAGGCGCGCCGGCAGAGCGCTTCGACTTCGGTGCGCACGACTTCATGGGCGGTTCTTCCTCGAATGCCATGGAGGAGTCGATATCGGGGGATTCTACGATTGCTGCTGATGGGAAGTAATACACGCACGCACACACACACACACACACACAAACACACACACACACACTAGCGCTTCTGCTTTATGTTTTTTTAGTGCGCAACTATTGCCCTACGAAGGACGTGCACATACCGAAATGCATGTGAAATACACATTCTCTATCTCTCTCTCTCGCGCGCGCGCTCGCTCTTCTATGCCTTGACCGCTCTGTCCCTCCTTGAGTCTACGGTATCACAGACACAAGTGTACATGTGTAACATGTGTATTCTCATATACCCCTGCAAGTCTTTAAACAATATCATGTAACTGAACATGCCTGAGGACTGAGCAACCATACGATGCTGGAGATACACTAGCACAAACATCAAGATTGTCAGGTCTGCTAACATCTATAGCATACGCAGGTGGCCTAAACCCTAAACCCCAAACCCTCAATTCTAAACACTAAGCTGTGGCTGTGGATGGCAGATGGCACTTCATGGCTGTTGGTATCAACCAAACAACGCTCAGCTTCTACACAGATGCAAAGCTACAAAAGGCAGTGCGCCTGACGCGTCCTGTTACAGACTGTTCAGGGCGTGTGCTGATAATTGGAGCGAAAGACGTGCCGAGCCTGGGCGAGATTACATTCTTCCCCCGGCCCGTGACTCGCACAGAGATGGAGGAGATTTCACAACAGGGATTCTCATTTGAATCGCTGGCTTCGGGAAATTTGCCATTCGAAAAAGAGAAGTCGCCCTTTGCGGCGGCGGCCGCCATGCAGAGCAAACACTTTGACCAAGCCAAGAGTGAGCGCGATGTATCCAAATTGGAAATGCACGTGGAAAATTCGTTTACTCGGGTAGAGACAGCCAATGTGGTAAATCCGCCCATCGACGCTTACGAGGACCTCTTGAAGCGAGCTCGCATCTCAGTGCCCACAGTGTCGGACTGCACAAGTGTGCCGATTTTCGGAAGTTTGACTTCTTGCCACATCATGAAAGGTCTCGCTGACTACGAAACAAGTCCGTCCACGGGTGACAAGAAGTACATGAACTTGGTCCCGCCGGCATATCGGCCCGCGGGCCTGAGCGGCAGGGACCGGCTGCTGCTCGACCACAACAAGGCCAAAGAGTATCTGAGGTACGACTCCGAGGAGTTTCCATCGTTCTGCCAGAAGTCTGCCACCTTCAGTATGTGGATCGAAAACTGGGATACTGGTGCGAGATCTGCTCTATTTTCGCGCTACGTAAACAGCACAAGCAAGCGCAATGCAGGATCATGGTTTTATCAAATCGACGATGAGTCGGGCAATGATCTTACTCCGGGGGCGACAAAGTGCTGCATTGGTCAAATCCCCGCGGAGGACAAGGTTGCATTTTGGAAGTGTGCGATACTGGAGCCGAGCTTCACCAACATGCGTCCCAACTCGCGGCGCCACTTGGCGTTGGTCTTGAACAAGGACGACAACTCCATCAAGTTTTACCTCGACGGTGTCTTGGCCGAGACCAAGTCTTCAGAGGAGCCCAGCTCGGAGGCCTGGATCCGCGATGAGTATGGCGGCGGCGTTGGCAGGCTTGATTGCTTCATGGATACCCCATACGCATACACGGGTCTGGGGCACCGTGTGCCGGGAGAAAATCCATACATGGGCCCTGTGCAAGACTGGCGTTATTACGTTGGACACGCCCTCACAGCCAAGGAAATCAAGACAATCGCTCAGGAGAAAGACGATAACGGAGCGGTGTTGCGCACATGCACACTGCCAGAGGAGGGCAGAGACAGCAACTGGAAGGATGTTTACGGCAACGACTGCGCCTGGTACCAGGAGACAGCAGCCAAGCTAAAACTGCCAGGAAAATTGAAATTGTTGCAGGCGTTCCCCGGCATTTGTAGCTCAAAAAAAGTCACCCTCGAGTGCCCAGTTGCCTGCAGCAGCTATCCCCCGTGCTTTGAGGACTCATCGAACCGGTCGATGAGTTCTGCATACGTGATTTGGGAGCGGCAGATGCCGATTCGCGAATATGACATGGCTTTAGGTACCAACGGCGACAGCATCTGTGTTCGCGAGGGCCTGGATGTGGTGGCCCAATGTCTGGAGCAACAAAAGAATCCGAAGAAGTTCGGCTTTATTGGCAACACAGATTATACGGAGATAGATTACCTCGACACAGAGAAGACACAACGAATCGGCAACGGCCGCTGGTGTAACGCTCCGCCTGCACCCGTGAAAGAAGGTGGCTGCAACAATATCAGAGTGTGGGACTGTGAGGTGCTGAAGGTGGCGGTGAATCCCGCGTGTAGCTTCAACGTGGGCAATGCGTGGACGAAGACCATCAATTCTGAAATCAGGGCTTCTGGCGGGTACACGGTCAAGTTCTGGTGGAGGGCTAGGGATAGTACGTCATGGGACTCAATCAACAAGGGTCAGATGATAGCCTTTTCGAGCTTCGTGCCCCCACGCGTCTTGTTCGCGCTCGATTTTTACGGAAATACCGAGAAACTTAATTATTGGGTTGAGGCCTACGACACTTGCAACTTCTCGCTCGAAAACCTCAACAACATCGATGGCGGGGAAAAGTTCGAGCCTGGAAACTGGTACTTTGTAGCTATTGTGGTGGGCAGCCCCTCTTTGGAGGTTGAAGGCAGGCGGAGCATGTTTGTCATGTCCGGGTTCCAGCCTGGTGCAGACATGAAATAATATCAATATACACACACACAAACACACACACACACACACACACACACACACACACACATATTATCAAAAAAAAGAAAGAGGGACAGAGAAACTCGTACACAGACCGACACTCAAAGAACGCACCAATTTCGTGGATCTCTGCAATGTGTGAGGAGGAGGCTACATGCGTGCGTGCGTGCGAGAGTGAGTGAGAGACTGAGTGAGCGAAGGAGAGAATGAGAGCGAGCGAGCAGACAGAGAGAGGCACAGAAAGAAACCGACTATCTTGCTACCTTCCCACTCACTCACTCGAGCGCGCACACGCACACACACACACACACACAGGGACGATGAAGACCCTGAACACAAATTGGTGCTCGTACATGCCCGAGCCTCAGGAGTTTTTGCAGGGCTTTACAGTCCCCGGAGGGCTGATTATGTCTCCGATCGAGGTGACTGGAAGGCCCATGAGCGTAAAAGAGCTCCAGAACACCTTCTACAGTCAGACGCCCCTGTACAGGCTTCGGCGGGGACCAAAAAGCTTGGACGAGGACCGCATCAACTTTCAGTTTGACTACCAGACGCCGCCTGCAGGCTACCCGTACCAGGTTTCGCTGATCAGCCCAGCGCTGTTGTTGCAAAGTCGCACAGTTCGATCTGAGACATGTGCATACGCTTTGGGGACCGAGTACAACGCCAACGTTTGGGGCACTGCCGTTAACGTCACCTGTCGCGCACCCTACCTCTGCTCCCATAGCATGATGACCAATCCAACCGAACTCATGGCGTGCTCCTCCGAAGAGAGGCCTCAGCTTCATTTCGGGCGAAAGCCCATTGACGTGCGAGGCAAGAACGTGTTCTATGAGTTCCTCCAGACTATCGCCGACTCGGAGTTAGTGATACGGAGCAGCAGCAAAAGGAAGTATCTTGACACGCGTGCCTTCCTCGACCCCCAGACGGAGACGCTGTCGTGCCTCATGGTTGCCTACTCGGCGCAGTTTGGCATCTGCTCGACCATCGAGATCACAGCAACATTCGCCAGTGACGTCTCCGTCGACTTCACCGTGACGCACTTCCAGTCGCTCGAGGGCGAAGACCTCGTGGCTTACATCCAGTTGACTATCGGTGTACTAGTGTTATCACTCATTATTTTTATTGAAAAAATCCTCACCGCACGTTTTAGCGTGTGGGGGTCGTGGTGTGGGAAGAAGGACCAGAGCGCAGAGGAGTGGACTGAGATCCGGGGTGGTTTTATCGTGGACGTAATTGTCCAAGTCGTGCTCCCCGTCGTTTACTTCTCTATCCGCCTCGCACATATCCTTAAATCACAAGAAGACATCCAGAGGACCATCGGTATGAACGGCCTCGCGGGAGTGCCTTGGGCAGACCGGAGTGTGGAGCTGCGAACCAAGGTCGACAAATATGTTCATCATGTCAACGAGCTTGGCAATCTGAATGATCGGGAGTTCATGATGAACGTCTTTTACTTTATCATGTCAGGAGCACAGCTGCTGCGCCTCATCATACAGGCGAGTGCACACCCACGCTTAGCCATTCTCGTCAATACACTGGTGGAGGGCATAGATGACCTGTGGCACTTCTTTCTGCTGCTCCTCATCATTCTTGTTGGGTTTAACCTGCTCGGCACCGCGCAATTCGGTGGCGAACGCAGTGAGTTCGCGTCGGGCTTGAAGCTCTTCGAGACGCTGTTTGATATGCTGCTCGGCAGCCTCCCGGAGAGTGGCTTGATTCCCAGCTCCCACTGGACACATGACAAGCTCTTTATGGTCTTCGTGCTTATTTACAACGCGCTTGGCTCTTTTTTCATGCTCAACTTCATTATCGGTTAGTCTGCTCAAAGCATTGTCGATGCATACATGCGCAAGCATATGTGCGTGCGTGCGCGTGCGCGTGCGCGTGTGCGTGTGCGTGCGGCAGCGCCGTCATATGCAAACTCATCGCGCACCGCTCCCTCAACTTCTCTCCCGCTTTGTAATCTTTCGAAGTAACATCTCATGTGGACCCTTTCCTTTCTCCACACAAAGCAATCATTAGCGAGAACTACGCGGCCGTCGTCGAGCAGATCAAAAAGTCCGAAATTAACCAGGAGTTCTTCACCGACGTCTCCTCACAACTGCTCCTCACCTTCAAGTGCTACATCTGGCGCTGGCCGGATCACGTCGAGCTCATTCGAAAGTTAACGCACTTGGAGGGGCAGCGCGTGAGCTTCATCGAAATGCGTGCTCTATTCCCAGGTTCTATACATACATACATACATACACACTTTTCCACTCCACGCTGGAAGCTGGGGACAGAACACTCATTTCCAACCCTGTTTTCATTCACAGCTGCTTCAAGATACTTAACTCTACTACCGCTACATTACTTAAATCTACTACCGCTACATTACTTAACTCTACTACCGCTACATTACTCTGCTAATACCCCTGTCAGGAATGAGCAAGTTCACAATGGTCGAGATCATGAACCACTATAAGGGGTTTGAGCCCATACGCCGTGCCATTGAAACCCCGAAAACTTGTGGAATCGAATGCCAAATGCAGAAGCAGATGTACGCAACACGCCAAATGATGCGGCAGCTGGCCGATCTGTGCACAACCGTCAAACAACAGGTTGCCTAGAGAGAGAGTGTGTGTATTTGTTATCTTACGTCATGAATCTGCTCATATCGGTCATGTCTCGAATGTCAGCGTGCATCATGCGAGTGCTCGTGCTCAAAAACGCGGATGCACTTGAGTAAGCTGATGCTGAGTGCGATGCTCACTCAAGAAGACAACCAGGGCTTTAGCAAAAATATTTCAATATAATATTTTTCTAATTCCAAAATTTAAGCCCCAGTTGCCTTCCTTCTCCCACAACAAAAGGCTTGTTGAGCGATGGAGCCCACAGGCAGCTGATCAAGCCTTCAAGAACCTGTAGGGCTCTGCCTACCGTATCTGCTTTGCATTTAATCTCAGGAAATCCTCTCGCGGGGAAATTTTTCTAAACCTGCAAAAAGAAAGATTCTCCGCATTTTTCGGACCATCCCTGCCGGATGTTTGATTTGATCATTTTGTATATGTGCGTGTCTGATTGTGCACATGGGTTTGTCACAAAAGTGCAGGATCACAGAATGAAGATGCAGGATCACAGAATGGAGATACAGGATAACACAATGAAAGGGCTTGCAATTCTTTTGGCTCGACAAGGAGTCGTCATGGTCTCTGTATTGCGCGCGCTGTCCCTTAGCTCTGTATGCCAGAGGCGGGAGAGAGCACACCGTGCAAATATAAGCAAGGGTGGGGATTGCACGCCTTGAGATGTGATCTGTGAACTGACAGCATTAATGTGCGTGCTAGGCCGACGTGTCAGCCGATAGCGAAGACGAACCACAAATCCAGCCCCCCCTTCTCAGCGAATTTCAGCAGATTTATGCGTCTCTGGGCCTTACGGAGGTCACGGGTTTCTCCGTTACTACTCCACGCCCGAGGCAGGGTCAGAACCGAACGTTTAGCTGAACCGCTTTTGTACTGTTTAGGCTCCGAATTCAACCGCACCCTTTAGAATTATTGTGGAAACCCCATGAGCCGTAGCGCAAATAACACGTGATTAGTTGCGCACGGGATTTCGTTGCGAACGAAGCTATTCATTCCGGGGTGCGGACATGCGTGGTAGAATTTTTTGGTACGAATTGTCGCCGAAACATTCAAACCAACATGCCCTAAAAAAACTGGAAACCCAATTTGTACCACGGTAGTCTATCGTGTTCTGCAACCGTGACGGGGGGTCCGAGTACGCCGCCCTTTTGGCACACGCGGAAGGAGTTCTGTACGGTACGGAACTCTGCTCGTTGACCTTGAAGAGAATTGGTTTATCCTATTAAACACTCAACACACACACGTACATGAATCCACAATGCCGCCTGTGGGTTTCTGTTGCAGCACCAGTTCTGAATCTTTAAGGTTCACAATCTTTGGACTCGCGAAGTCTTTCATACAAGTGAACGTCGCGAAGTCTTTCATACAAGTACACGCGTGTTGCCTTCGAAGTTTGAGGAAGGTCGCTGGTGCTCTAATGCTGGCAGAAGGAAGGGGGTGGTGTAGTTCTGTCATATGTTCAGTGACAAAAGC
>Ga0315899_10005038_pt1 | contig 14281 bp, 18 predicted proteins | sample LakEriMetagenome_2_FD_203518 | JGI IMG/M metagenome (GOLD analysis project Ga0315899, IMG submission 203518) | Freshwater fungal communities from buoy surface, Lake Erie, Ohio, United States - Buoy 4 MA112 | ecosystem: Environmental > Aquatic > Freshwater > Lake | place: USA: Lake Erie, Ohio... | reverse complement strand
GCGGGCGAGCCCTGCGTGCGCCCGGGGCAGAGGCGCACCTGCCGCAGTCGACGGCCGTGTAACGCTTCTTGCGCTCCGAGTTCACTGACGACTGAACGACCGAAACTTCCTCGGGCTGCGCGTGCACGCGTCACCAAACACATTGTGTCACATGCACGCTCCCGCGCTCCCGCACATCTGCGCTGACGCGCCCACGCTTACCATTGAACGTTTTTTGCACGCCTTTTTAAATTTCCACACGTCCGTTTCGACCTCAGATTCACACTGTCACGACCCACGGGAGGGAGGCCGAGCGGAGGGAGGCAGAGGTGATGGGCAGGCGCGGCGGGGCGCGGCGCGAGTGACGGAGTTTGCCGGGCGTGTTTCCTGCGGCATTCCCTGCCGGCGGCCGCGCCGGCGTGCGAGTCTGGCGCCACAATCCCGGCGCAGCACATCGGCGCCGGGCGCCGGCGCCGGTGATGCGCGCCTGCGGACTGCGGCGGGTGATGCTGGTGATCCTCGTGGCCCTGTGCGGGGTTCCCGGCGCGCACACGCTCTTTGGACTGCGCGGCGGTGGAAGCACGCCGGACGCCGCCGGCACCCCACCCGGCTCTCCCCGCAATTCTTCTTTTTTTCCTCCCTCACCGCCGCCGCCCGCTGCCGGACAAGCACGTCCGGACAAGACCGGCCCCGCGCAGCAGGCCAATCCGGCGGACCCGTATCCCGTACCACAGACTCTCGACGACCTGCAGGACTACGAGGCCTGGGATGGCGGCAAGGGCGAGCTGCACATAATCCGCGCTGTGCGCGCGCCGAATGGCCAATTCTCGTTCCCTGAGGGCACGACGGTGCGCTGCGCATCATGCAGCCCCGTCTGCGCGCTGTTGCTGGGCCTGAACCTGCTTCCCGCTGCACGCGTGCAGGAGTCCGCGGCACGCATTTCGACTGACTTCATAAGTCTGCTTCGGCGGCACAGGTGCCCAAGGATCCGCGGAGCATGGCGCGCATCATCTCGGTCACGAACGCCATGGGCGAGCACTTTCAGTGCCTAATTCCGGCACTGAAAAAGGTGCTGGACCCAACGTGGCTTGATGTCCCGCAGGTGCCCGTGGTGGAGGCCGTGGACAGCAGACGAGCAGAGGCGGCGCTTCAGAGCTTGGAGGGCAAGTGCTTCTACCGCGTTGCAGGGGTCTGGACCTACGAGTTCTGCTACAAGTCGCACGTGAAACAGATGCGGATTGATCCCAACGGCAACCGGCTGCTAGAGGAGGTGATGCTGGGAGAGTACAACGAGGCGACGCCGTACGAGCTGCTGACAGCGCCCGACCGCCTCCATCACACCCTCCACCTCGATGAGGATGGCCCTGCGTGGACCACCAGTGTGATGACCGTGTACGGCAATGGCGACGGCGCGGACCAGTATGGCAACGGATGGATGTCGATTAAGGGCTCGCTGAATCCGTTTTCCAAGAGCTTTGGCAGGGTGGAGATCAGCTCGGTGCGACCGCGGCAAGTGGGCCTCAAGTTTCAGTGCCTGAGCATCCAAGAGCCCGGCCAGAAGCAGTGGCTCCAAGACTCCAATGTCTATCTCGACAAGGATCACGTGCCGTTTGATGTGCACGTGCATGAGACGGCGCTGGGCGTCTACGAGATGACGGTTTAGGGTTTAGGGTTTAGCATCTGCGTCTGCCTCTGCCTCTGCCCTGCCAGCGCGTCTGCGTGCGTGAGGCGTCTGAGAGGCGTCTCAGAGGCAAGCACGTGTGCCTTGGCACACATGGAGAAAACGCCCCCCTAGGTAGCATGTTACGGCACCAAGCCCCCAGGGAGCATGTTGCCTGGACTTGTGTCATGTTGCTTGACGCGGCGTGTTGCACTTGTGTCATCGTGCTTCACGCCGTATCCATGTGACGCCAGACTTGTATCATGTTTGCTTCACGCGCCGTGTTAGACTGCACCAAAGGCACCAAGTGGAGTACTTGGTGGAGTACTGCGTGGACTGCACCAAGGCTCCAAGGGTCCTGCACTTGGTGCGCTACACATGCTCGCAGGGAGCTTGGAGTACACTTGGTGCCGTAACATGCAGCCTAGGACATGCAGCCTAGGGGGCTTGCACATGCAGCCTAGGGGGCTTGGTGTCGCAACATTCACACGCCCCCCTAGGGGGGCCTGTCCCCACGGACTTGTGCGTGCATTGCTTTGTCGCACTTGCGCGCCGTTCTTCTATGGTGTTTGCGAGGCGCGTTGTGTGCATCAGGCAGTGAATGAGCGCCGGTGACTGAGCGTCGGAGTCGCGGGCACGGGCAGATTCGAACGGAAGCGCTGTGCCAAGAGGACCTCTTGTATCAAGAGACCAAGCTTGAGCTCAGCCAATTTGGAAACCTGGAAGAGGAGGTGGTCTGTCAGAGCGAAGAGACGGTATCGCCTATCCCTCCAACCAACCAAAACCTACATGCATTCCCCCCGAGTGCCAATGTGCGTGTGCGGAGGCGCACTCCCGTGTGCGAAAGCGCCCTTCTTGTGCGTCCGCCGGACGGCGCATTCGTGTTCTGGTCCACGGGAGATGCGCACAGACCAGGGACTGGTGACGCTGAATCGGGGAGGGCGTGGCCAATGGCAGGGCACCGTGTACAAGCTCAAGGACGTCCCGAATGACGACAGATTCTGGCACAAATTCGAGGAAGCTGTCAACCCGTGGTTCAACACTGAAGACCCTTGATGCTGTGGGCTGTTGCTGTTCGTACCCCGTCATGCCCATACTGTTGCAGCAGTTGATACCCTCACCTTTGAAACCCCCACCAACCACACCTCACTCGGAATTATATTGATGCACCTTGAATTAAAACAAATCAACTTTTCACAAGAGAAAATTGGATTACTTTGCAGATCTACGAAATAAAACATTTCACAAGAAAAAAAAGAATAATACTTTGGCGACTTGTGTTTTGTGCTTGCTAGACTTGTGTTTTGTGCTTGAGTGTTTGCTAATGGCGGGCTAATAATGCCGCTGCTGCTGCCTAGGGAACATTAGAAGAGGTGAAGCAGATTGGCACATCCCAGACGCGCAAGGGTCGATACATGAACTGGCGAGACAGGCACGGGCTTCTTTGGAAGCTTTGCTCCTTCTCCATTGAGTTACATGGACTCGTCACCACGCTTAGTGATGAGGATAAGGTGGTAGCCGAACTGCGTCTTGACGGGGCCCTCCACCTGTGCACACCGCAGAAGGACACATCACCACGGTCGGGTTTATGTAAATCAATTACGCGTCTCTGCTCTCTCAGCTCAGCTGCCAGCATCCTAGGCAGTGCACGGCGGCAAATGCACACCCAGAAATCGAAAGACACTGCGACTCGCAACGTGGCGCAGGGAAGCGGGCTTACCTTGCCAACCGTGCCGGTGGTGAAAACGACATCGTTGAACTCCTTGACCATTTGGCCAGGGCCAAACTCACCGAGAGAGCCACCGGACTTGCCTGAAGGGCAGGTCCTGCGCAAAACATCAAGCGTTCGGACTCTTTGCCTTGCCGCCCGAGGTGTTCGCATGCGCGCAGGAAGGTGGGACGCAGCAACTCACGAGTGCTCCTTGGCGAGCTCGGTGAACTTGCCCATCACGTCGCCAGAGGCTTCGATGGTGGCCTTGAGCTCGAGGCACTTGGCCTCGTCCTTAACGAGGATGTGGTTGGCCGAGGCTGACAGGGCCGAAGCGGTGCCGACCAGAGCTGCAGAGAGGGCATCGAGCGCGCGTCATATAACGGCAAGATTTAAGAGAGTGCGTGTCCGTCTCAGCACCGAGCACAACCCGCGTAGAGGGTCGCAGGGAACGCTCATTGCGCGCGCAAACGTAACAAGCACATGGCGGCGGTAGACGAGAGCACAGCAAGAGGACAAACAGGCAGGGCGCCGGTCGCCGGTAGCTTCCGCCACCTCGGGCGTGCGGGAGCGGGTGCTGGACGCGCACCTGCGAGGCAGAGCGCGATGAGCACGAGTGACTTCGACATCGGCCACGTCGTATGTTGGATTTCAGAGGTTTCCATAGTTTCTTTCTTTCAATTTTTTTTTCCTCGGCCTCGATGGCAGAAAGGAGTTATCGCTTTGCGGGCATGATCGCCGCCGCCGCGACGCATGAGCTCGCCGCCGCTGCGGTGCGCGCGGCGGCACAGCAGGGTTGGAGCGCGCCCGCTGGGCCGGGTCTGCGCGGAGCCGGTGGGCGGGGTGTGTGCGGCGCCAATGCCTGCGGCAGCGACGCGGGCGTCGCCAATGCGTCCGTGCGCGCCCCGAAGATCCTGCAGGCGCACCGCCATGTCGCGTCCCACGTACAGGCCGAGGAGTGCGAGCCCGCCGGCCGCACCCCGCACATCCGCATGGCGGCGATTGCAGCGACCGCCAGACATGACGCACCGTGCCGAAATGCCAGAGGCAAGTTGCTGCCTACTCTGAATACGCGCATCCGCAAGGCGGTGACCGGAGACGGAGTCATCGCGGCCATTGAGCATGCATCAGAACACAATCCGTCGGAGCTCGACGCCCTGGCCCTGACGGCTGCCGTTCACCGCATTGCCATCCTGCACCTGGAGTCGCGGCTGCGCCTCGCCGACGCGGCGCGCAAAGGCCATGCTGATCGTCACGGGGCCGGCGCGGCGAGCGGTGGTACCATTCGTGGCACAACTATTCGAGACGCTCGCCCAATGTTGAAATGTGGCGACGGCATGGAGCTTCTGCACCAACTAGTGGTGGCCAAGATCTCGTCGTTTGAGGCTCCCCAGTGCGCCCTCACCCTCTGGGCCGTGGCGAAGCTGAGCAAGACGGCAGACGCCTACAAGCCTCCTGCGGTGCTGGTTGCTACGCTCATGCGACGGGCTCAAGAAACTGCAGGCACGGCGCGTCCTCGTCATGTTGCAAACACATTCTGGGCATGCGCCTCCCTAGGCTTGCGGCCGGAGCCCGGTAATGTGTTTACAAATTGTCCATGTCTGTTATATTTTTGTATTGTGTGGCTTACTATTCAGATGTATATATTAGGGCTTCTGGAAGCGCTGGGGCGACGAGTAGGCAGGACCTTGGACGAGTTTGGAAGCCAGTCAATCATCAACATTCTCTGGGCCCTGGCAACCCTGCGGCTAAATCCGGGACACGAACTGGCGCAGGCACTCATGGAGCGAGCCACGGTGGTAGTGCCGCAAAGCTCTGGTATGCCAAGTCATTGTAGGCTTCTTTTGCCCCTTATTAGGTCTCATTTGCCTCTGTAGTAGGTCTCTATTGTCTTTACATTAGGTCTCTTTTGACACTTTGCATACCCCAGCCCAGGGAATCGCCAACACAGTGTGGGCTCTGGGGATGCTGGACCTCCAGCCGCCTCGCCAACTCATCGCGGCGCTAGGCAGCAGGACAGGGGAGGTTGCGCACGACTTGACGCCCCAGGCCACTCTTCTGAAAAGTCCGCGATATGCTGAGTTTCGTATATTAGATATACTAGGGCCCTGATTTTTGAGAATTTGTGGCAGGGCATCGCGACGTGTCTGTGGGGCTGCGCCTCGCTACGCCTCCTACAAGAGGAGGCGTTTGATGCGTGCGTGCGCGCGTGCTTAGCGCGCAGGCACGCGAGCATGATGAGTGCGCACGAACTGGCAATGACCTTTTGGTCCCTGGCCTCCCTCGCCAAACTTGCTGCGCACGAGACAGAGGACAAGACAGAGGACAAGGCCTGTATATGGCACAGACAGGCTTCTATTCTCAAACGTCCTCTAATTAGTGAGTTGCATGTAGTAAGTCAAGTCAATCTAATCAGTAAGTCAAGTCAATCTAATCAGTGAGTCACTGATTGCATATAGTGCCCTGGCCAGGGCACAGACTGTGGAGGATGGGAGTACTAGGGCACAGACTGTGGAGGATGGCTGTAGTAGGGCACTGACTTTGGAGGATGGGTGGCAGCACGAGCGGGTTGGACAGCTGGTACAAGCCTTGTCAGAGGCAACGAGCCAAGCGGCAGAGGAGCTGGACGCGCAGGGCGTGTCTATGGTCTTGTGGTCCATCGCCTCTCTCACTCGTCTCCACCCTCCGCCTGCTTCCTGTCCTTCCCGTGCCCCGCTCGTTGTAGCGGGAGAGGGAGATGTATCTCCTGGAGCAGGAGCAGGAGCAGGAGCAGGAGCAGGAGCAAAAAACCGTCTCGAGCCCGCCGTGAACGAGGGTGTAGAGGGGAGAAAGGTGAGCACAGTGGAGCAAGAAGAGCGCGGGCGGCAGGACTGGGCAGGCCTGTCAACCACAAGCTCCCCAAACGCGGCTGCATTCTCGTCCTCGATACGTCATAAAGCCGCCAGGGCGCGCCTCGTGCATCGGTTGCTGCGTCGCCTACAATGGTGCAGTGGGAGGTTGAGCGGGCAGGACATAGCCACCTGCTACTACGCCCTAGCTTCCCTGGGAGTTGAACCAGGTGCGGCAGGCGCCGCGCTGGCGGCAGCGGTGAAGCAACAGGTGGGAGGGATGAACGGGCAAGACGTCAGCTCGATCATGTGGGCACAAGCGATATTGAATCATGACCCCGGGCCGCTCGTCCACCAGCCCGCGCCTAGGGCGCACCATGCAGGCAGCGCTGGCAGCGGCAGCAAGAGCAAGGACTCCAGAGGGGGAGGAGTAGGAGGAGCCGCAGGAGAAGGAGGACGCCTGAGCGCTCGTCTTGGTGGCAGCTATGAGTGGCGGAGGGAGGAGGGCGGGACTCGGGTGGAAGAGCGCCTGTCTTGGCACCTCATGCAGCGCGCCAGCCAGCTCGCTCACACTTTAGAAGTGCGACATGTGTGTAATATCTTCTGGGCCGCCGCCTCGCTCGGCCTTCTCTCGTTGCTCTCCCCCAGTAGCGTGGGAGTCTGGTATAAGGGTCGAAGGTGGCAGACAAGTCTCGATCCCCAGGCCCCCCCCCCACATGCACCTGAGCTGTGCACGCTACTTGGTTCCTTGTCCCAACAACTCTTGCGTGTCTTGGGGGACGCGGGGGGAGGAGGCTTAGAAGCAGCACACCTTTGTCAGCTTCACCAGTTTTTCCTCTCCTGTGAGCTCCTGCCGGGAGTCCGCGCAGGAGGAGGAGGAGGAGGAGGAGGAGGAGGAGGAGGAGGAGGAGGAGGAGCTGTTCCACCGCTTCTTGCAGGCCCCTCGCGCCGCCTCTACTCGCTGCTGCGAAAAGATGCACGCTCGGCCTTTGAGAGGCTGACGGCGCCGTCGCGCGTTTCGGCGCTACAGCGCGATGTTGCTCACGCTCTTGCTGCCATCAACCTCCCCACCGCCACCGAGGTCATTGAGGAGCGGTCGGGGTACTCGATCGACATGGTACTGCTTCTTGAGCAGGCTCCCGGAGGCAGCGCCCTTGCGGCGGCCGTTGGCCTACCAGGTGCATCTGTACAAGCGGAGGGGGGTTGGGGTTGTGAGGGAAGTTGGGTAGGTGGCGCACCGGCGGGTTGGCTTGTGGAGGTTGATGGACCTTCACACTTCCTTGAGCATCCTTGCAACAAACCGCGAGGCAGTACTCTCCTTAAGCGTCGCCATCTCCAAGCCCTCGGGTCCTCCCTTCCTCTCCCTCTCCCTCTCCCTCTCCCTCATGCTCGCGTGCCGTGGTGCTAGCGCGGGCTGAGCTGCGCATATTCGGCGAAGGGTGCCAGCTTCAGCGCTCCTCCCTGCACTGAGACTTGCGTGTCAACGTGTTGCGGGTTCGTGGTGTGTGTGTGCACGTGCGTGTGCTCACGACAGACTTGCGTGTCAACGTGTCGCAGGTACCTTCTGGTCACGTAGCTGACTTGGGTTCGTGGCTTGCGTGTCAACGTGTCACAGGTACGTTCTCGTCAGCATACCGTACTGGGAGTGGCAGGACCACGCCACCAAAGGCCCGGCGGCTTGCCAGGCCTACCTCGCTGTATGTCCCCCCCCTACCTAGACCTTGCCTTACGCTCGCTTGTCTCACTGACCCCGCTTGAAGATAGTCAAGTGAAGATAGTCTTACTCCGCGTCACTTGACTCCAAGTGCTACTCGGCGTCCCTGGATGACGCAGGCACTTGAAGCCTTGTGTTCCCGCGTGTTGCACACAGCAATCAGCTGCAAATGCGCAGGGGAGCAAGACTAGCGGCGCGGGGTCTGCGAGGCGCGGCGGAGCCTTCCGCCTTCCGCCGCCGCCGCCGCCGCCTCCGCCACTATGTACACGCTTTGAGTGAGAGTATTCGTCGCCGTCCTAACCCCGTGGTGGGACCGCAGGGGTGACGGCGGGAGGGGTGGCGCTCATCCAATTCTTCTGCGGCGCGCTCCCGCAGGCGCGCCTAAGCTGCCCTGCCTCCGCGGGGATTAGGGCTTTTCGCGGGGGTGGGGCGCGAAGAATGGGATGAGCGGCAGGCCTCCCGCTCTCACCCCGGAGGGGTGGCGCATCATCCCGTTCTTGGCGCAGCTGGCGCGCTTGGCGCATGCTTGATGACGCCTCGAGACTGACGCAAAACATGTGGGCACACACATACTGTAGGGGAAGCTAGCGTTGTTCCAAGGGGAGGCGGGGGGCACGAAAGCCTTGCTTCCTTTTCCGCTCTTTCCCCAGAGTATGCCGTCGCCAACGGACATGCAGCTTCGCCTTCGACTCAAGCGCACTTCGCATGTCCCTCCCGCCTTGGCAGCCTCACCCAGCACTTCTCCCTCGAGCACAGATACGCCCTAGTGACGCACCCGATCATTTCCTTCCATCCCTGTATTGTCCTTAATAAAGAAGACCGCTAGAAGTACCAGAGCGGTTCAACGATGGGAGGCCATCGAGTGCCGCCCTCCCAGCGTCCACCTCATTCAAGCTCAGACTCGGCGCCCGGCCTGCGCGGCGGCGGCGGCGGCTCCTCCTACCCCGCTTCGATTAAACCATGTGTCGATGTGTCACCGGCGGGCCTTGACCCCTTTCGGCCGCGAGCGCGCACGAGCTCGGAGCGGCATGGAGCGACCCTGCCTCACGCTATCACTTCCCAGGCGCCCCCGTCACCCTCTTCCCTTCTCATTTGTTATACAGGTGGAGTGGCCGAAATGCCAGCCCAAGGCGCCCCGTTCCCGTGTTTACATGTATATTGCCTGGGTATTGGATAGAGAGAGAGAGAGAGAGAGAGAGAGAGAGAGAGAAGGTTTATTGACAATCAATAGATGACTGCAGGTCGGTAAGTACAACGCCTCTTTCGAGCCATGCAAGAAAGAGTTCCTCTTATCCCCTAAGGCGGTATGCTACTAGCGAGGCAAGCACCCGAGTTCCTCGCGTGGACAGAGGATTCTGAGAGGAGATGCAGACTTGGGAGCCTTGCCGGGAGGACCGATGGGGTCAGGGCCGGAGGGAGTGGCGCTCACCCATTTCGCGCGCACGCGCGCGGTGTCGAACGCGGCGATGGGTGCGCATGGGCACGGACAACTTGAAGATGCTCCGGCACTGTCTTGCGCGTAGTCCACGCGCCATGCACCACTCCACGCGACATGCACTCTCCACGCACAACTCTCAAACTGCCGCTCCGTCTGCATAACAAGGTAGCTGTTTCAGCGCCTCTTTGATGCCTCCCCAGACTCGGACATTCCAAAGAATGTTCCCTGTAAGTTCGTGATAAACACCCTCTTACCCGAAGGTAATTTTTTACTGTGCCTACAACGGCAGTGATGCGCAGCAACTGACGCATCCCACCCCACCTCCCCACCCAAACAGTCATCCCCCCCCCCCAAAAAACCCACCCACCACCACTACAATCACATCCCCCTCCTGAATCCAACGTGAATCCAGCTGCCGCACACAAAGACGGTGCGTGCCATCTACTGCGCACTGCTCCCCGTCGCTAGCTGCACCTCGATAACAGGTGCAACGGTAACATGGTGCACCCATCAAAATGAGCTGCTGCGGACTTTGTCAACATCTACGCCTACGTCGCCACGGGCGTTTTGCAGCACAAGTCTAGATCAAGTCAACACGAGATCAGATCAGAGATTAGATGAAGTTTTCGTAGTACGTGCCCGTCTGGCTGCCGAGGCCTTGGCAGTACTGCATCGTCGGGCAGCTGCTCGTGTATACGCTCTCGTGAGCAACTTGTTGATGCAGCAAACTAATTACTACCCGCTCGCTTTTCCTACATGCCCTCACCTACCGCGCACCTACTGTCCTGCGAGGAATCACACACACACACGCCCGCATACACATGGACGCAGACCACCAACCCAGTACGATTGCATACGCGGATGTATGAGCCGAGAATTAGACACGCAAGTATTGATCCGCGGGGGGGGCGAGGAAGCGGGCGTTGAGGGCAAGGACCTGACGCCTGGGACTCCGCGATCGAAGTCTCCAATATCGAAGGGGGAGCTGCCATACACACACACACACACACACACAGACAGACATCGAAAGAGAGGCGAATGGTTGTACAGGCCGCACAGCCGAATACACACAGCCATCGAACACAGAGACAGGCACAGAGACACACATATCAGCTGCGGAGATCCAGTCTGCGCATCTCACGTCTGTGTGCATGGCGCGGCACACACCCGGCAGTGTCGTGGATGCAGTGCGCGTTGGCGCCGTTGGGGCCTGCGTTGAGCGAGCACGACCATCCCTGCGTGTGCGCGGCCTGCGGGAACCGCACACCAGGCGTGTCCGGCTCGGCCTCTAGGTCCAGCATGGCAAAACGTCGGATGGCGCCGAACTGCCAAGGAAGAGGAGGAGGGCACACAAACGCAATGGGCGAAAACCCAAAGCACCGCACAAGTCAGCGCTTGCATCCGCGTCCCATCGCCGCCGCACCGAGCGGAGACCACACGCCCAATAGGGCACCCCTTTACCCGCAAAACTCACCATTTTGCTGATTTTCCGGTGCGGAAATAGTGGTACCTAGGTACACCTAGGTACACGTCACAACGCCTCTGTAGACAACTCGATGTGGGGGAGAGGGAGATGGCGAGCACCAACAGCTGCACCACAGCAGCGGAGCGGACACGGGAGGGGGGTCATTGCGGCGGGGGTCATCAAAATCTTGAGAAGCCGGCAGCCAATGCTTCGGCAGACCAGGTCTGGGGTTAGCCGAAGCAAGGTGCCCGGGACGGGGCCCGCGTTCGCTCTGGCGCTTGTTCTGGCAGCGCTGTCGCAGGGGCACTGCAGCCTGTGCCCTGCTCGGGCTTGCAAGCGCACAGCGCCCGACGGCTCCTGCTCCCTAGCGGACCATAAGCACTTCGAGTGCAGAGCCGACAGGTGGCAGAAGCACATCACCTCATACCCCAACAATTGGTACAGCCTCTCCGCTGCGAACAACTGGGGCGTGAATATTCCAGGACCTCTCCCGGCGCTAGAGTACATCACGGATCACGCTCCGTGCTGCAGGCACTGTGTGTGGAGCCTCGGGTTCCCCTTTGCTGTGCCCATGGTCATGGCAATCTCGCCCAAGCAAGACACCTGCGAAGGTACTTCCGGCTTCAGTCTCTGCTATCTCGACTGCACCAAATTTGTGTCAGACTTCTCGATTCTCGACAGTGATTCGTCGCAGAAAATCAATTACACTGAATTTCGGCCCTACTTTGCCGACTACTTCGTTGCACCCGCAAACAACTACAAGTTGTACAGTGGCGGTGCGCTCAACGTCAAGCCTGAGCTTTCGCGGATCGATCCCCTCTTTGTCTTCTCAGATGTAGACATCAACCAGGTCCACGTCTCTGCTGCCGCATTCTGTGCGCCGTGTCGCAGACGAGGCCCTGGTACTGACGAGGGTGTCAATGCCAGGATTTTGCTGTGTCCGTGGAAGAATGGCAGGTCTTCCGCCATTTTTGGAGCCCCACCTACGTGTCGAAGGTGGGCCCGTCGAAAACGCCAGAAGATGGTCGCCCAATGGCCGAAGGTCCGCTCGGAGGATTTTTCATCGACAAGTCGTTTTTGGAGATTTGGCAGACTAACATGATCAACATGATGCTCGAATATTATCTCGACAAGCGTGCACAGGTTTGTACCAGCCCATGTACACGGCTGCATTTGAATGTCTGCATCGTTGAAGTGTTGTGATGAATTTGAACTTTTTGCGCTGCTGCACTAGCATAGCAAAAGCGCAAGACTGATTAGGCGATGGGGGCAGGGCTTCATGTCGTACGACGTCCGAGAGCCTGTAACCCCCGAGAAGAAGCAGATCATGCGATCTATGGACCTGGACGGCTCCGAACGCGTTTCGCTTGAGGAGCACTACTTCCGTGTCTTTGCTGACACCAACGGTGACGACCAGCTTGACGTAAACGAGTACTATTCATCGCTCTACAGGACTGATTGCATTCCGCTCTGCCCCGTAGCCGGATGCAAATGCGGTTCTGCGTGTAATGCGTCCGGCGTAGTGAATGCAGATTGTCCCGCGGTCGATGTTGCAAACCTGCGTCCAGGAGAGCCGAAGACAGTTGACGGTTTGGACCTGCGACTCAACTTCAAACTTCACGACTTGGACGGCAATGGAAAAATCTCCTATCTCGAACGCAAGTTTGTGGCTGCAGACAAAAACAGGAACCGGGCCATTGACGAAAATGAGTGGATGCGAAATGATTTTCCTGCCCAGTATGGGCCGTTCCGTGGCCATTGCAGTTCAGACGAGACCAATTGCCAGTTGGACGCCGCACGATATGTCCGCTACATAGCCTTCCACTACTGTTCGCATCGAGGCTCGGTTGCTTACTTGGAGGAGACGACGTCGCACCCTTGGTCCGACCAGTGTCCTTTCAAAGTCCAAGTGTACGCGCAGGAGCCATATGTCATGGTCAAGGATTTTGAGAAACCCAGCCAGCGCGCGGCTCTGGAAAAACAAGGTTGGCTGTGTTGGTCTGGTGACGCAATCCAACCTCAAAATTTTTGCTTCGATGGCTACACTATTCAGACCTTCGACAGAATAGCTCAACGCCTCAAATGGGTATTATTCATTTTCTTTCTTGGCTCGCCCCAAAAGAAGGGCATTTTCTGAATAGGGTCTCTGGTTGGCTTCTGCCTGACTTCTGACTTCTCGTGGTCAATGTCATACTGCATACCTGAAAATTCCTCTCGATGCAGAACTATCGACCCATATACATGGGGAATCAGACCATGGCTGGTAACAATTCGTGGCAGACTCTGACCAGTTTTTCCACAAAGAATGGCGCTGAGAATGCTGAAGTAGTCATGGGTAAATGGCCCTAAGTTGTGTGCGTGTGTGTGTGCATGTGTGTGTGCGTGTGCGTGTGTGTGTGCGTGTGTATATGTGTTTGCATGTGTGTGTGCGCGCGCATGCATGCGTGAATATTTGTAAATAATATTAGTCACATACCTGCCAACCATGTATGCACGAGTCACTAGGCACGCCATAGATTCTAGCTCATGACGTTGGTCTCCCGCATTTCGAAATTTCCCCGTACTTTACTTATTTATGTATTATGTTTATTATCTTAATTATATTATGTTCCTAAATTTTATTCTCCTCCCTCCTCCTTCTCGCTGCCTTCCCCAAGGTCTTTTTTCAATGTACCAGACGCCGCCAGAGCATAACCCAAGCCACTATTCGTGCTCGGACTCACTACTCGTAGATGATGGACTTGTGACCGTCAAGGCTTCTGGGGACAGGACTATTTCCCTTGAATTGGCCCTTCTGGTATTCTTCTTTTCTGATTCCGTGCGATTGGCGTGTGCCTTGTCCCCTTTTGTGTCTTCTTGTCGCGCAATCTTGTTTTCTGCCTTGAGGCCTTGGGAGGACACATTCTGTTCGAGGGTTCAGTTTTTGAACCCCGTTGCCGGTCTCTTTTTGTCCTTGTATATATGGGCAAACTCCAAATCGCAGCAGTGTTCTCCCTCCTAAAGTCGTCAGATGTCTGGCAGGCAATGATGGTGTCACCATCATTCATCAACTTCATCGCATTTTGCTACTATTGCTTACTTGTGGCGGGTTTTATATTCTGGTTCGCTGAGAGGAACGCGAATCCAGAACAATTTTCCCCGCACTTCCTGCAGGTACAAAAATCATTTTTGGTGCCTTATTTTTCGGTGTGCTTCGTGAATCACTGCGCGCCAGAGAGTTCTAGTTGTCTGTATTGACATACAAACACGAGATGCTGGCGTTGCCGTCTTTGGCCAGTGGGTGTTTTCTTTTTTTGAAACGTACTGCATGGTTGACTTGGAAAAACTTCAACTCAGGGAACGTTCAATAGCGTATGGTTTGCGGTCGTGACTGTCTCTAGTGTCGGTTACGGCGACATGGTGATCGTGCTTGTGTATGTTATTTGGCGGTTGTGGCCTGCACGCGCTCGCCCCCGCGCAAGCATGTGCGCAATCTCCTAGATGCAATAA
>Ga0315899_10005037_pt1 | contig 14282 bp, 12 predicted proteins | sample LakEriMetagenome_2_FD_203518 | JGI IMG/M metagenome (GOLD analysis project Ga0315899, IMG submission 203518) | Freshwater fungal communities from buoy surface, Lake Erie, Ohio, United States - Buoy 4 MA112 | ecosystem: Environmental > Aquatic > Freshwater > Lake | place: USA: Lake Erie, Ohio... | reverse complement strand
TGAAGTAGTTGCGGTTCTTACACTCGGTGCACCCGAGGATGATCTTCTCGCGCGGCATATCCCGGCTCCGTCACAGCTCTTCGAAAATTCCCGATAGTTCGGACCCACCTCCGGCTTTCACCGAAGTGGGGTGAGCCTTGCAACGTAGTAGCGCAAGACGCCCCCCGCAAGTCACGCGCCCAAGCTCTCCACACCACTGGCCCCGACTCCGCAAGTGCCCGTGGATTCGCGCCTTACCAGCCCGTCGGCACCCCCAAACGGGGCCCGAACTGCCGGTCAAGTGCCAGCCGGGCGCACCCCGCACCCGCGCACCACGCTGCCCCCAAACGCCACCGCCCCCCTCGTGCGCGGCACGAGGGGGGCGGTGACGTGGTCCAACGAGAGCTCACGACCGGGATCGAACCGGTGACCTCATCCTTACCAAGGATGTGCTCTGCCGACTGAGCTACGTGAGCGTCCTGCACCTGCAACCACAGAGCGGGAGACGGGGCTCGAACCCGCGACATCAAGCTTGGAAGGCTTGCGCTCTACCAGCTGAGCTACTCCCGCGTGCACACACTGCTACCCGCCACTGCGCCGGCGGTCCTGCCATGGTGGGGGAAGGATTCGAACCTTCGAAGGCTTGCGCCGTCAGATTTACAGTCTGATCTCGTTGGCCACTTGAGTACCCCACCCAAGTTCCGCCGGCCGCCGCGCGAGTGCCGCGAAAGCTGACGAGGGGGCTCGAACCCCTGACCTGCTGATTACAAATCAGCTGCTCTACCAACTGAGCTACGTCAGCAGAAAGGACCCGAACTCCCGGAGACCCCAATGCTAATGGGGCACGGTGCCGCGCGGTAGCTCCCCTGCCCCACTCGCCACAACCTCAGCCGCGTCGCCAGCGTGTCCCGCCCGGCCCGTCCTCAATGAGGATGCCCCGCGCCGTGAGCTCGGCGCGCACCTGGTCGGCAGCGGCAAAATCACGGCGCTCCCGGGCCGCGCGCCGGGCGGCAAGGCGCTCCTCCACCCACGCCGCCAGCTCGCTCTCCGTATCCTGCTCCGGGACAAGATCGAGGACCGAATCCATGAGACGGAACGCCGCCCGTGCCCGTTCCAGCGCCGCCCCGTCGGTGCCCCCGGCATCGAGCTCCCGGTTGGCCTCGGTGATGAAGGTGAACAGCGCCGCCATGGCCTCGGGGGCGTTGAGGTCGTCGAACAGGGCGTCGAGAAACGCCTTCTCCGCCCGCGTGGCCGCCGCGGCGAGCGCCGGCGTGGCGCCGGTCGCCTCGGCCAGACGCCTGGCAAAGGCCCCAATGCGGTTCACGGCCGCCCGCGACTGCTCGAGCGAGTCCTCGCCCAGATTGAGCTGCTTGCGGTAGTGTGCGCTGAACACGAAGTGCCGGTAGGCGGTGCCGCTGATCCCCTGCTCCCGCAACTCCACCACGTTGGCCACGTTGCCGACACGCTTGGCCATCTTGGCGCCATCGGTGAGCAGGAACTCCCCGTGGCACCAGCAGCGCGCGAACGGCTTGCCGGTGGCCGCCTCGCTCTGCGCGATTTCGTCCTCGTGATGCGGGAAGATGAGGTCGATCCCCCCGGCGTGGAGATCGAATGTCTCGCCGAGGTACTTCATGGCCATCGCCGAGCACTCGAGGTGCCAGCCGGGACGGCCGCGCCCCCAGGGCGAGTCCCAGGCGGCCCCGGTGGCCTCATCCTCGGGCTTGGCCGCCTTCCAGAGCGCGAAGTCCTGGGCGTTTTCCTTGGCGTATTCGTCCTGCGCCACCCGTGCGCCGCTCTTCACCTCGCGCTTGTCAAGCTGCGAAAGCTTCCCGTAATCGGGGAACTGGTCGATGGCGAAATACACCGACCCGTCGTCGGCCACGTAGGCCACGCCGTTGGCCACCAACCGCTCGACCAGCGCGATCATTTCCGGGAGGTGCTCCGTGGCCTTGGGATACCGCTCGGCATCCTCGATCCGCAGGTATCGGCGGTCGGTGTGGAAGAGCTCGGTATAGGGTTCAGTGACCTCGAGAATGTGCTGGCCATTCGCCTGCGCCTTGCGGATGATCTTGTCATCCACGTCGGTGAGGTTCATGACCTGCTCCACGTGCCAGCCGGCCAACCGGAACACCCGCCGCAGCAGGTCTTCGAAGAGAAACGTGCGAAAATTGCCGAGGTGGGCCGCGTTGTAGACCGTGGGTCCGCACGTGTACATGCGCACCGTCTGTCCATCGGCGGGCGCGAACGGCTCGACGCGGCGCGTGAGCGTGTTGTACAGGCGGAACTCGGGCATTGGCGCAGGTGGCGGAGGCAGGAACCTTGAAACGCGCGGGATCTCCACGCAAAGTAACGCGTTGAATGTAGGGGGCCTGTCACCCCCTCGGCTCCCCACCCTCGTCCGGTACCGACCATGCGTGCAGCGTCGTCCTCGTCACCGCGTTCATTCCGCGTCCGCTACGCCGCCGTCCTCGCGGCCCTGATCGCCGTGGGCGTTTCGGCGCGCAGCAGCCGGGCCGCCCAGGTCCTGGTCGTGCAGCCCCCCTCCCAGCCGGCGGTACCCGCCGCACCGGCCACCGACTCGTCGGCCGGGCAGACTTCCGCCCCGGACAGCGCCGCGGCCGACGCGCTGGTGGTGTCGGATTCACTGGCGCCCGCGATGACCGATGCCAGTCAGCCCGTAGCCCTGAAGGCCGCGGCTCCGGCGCCAGCCGCGCCCGCCGCCTGGCCGGTGGACCCCGTGACGGGGCAGACGCTCATCAACGGGCGCCCGGTCGTGGGCCGCGTCTTCATCATGAAGAAGACCGACGGCACGGTGAAGTATCCCAACGTGGCGGACGTGATCGCGCACGAAGCGCTCGCGCCGCTGCCGCCCGTGGTGGGCTCCAGCTACACGCCGGCTCCCATCACCAACCAGCGCCGCATGCGTGGCATCATGATTCAGAGCACGCTGTGGGACATCGACGCCAAGCGCAGCGCCGTGCGCCACCGCTACTACCCGGCCAGCACCCCGGCCAATCAGCTGGGGCAGTAAGGCCAGCCGGCCGCACCACACGCCACTCGACCGGCGCGCCCGGGGCTGCGGCCTCGGGCGCGTTGCCGTGATGCGGCCCCCACTGATCCATCATTCCCACCGTGGCAGGTCGAACAGGCGCCCGTGGTGCAGCCGCATCACCCGGCTCCCCTCCCCGGGCAAGCGGTACCCGTGCGGCGTTGGTTCATGCAGGGCCCCGCGAGGCCGTTCAACGGCAGGATCGTCGCCGTGTGGTACGTGCCAGGTCACCAGCACCAGGGCGTCTCCGGCCGCGCGTGCGCGCTGCGCCCACTCCCGCCACTGCTGACGCGTACCGTCGACTTCGGGTTGCCGCCGTGTGGCGCGCAGCAGGTACACAACGGGGCGGCCCGGCGATGCCGCCGCCTCCCGCGGCGCACTGCGCCATCCCTCCTGCACCGCCTGCATCGTGTCGAGACTGATGCGGCAGCGCCGAATGCGCACGCCCGCGCCGACATGACGTTCACCCGTGAGGTGCGCGCCCGCGGCCAGTGCGCCGTGTCCCCGCAGCGCCGCCAGCAGCACGGTGGCGCTGGACGGGTCGCGATGGTGCACCACGATGCAGTCGCCCTGCCGCACGCTGACGTGCACCCGATCGAGTAGCCGCACGCTGGCGCGGCACCGCGGGGGAAGCCCCGCCTGCCATTCGGCGGAGGCGTTGACCAACGACAGCAACGGGCGCGATGAAGAGCTCATGCGTCACGATGCACCATGCACGCGCGGGCTGTGTCATCGGAATCGTGCACACCGGACCGTGGCGACGCAGCGCCACCCACGGGTACCATGGCACCGCGGCGTCCCCGTGCCTACGGAGACGCCGCGGTGCCACCCGGTGACACGATCACCCGACCGATTCAGCGTCCCGGATTCGTCTGTCCGAGCCGCTCGATTTCGGCGATCAGATCGGCCTCGGCGGTCCTCGCGTCGGATGCCGCCTCGGGAGATGTGGAGGCAGGGAGCTGCGCCGGCGGCGCGGCCGGCGCGGCCGCTTCCGTGGGCCCCGCCCCAAGCTGACGCGACGGTGCCGGGGCACCGGCGCTCAGCATGCCCATGCGCTGCTTCAGCGCCGACAGCTGCAAGTCGGCCGACACGCCGCCGGACGCGCGCTCGAGCTGCTTGAACTCGCCGGCGAGGCGATCACCGCTGAACTCCTCGTCGATTTCCTGCGCGGCCTGCAGCTGACGCTCGTTGGCCGTGATCTTCTCCTCCATGCGCGCAAACGCTTCGAACGCGGAGTTCTCCGACAGCCCCGACATCGTTTGCGAGATGCGCGCCTGGGCCTCGGCACGCCGCTGGCGCGCGAGCAGCAGGTTCTTCTTGCGCTTCGCTTCCTCGATCTTGTCGTTGAGATCGCGCAGCGACTGCTTGAGCTTCTCGGTCTCCTGCTTGTGCGCCTCCCAGGTGGCCGCCAGCTGCTGCCCGTGCTCCAGGTGCTCCTGACCGCGCATGAGCGCCTGCTTGGCCAGGTCGTCGCGCCCTTCCTGCACCGCGAGCATGGCGCGCTTCTCCCAGTCGTCGGCCAACTTGAACTCGGCTTCCGCCTGATCCTTGAGGCGCTTCTCGTCGGCGATGGCGGCAGCGACCTGCTGCTTGGCCTTCGCCAACTGATTGCGCATGTCGACGATGATCTGGTTCAGCATCTTCTCGGGGTTTTCCGCCGAGGAGATGAGGTCGTTCAGGTTCGACTTGATCAGCGTCGAAAGACGATCGAAGATACCCATGGATCAGCGAGCCTCGCGGAAGGCGGCCAGCTCACGCAAATGTCCGGTGAGCGAAAGTGTCATGCTTTCGAACGACGCCAGAAACTCCTCGAAATCGAGGTGCGCGAGCTCGAGCGCCTCGGTGAGCACCACGGCATCGCCATCGATGCCGTACGCGCCATGCAACAGGTCGGTGGCGTTCAGCTCCAGGAGGCGACGGTTGAGCGCGGCCGATTCGGCGGCGTCTGCCGGCAGGGGCATCACCTTCACGCGCAGCAGCACCACCGGCGGATTGTGGGTGACAACGACATCGAAATCGAGCGCACCGCCCGGCTTCACCACCCAGAGTCCCGGTTCGACTTCCTGATACGTGGCGCCGTCGGCATTGAGCCGGTCGAGGAACGCCTCGATGTCCTCACGCGTGACCATGATCGATTCCCTTGAGGTTCGGTTGCTGAGCCGTACGGGAGCAGGCGCGGTTTCGTTTCGACACGATCCGCGCCGTCAGCGGAAGATACGCCGAAGACGGGTCAGGGACAGCGGCCGACATAGATCGCGCCCTGCCGCCCCTCTGTGACGACCAGCAGGCGGCCGTCGGCGAGCCAGGTGAGCCCCTCGGCCGTGTCCTCGCGAATGGGAAGGGCACATCGGGCCACCAGGGCGCCGGGACGTCCGGTAGCCGGATCGGCGTCGAACACATGCACCGCGCCATACGAGAGCAGGGCCAGGCGTCTCCGGCCGTCGACCAGCGGCGCCGACAGGCTGGCGTCCGTCACCCAGTCGTGCGCGGTGCCACGTTCGGGGATGAGCGGCAGCGAGTCCACCACCGCCGCCGTATACACGCCCCCCTGCTCCCACGCCGCCCGCGGCACATGGTACACACGCACCGGGCGCCACGCGCCGCCGGCGCCTCGTGCGGGGCGCTTGGTGACCAGCCACAGGCCGCCGTCCGCTCCGGCGTACATCGCCTCCACGTCGTACGAACCATCGGCATAGCGCACATCGAGTGATCGCCGCACGCGCACCGTACTCGCGGTGGTCCGTGGCTCCGCGAGCTGGTACAGCGTCAGCGTTCCACGAATGGCCGCGTTGTCGCCGACGTCGCCAATGGTGACGCACTGTCCCTCACTGCATGGTCCGGTGGCCAGCGCTTCCCAGTCCCGGTTCCTGACGCCCTTCACATCCACCCGCCCGAGGGCGCGCCCCGTGCTGTCGAAGGCGAACAACGTTTCGTCGTTCCCGCTGTCGTTCTGGCTCCAGAAAACGCCGGGCTCACCCACCGACACCACCGCGCCAGACGCCTCTTCCAGCGCGTCGTCAGCGAAGCGTCCACTGCGGTGGGTCTCGCGCAGCACCACATCACCCTGGCGCACCCAGCGCAGCTGACCGCCTCCCACGGGATCGCACCCCGCCATGAGAAGGCCGGTCAGCAGCAGACTGGCGCGCCCTGCAACGGCGGCAGCAACGGCCGCCGCAGCGGTGGCCCCGCCCAGCGGGCGCGACCGCTCACCCACCGCTGCGCTTCAGCTCGTACAGGCGCTCACGCGCCAGCCGGCGTCCGGTCGGGGTGGCCGCCAGCCCGCCACCGGCGGTCTCGCGGTACCGCACGTCCATGCTCGCGCCGATCTCCCCCATCGTGTCGATCACTTCGTCGGCCGGGATCGCGAATTCGATGCCCGCCATGGCCATTTCAATGGCCGCGAGGGCAATGGCCGCGCCGGTGGCGTTCCGGAAGACGCAGGGCAATTCCACCAGACCGCCGAGCGGATCACAGACCAGCCCGAGGGTGCCCTGCTGCGCCAGGGCCGTCGCGTGCCCCACCTGCCGCGGCGTGCCGCCCAGCATTTCCACGGCCGCGCCGGCGGCCATACCGGCCGCGGCCCCGGTCTCGGCCTGACAACCGCCTTCCGCCCCCGACAGCGAGGCCCGTTCCGCCACCACGGCGCCAATGAGACCGGCAGTGGCCAGGGCATCGACCACGCGTTCCTCATCGATCCCCTGGGCAACTGCCAGTCCCGTGAGCACGGCGGGAAGCACCCCGGCCCCGCCCGCGGTGGGCGCCGCCACGATCACCCCCATGGCCGCGTTCACCTCCTGCACCGCCAGCGCCCGCGCCAGCACATCGCGGAAGGCCGTGCCCGCCAGTGGCCCGGCCGGCCCCGTCCGCAGCTTGGCGGCATCGCCACCCACGAGTTCCGACGCACTGCGCAGATCCCCCACCAGACCGCGGTCCACGGCGCCACGCATCACCTGCAGCGCGCGCCGCAGCGCATCCCGGATCTCCGCCACGGGGCGCCCCTGATCCTGCGCTTCGGCCTCGAGCGCGACGGCAGCCAGGGTGGTCTGCCGCGCTTCCGCTTCGCGGATCGCGTCCGCCAGACTCTTGAACATCAGCGTGCTCCGGCACGCAGCGGCGCGGTCATGCGCTCACCTTGTCGAGGCGGAAGGCCCACGTCACCCACGGCAGCGCCCGAATGGCATCGCGCACGGCCTCGCGAGGTTGGTCATCCACCTCGATGACCATGAACGCGTCACCTCCCCGCTGTTTCCGCGACAGCTTGAGCGTGGCGATGTTCACATCGGCCTCGGCGAGAATGCCGGCGATGCGAGCCACCGAGCCCTTCACGTCGTGCGCCACCAGGACGATCGTGTGCAGGTTGCCCGAGACCTCCACCGGGTACCCGTCAATTTCCGTGACCAGCACCCGGCCCGCGCCGAGGGAGGCGCCGACCATGACCGACCGGCGCCCCCCGCGCGCCAGCGCAATGCGCACGGTGTTGGGGTGCGCATCGTCACCGAGCGACGTCTTTTCAAAACGATACTGCAGGCCCTCGCGCTCCATGATTTCGAGTGCCGTGCGCAGCCGCTCGTCGTCGGGGCGAAAGCCCATCAGTCCCCCCACCAGCGCCTTGTCGGTGCCGTGTCCCTCGCCGGTGCGGGCAAAGCTGCCGTGCAACTCGATGTGCGCCGTATCGGGCGTGCCGCCCACGAGGCAGCGCGCGAGCAGCCCCAGGCGACAGGCGCCGGCGGTGTGACTGGAGCTTGGCCCGACCATGACGGGGCCGATGATGTCGAGAAGGGATACCATGAATGGGCAATGTAGCGACCGTGAGCGATGTCGCGACGCCGCCGCGGCCTCTGCCTCAGACGCGCAGCATGGGGGCAAGGTAGCGGCCGGTGTGACTGTGCGGCACGCGCGCGACCTCCTCCGGCGTGCCCTGCGCCACGATGGTTCCCCCCCGCACGCCACCTTCGGGTCCCAGGTCCACCAGCCAATCGGCGGTCTTGATGACATCGAGGTTGTGTTCGATCACCAGCACCGTGTTGCCGCGGTCCACCAGCTTGTGCAGCACGTCGAGCAGGACCCGCACGTCCTCGAAGTGCAACCCGGTGGTGGGCTCGTCGAGGATGTACAGGGTGCGGCCCGTGTCCCGCTTCGACAGTTCCGTGGCGAGCTTCACGCGCTGCGCTTCGCCGCCGGAGAGCGTCGTGGCGCTTTGCCCGAGATGGATGTACCCGAGTCCCACGTCGCGCAGCGTTTCGAGCTTCTGCACGATGCGCGGCTGGTTCTCGAACACGCCGCATGCCTCCTCCACGGTGAGGTCGAGCACCTCGGCAATGCTCAACCCGCGGAAGCGCACCTCGAGCGTTTCGCGATTGAAGCGCTTCCCCTTGCACACGTCGCACGGCACGAACACATCGGGGAGGAAGTGCATCTCGATCTTCACGAGTCCGTCACCCTGACACGCCTCGCAACGCCCACCCTTCACGTTGAAGGAGAATCGGCCCGGGCCGTAGCCGCGGATCTTGGCTTCGGGCAACTCGGCGAACAACTCACGCACCGGCGTGAAGACGCCCGTGTAGGTGGCCGGATTCGAGCGCGGCGTGCGGCCGATGGGGCTCTGGTCGATGTCGATGATCTTGTCGAGATGATCGAGTCCCGTGATGCGCGTATGGAGCCCCGGCAGCACCCGGGCCCGGAAGAAGTGGCGGGAGAGCGCCTTCTGCAGAATGTCGGTCACCAGCGTGGACTTCCCCGACCCGGACACGCCGGTGACGGCCACGAAGCAACCGAGGGGGAACTCCGCCGTGACATCCTTGAGATTGTTCTCCCGTGCGCCGTGCACCGTGAGCGTGCGCGCGGCATCACGCGGCCGACGGGCCACCGGCACCTCAATGCGGCGGGTTCCACGCAGATAGGCGCCCGTGATCGACGCCGGCGTGTTCAGCACATCCTGCACCGAACCGGCGGCAATGACCTCGCCCCCGTGCTTGCCCGCACCGGGGCCGAGGTCGATGAGGTAGTCGGCCTCGCGAATGGTCTCCTCGTCGTGCTCGACCACGATGACCGTGTTGCCGAGGTCCCGCAGCTGCTTGAGTGTGCCCAGCAGCCGCCCGTTGTCGCGCTGGTGCAGCCCGATACTCGGCTCGTCGAGGATGTACAGCACGCCCACCAGCCGGGACCCGATCTGCGTGGCCAGGCGAATGCGCTGCGCTTCGCCGCCGGACAGGGACTCGGCACTGCGGTTGAGCGTGAGGTAGTCGAGTCCCACGTCCACGAGAAAGCGCAGCCGTTCGCGGACCTCCTTGAGAATGGGACCGGCAATGCCGGGATCGAGGCCGGGATGTCCGGCGCTGCGCACCGGCACGCGGTCGAAGAACGCCAGGGCATCGGCCACGCTGAGCTGCACCACATCACCCAGGTTGCTGCCGTGCACCGTCACCGCGAGGGACTCCGGGCGCAGCCGCTTGCCGGCGCACGCGGGGCACGGTGCCGCCACCATGTAGGCATCGAGCTCGAGACGCACGCCATCCGAGCTGCTTTCGTCGTAGCGCCGCTGCACGTGGGTAACGATCCCTTCCCACGAGGTTTCCGGCGCCTTGGCTGCCGTCTTTGCCGCCGTGCCCTTCACCGCCTTCTTGACCGCCTTGCGCGCGCGCACCGGGGCGTCGCCCATCCCGTACAGCAGTTGCGTGCGCACCGACGCCGGAATCTTCCCCCACGGGGCGTTGAGGTCGAACCCGAGCAGCTTGGCCAGCCCCGGCAGGATGACCTTGCGCAAGTAGCCGTCGGGTTCGCCCCACGGGAGAATGACCCCTTCGAGCATGGAAATGCTCGGATCACCGAGAATGAGCTCCTCGCTCACGCTGCGGGTAGTCCCGAGGCCGCTGCAGGTTTCGCAGGCGCCGAAGGGCGAGTTGAAGGAGAAATGGCGAGGCTCCAGCTCGGGCATGGAGATGCCGCAGGTGGGGCATCCGTAGCGCTCGGAGAACATCTCCGTGTGGGGAGCCCCGCCGTCGTAGCGCACCACCTCCACCAGTCCTTCCGCCAGACGCAGCGCGGTTTCCACCGAATCGGTGATGCGCCCCCGGTCTTCGGTGCGCACGACCAGCCGATCGACGACCACGGCGATCGAGTGATTGAGCCGGCGGTTGAGCTTGGGCGGATCGGCGAGCTCGATGAGTTCCCCGTCCACGACGGCGCGAACGAACCCCTGCTTGCGTGCCCCTTCGAACAGCTCGCGGAATTCGCCCTTGCGCTCCTGCACGAGGGGCGCGCGAATCTCGAGTCGCGTCCCGTCCGGCCACGCGAGCACCTGCTCGGCAATCTGCGTGGGACTCTGTCGCTGCACGGCCCGGCCGCAGCTGGGGCAGTGCGGTGTCCCGGTGCGTGCGTACAGCAGGCGCAGGTAGTCGTAGATCTCGGTGACCGTCCCCACCGTGGAGCGCGGATTGTGTCCGGCCGACTTCTGCTCGATGGAGATGGCCGGCGACAACCCCTCGATGGCGTCCACGTCGGGCTTCTCCATGAGCCCGAGGAACTGCCGCGCGTAGGCCGACAGCGACTCCACGTACCGCCGCTGCCCTTCGGCGTAGATCGTGTCGAAGGCGAGCGAGGACTTTCCGGAGCCGGACAATCCGGTGACGACCGTCAGCTGGTCGCGCGGGATCGTGACGCTGATGTTGCGCAGATTGTGCTCGCGCGCCCCACGAACCACGAGGGCGTCGGTTACGGGCGCCACGGGCGGATTCGCAGAGGGGATCGTCGGGTCAGGCATCGCCGTGGAAGCTGCGAGAAGCCCGCGGGGGACACAACCCCGCCGGGTCGGTGCCCCCTGGCGGCCCTCGATCGTCTATTTCGCATGATCGAGATCTCCTCACTCTCCAAGCAGTACGGCACCTTCACCGCCGTACGCTCCCTGGACCTCGTGGTCCCCGCCGGCGAGCTGTTCGGCTTTCTGGGACCAAACGGCGCCGGCAAGACGACCACGATGCGCATGATCGCCGGCATCCTGCAGCCCAGCGCCGGTGCCATCCGGATTGCCGGACACGATCTGCTGGCCACCCCCATGCAGGCCAAACGCGCCCTGGGGTTCATTCCGGACCGGCCGTTCATCTACGAGAAGCTCACCGGCATCGAGTTCCTGCGGTTCAGCGCCGGACTCTACGGCGAAGCGGGCCCCGACGTGGATCGTCGCGGCCACGAGCTGCTCGCCCTGTTCGACCTGGAGCCGTGGCGGGACGAGTTGGTGGAAAGCTACAGCCACGGCATGCGGCAGAAGCTCATCATCGCCAGTGCCTTCGTGCACCGCCCGGCCGTGATCGTCGTGGACGAACCGATGGTCGGGCTCGACCCGAAGTCGTCGAAGATCCTCAAGGACCTGTTCCGTGAGTACACCCGCCGCGGCCACACGGTGATGATGAGCACCCACACCCTCGAGATTGCGGAGGGCATGTGCGATCGCATCGGCATCATGCAGCGGGGTGAGCTGGTGGCGTGCGGGACCATGGAGGAGCTGCGCGCCTCGTCGGGACATGACGATGCCCTCGAGGATATTTTCCTGCGACTCACGGGCGACCGTGTGGCCCGGGAACTGGTGGAGGTGCTGGATGCCTGAGGCGGGGATGCCCCCCGTGGCCGGCACCATGGATGGGGGCGCGTGGTCGCTGCTGCGTCCCAAGTGGCAGATGGCGCGCAATCGGACGCGCCACCACCAGCAGGGTGACCTGCGGCGCATCGTCGTGGTGGGGTCCGTTGCGCTGCTCTTCTGGAGCGCGACCTTCGCGCTCGCACTGCGCCTGCTCCGCTATTTCCGCAGCGCCGAAGACATTGGTGCGCTGCTGGCGGCCAAGCTCCTGGCCATGATCCTGCTCTCCTTCGGCTCCATCCTGTTGCTCTCGAACACGATCGCGGCGCTCTCGAACTTCTTTCTGGCCCGCGACCTCGACCAACTGGCGGCGGCGCCGGTGCGCAGTGGATCGTTGTACCGGGCGCGCCTGGCCGAGACGGCATTGCACTCGAGCTGGATGGTGGCCCTGCTGCTGGTCCCGCTGGTGGGTGCATACGGGGTGGCCTATCGCGGGGGGCTCGACTTCGTGCTCTTCGCCCTCGCGGTGTTCGTCCCGTTCCTGCTCATTCCCGCCGCGCTCGGCTCGGCGGTGACGTTGCTGCTGGTGAATGTCTTTCCGGCCCGCCGCACACGGGACCTGCTCAGCGTGATCGCGGCCATGGCGGTGGCGGGACTCGTCCTGCTCTTCCGCGCGGCGCGCCCCGAGCAGCTCGCGCGTCCCGAAGGCTTCGCCAACTTCATGCAGTTCGTGGCCGCCCTCGACACCCCGTCGTCGCCGTGGCTTCCCAGCGAGTGGGTGAGCGAGGCGGTGGTGAAGTACCTCGAAGGGAAGGCGGCGTGGCAACCGCTGCTGCGCCTCTGGGCGACGGCCGCCGTGCTGGTGGGGGTGGGGCATGTGCTGTATGCGCGCGGCTGGCGCCGCGCGTACAGCATGGCGCAGGAAGGGGCGACCAAGCGCGGCACGGCACGCAGTGCCCGTCCGTGGCTCGATCGTGCGCTCACCTTCCTCGGCCCACTGCGTCGTGAGCTGGTCCTCAAGGAATTACGGGTCTTCGCCCGCGACAGCACCCAATGGTCACAGCTCGTGCTGCTGGCGGTGCTGCTGGTGGTCTACGTGGCCAACGTGCGCTACCTGCCGCTCAACGGCGAAGGCGTGACGGTGCTGCTGCGCAACCTCATCCCCTTCCTCAACCTGGCGCTGGCCGGTTTCGTGCTGGCGTCGATCGCCGCGCGCTTCGTGTTCCCGAGCGTCTCGCTCGAAGGGCGCGCCCTGTGGTTGCTGCGCTCGAGTCCGCTCCCCGTGGGCGAACTGTTGTGGGCCAAGTTCTGGGTGGGAGCCGTGCCGCTGCTGGTGTTGGCGCTGGTACTGGTGGGTGCCACCAATGTCATGCTGCGCGTCACGCCGTTCGTGCATCTGGTGTCGCTGGTGTCCATCACGGCGCTGGTGTTCCCGCTCACCGCACTGGCGCTGGGGTACGGCACGTTCTATCCGCGCTTCGACAGCGAAAACGCCGCCCAGATTCCCACCTCTTTCGGCGGTCTGCTGTTCATGATCACCGCCATCGGCCTCATTGGTGTGGTGGCGTTCCTCGCCGGACGTCCGGCGGCCCGCTGGGTCGTCGCCGAGCATTTCGGCCGCCTGCGCGATCCGCTCGATCTGGTGGTCCCATTTGCCATGGGCGTGCTGGTGTGTGCGGCGGCAACCGCGTTGCCGTTGCTGCTGGCACGGCAGCGCCTCGATGCGCTCGAACGGGGATGACCGGCGGCACCCGTGGGGGTGAAGGGGCGCTGGCGATCCTTTAGCTTTGCGCCTCATGACTCCGCGCGCCGCCGGCCCATCGTTCGTTCCCCCGCCCCCTGAAACGGCCACCGCCTTTCGGCGGCGGTTGCATGCCTGGTTCCGCACCCACGCGCGCGACTTGCCCTGGCGGCAGACCCGCGACCCGTACCGCATCCTGATTTCGGAGCTCATGCTCCAACAGACGCAGGTATCACGGGTGCTGGACTTCTACCGGCGGTTCCTCGGGCGCTTTCCCGACCTGCCCACGCTCGCGCGGGCCCGTTCGCACTCGGTCATGGAGTACTGGGCAGGACTCGGGTACTACGCCCGGGCGCGCCATCTCCACCTGCTCGCGCGCCACGTCACGGCCACGCGCGATGGCGTCATTCCCAGTGAGCCTGAGCAACTGCGCGCGTTGCCCGGCGTGGGCGCATACACGGCGGGGGCCGTGGCGTCGTTCGCGTACGAGAAGCGTGCGGCGCTCGTGGATACGAACGTCGCCCGGGTCCTGCACCGGGTCTTCGCGCCGGAGCTCAACCCCAAGAGCGGGGCCGGGCTCAAACGACTCTGGCACCTCGCTGAACAGCTGCTCCCGCGCACGGGGAAGCAGTGCTGGACACACAATCAGGCGCTCATGGAGCTGGGGGCCCTCGTCTGTTCGGCGCGTGCCCCCAAGTGCGGGGTGTGCCCGGTGCGTGGCCTGTGTGCCAGCGTCGATCGCCTGCCACGATCAGGGCCGAAGCGCGCCTCCAGCACGTCATGCCGCAACACGCCCGCAGCCCGCGGCCCCGCGCGTACTCGGGCGGCGATCGGCAGATGATCCACTGCGAGGTCGACGGGGTGCGGGCACGCACGGCGCCGCTGCACGATCGCGCTGCACACGCGAGCGCCGAAGCGCTGGGCCAGGCGTGGTTCGGCCCCAA
>Ga0315899_10005036_pt1 | contig 14284 bp, 17 predicted proteins | sample LakEriMetagenome_2_FD_203518 | JGI IMG/M metagenome (GOLD analysis project Ga0315899, IMG submission 203518) | Freshwater fungal communities from buoy surface, Lake Erie, Ohio, United States - Buoy 4 MA112 | ecosystem: Environmental > Aquatic > Freshwater > Lake | place: USA: Lake Erie, Ohio... | reverse complement strand
TAAAGCAGTAGTTTTTCCAGAAAACATACACCCAATAATAAGGTGAATAGACATCGCTTAATTATATTATTAATCATTTGTTTAAATTGATTAAATCAATGTGGCAAGATCGCTATTAAAGTTGCCAGATGTATAATCGAGTTGTTCTTTTGCTAGATTTGCTGTAGTTTGTAAAGAGTTGAGCTTATCAGTTAGTACAATAGTTTTTTTTTCTAATTGGTCTATTTTAGACAATAAATTTCGCTGATCCCGTGGCAATTTTTCGAAATCAATTTCCAATAATTCTTTATTTTTTTGATTCATTCGCATGGTAATTGTATAAACTACTATAGCAATTACCGCTGTGTATCCTAGGATATAAACGCCAAATTTAGTTATCATCTCGAGTATCTCAGGCATCGTTTATTTAATATAATATATTTTATTTATTAAAATAATTTTACTTAAAACTAATTAATTAATATTAATATTAAATGGACGATTACGATTCTTATGGTAGAAACAGAACAGAACATGTTATCCGACAGAATAAAGTTCCTTGGGTAAAGGTAATTTATTCTCGAGGTAAATTAGTGGTTCCGAGTTATATAAAAAGTACAATTCCTAAGCAAAAAATTGTTCTTTTCAATTAAAATTATTCATCAATGGACAATTCTTGTCTAGCGCTTGGTAAATCTAAAATAACGCGTCCAGAAGATTGTGGAGTAACAACCGATATATCTTCATCTGGGTCCTCTAATAAAGAAATTGGTAGTAACTTGTCATCTATTTTTTTGAGTAATGCTTCACTTGATTCAAATAATTTTGTATAAACGTTGTAGGTTTTTTCAAGAAAATCTTTTGCGGGTATAGGTCGATTTTCAGGTTTTAAAGATAAAGTTTTAAATATATCTACACTTAATAAATAATAATCGCGTTGAGAAATCATATCGTTTTCCAATCTCTTCTGAACTCCGAGATATAACTCTATACTTCCAATTATTCCACAACTAAGCGCAATCAAAGACGTAGTTATGGAAATCACTCCCTGCGTTGTATAAGGCTGTAGTCCAACAGATATAATACTATTTGCTCCGTTAAGAACTATAACAGGAAGTCTGTACCACTTTAAACGATCCCTATTTTCGAAGTATCGTTTTTTGTGGGCTTTACATAATAATAAGCAGTTTATACGGATGTTATTTAATAGGGTGTCTATATCTGAAGTCCAAGAATCAACACCTGCCATTTAATAAATAAGAAACAAAATTATTAAATAAAATATTTAATAATTATTAAATGTCTGAGAGCGTTAATAATACAAAAGATTCTACAAAAGATTCTACAAAAGATTATATTAAATATATAAACGACAAACTTTTAAATATTGAAGAAAAATTAAAACGTGTAGACAATAAAACTACGGAGTTACAAAGAAGATATTCAGTTCAATTATCACAGATGCAATTAATCAGAAATAGGATTTTAGGAGGTAATTTGTAAATTTTTTTTTTATTTGCTAAATAAAAACTATGGCACGTTCGGTCGAAGTAATTAGAAGAGAAATCGAAGATCTTATTAACAAAGACGCTACTTTAAAAAATCTTTTACTTCCAACAAATCCTACTATTAAAAACGATGGAGATATAAGTCCGTTTAAGTGGATGAAAATAGAAACATCAGAAGAAGATTTTTCTGATAGCAATTTTCCTTCAAGACAGTTTAGTTTTTTAGTTGTAAAAGTTTATACACCCGCCCAATCTGCCGTAATTAATGGAGCGCTTAAGAATGATACGGCATTATATTTTAGTAAAAAGGGAGATATTAAAGCTGGGGCTAATTTAATGAAAAATGAGGCAGCAGGTATTATGGATACAAGCGGTAGATTTTCTAATGTAAAAGACGCACATGAAACTCTGGATTTTAGAAACCTTGTAAATCCGCATTTAGAAGAAGATTTATACGGATACTCTGAAAAAATAGTTTTTAATTCTGATTTAACTTATATTCTTTATAAGCTTGGTAGCGGAAATTATGTACTTCTATACAATCCTTTACATCGTAAAAATTTTAAAAAATTATACAAATTACTTCACGAACACGGATCTCAGTTAGACTCTTATGGTTATGGTCTTACAGAAACAATTAAAATAGGGAATTATGATTTTTCTTACAAGGATTTTATTAGAAGGTACTGTAACGCGTTTGTTGTAGATAGTCGTAAAAAAAATAAAGGACTGGGTTCTATAAACGCGAAAGGACTAATATATGCAGACCCGTTTTGTGCTGTAATGGTTGATTATAAACATGCCATGATTAATTCTTATTTTGTTTCAAATGTAGTAGAAAGATATTTATATAAGAGTTATTGGTCAAAGGCTACAACGAGGGACGAGATTGTAAAGATGATTCAAGAACTCGCTAGAACAAACAGTTCGAGTTGGGCGTGCAGTAAAAGTACTTCCCCTTTAACTTCTTACAGTTTTATTAGAGAAATGACTGGCACGGAGTCTTTTATTGAATATTTAGCAAAAATAAATATAAATGGTCATGAAAATCCCAATGTTAAACTCGGCGACTTGGATCAAGCAAATCCGATTTGTTCAAAGCCTAATGTAATTCAGTGCGTCATAACAGCTATATCGGCAGGAAATATAAAAGATACTACTCTGTCATGTCCGGAAAATCAAACTATGTCGAACATAATAAACTCAAGCAAACAAAAAATTGGCGGAAGCGGTAGCGGAAGCGGTAGCGGAAGCGGTAGCGGAAGCGGTAGCGGAAGCGGTAGCGGAAGCGGTAGCGGAAGCGGTAGTGGAAGCGGTAGTGGAAGCGGTAGTGGTAGTGGTAGTGGTAGCGGTAGTGGAAGTGGTAGCGGAAGCGGTAGTGGTAGTGGAAGTGGAAGTGGTAGTGGAAGTGGTAGTGGAAGCGGCAATAACTATAATTATAACGACTACGACGACAAGAAAGATAAATGGAATCCTATGTACACTTATATAATATTAGCTATAGTTCTATTATTAGTTATATTTTTTATGTACTTCATGTTATTCAGGGGTTCTTCTAGTGCACCAAGTGTTAAAGTTGAAATTCCACCAATGAACTTTTTTTAAAAATTAAAATATTTTTATATTATAAATATGAGCGAGCAAGATCAACAGGTAAGGGAAAAACAGCGATTATCAAAAATAATATTTAAACAAGTGTTCGATAGCAAGGATATAGCTAGAAACAGTCCTGAACTAATTTCATTTATTCAAGGGTGGTTGGAAACTTATGAACAGGATTGGGATTCTGAATTCTACATGAAAATTTTGTCTGATAAATATTTATTTATGAAAAAAATTAGTCCCGATGCTCCTACAATTGGCAATGTTTCGGGTTTACCTATTATGGCACAACGAATGTATATGTCTTTTAATAGTTTTATGAGCTGGTTGTATCTTTTTGATTATGGTTGGGCAATTGAGGGAGATTTAGACACTACTATTAATTTTGATGGAGAAACTGGAGTAATAACTTCGCGTCTAAAAGATACAAATGCTGTACTTAATAAGATTGGTATAAATATCGCTATGCCTTCTCAAACTATTGATACTTCTCCTCCTATTAATACTACTAACACCTTTAACCCTACTTCTCAAAATGCTTACTACCAAAAAAATGAAAGTAAATTATTTGGGGTTATCGACCGTGAATATTTACCATATTTGATTGTACTAATTGCCCTGATTATTTTAGCTCTTTTATTCATTTAGACATTTTTTATAATAATTTAGACTTTTTATAATAATTTAGACTTTTTATAATAATTTAGACTCTCAGTATCATAACCATTTTATTTTAATATTTTTAAAAAAATATTTTGTTCTAATAAAATGGTTAGAATAATAGAAACACCCGAACTCGAAAATATTTCTAGAAAACCAAAACTTACATCTTCAACGACTCCCGAAGAAAAAGAACAGTTTTGCCCAAAAGGAAAAGATTCTACGGATGCTATAAAAGTAGATGTATCGCAGCAAAAAGACATAATTAACAAGCTCGGTGATTCAAAGTGTAAATCCGAATTACAAGATGAACTACAAATTTTTGTCGATTCTCAGCGAAGACTTGGTCTTACTTCTTTTGGCGGGGGATTACAAATAGATCAGAAAGCATTCGAAAACCATGTCTCAAATTCTTCCGCTTCCGGATGCTTACAATCATTGGTACAAAGTAATACAGCTCTAGGTGTAATGAATTCATTGACATGTAATGCAACTTTTTCAAGGAATGAAAGCGCAATAACTATTACTGAAAATACAAATATATCAATTAGGACGATTAAAACTGAAGCTGCTGAAGAACGAGAAACTATTGCATATGCCAGACACGCAGCCATGGTTGATAAATTATTGTCTTACCCACCGAGTTCCGCTGTTCTTGCATTATTAAGAGAGGTAAATCGTGATTGGGAGGAAGAATTAAAAAGTTTTGATTATGGATTATATAACGCTAGAATCGTATTAGATAGCCAACATGTGGCAAACATAGAATCTACTAGTAACTCCAAAATTGAGGATGAGACGTCTGCTATTGAAGATTTAAAAACACTTGTTAAAACATCGACTGCCGCTGAAATTAAAGAGAAAACTGGTTACGGCGCAAAGCCTGGAGGAGATTCGATGACTGCTATACAACAAAAAGTGGATAATTTGGTACAATCCGATTTAGTTAAAATTGTAAATTCCGTTAATCAAACTAATTATTCTAGAGATTCTGCGGGAGGTGTAGTTTTAGAAATCGCAGGACCCATTAGGGATTTAAATATTCAATCTCATCAGGGTGATTTAATCGGTTTCAAAACTACTATGTTAATGTCTGAAGCACAAAAAATTGGAAAACGACTAGCAAACGAATTTATTACAGAGGCCAGGCTTTCTCTAACTAGAACAACTGAGAGCACTGGACTTGATGACTACCAAAAGGAAATCAATGAAGGTATAAAGGCTGCAATTGAAGGACAAAATGCAGGTGGATTTGGAAGTATGGGAATGATGTTTTTACTTCCAATAATTGGATTATTAATAGGGGGATATCTATTTTATAAGTTTACTATTGGAGGAGGACTTGTAGGAATTGCTATTAAGATTGCTTTAATAGTTTTTGTAGTACTCGCGATTTATTTAGCCGTGGCATATTTTATGAAGTTATGGCCATTTACTGAAAAAGAAAAAAGCGAAATTATACTACCAAATAATAGATGGCTTAGATCTTTAACAATTAATGACATCGATAAAATTATTGAGCCGATTAGTATTAGAAAAATTAAACAGGATGCTAGGAAAAACTTACTAGATCTTTTTATTTATCAAAGAACTAAAACAAAAGAGGACTATATTAATGGTCTTTCAACAAAACCAGAACGCGTATCGATGGCAGTTTTTATAGAGGGTTGGAACAATGGATTAAATTCATTTGAATTTATGAAAAATTATTTGGCTATGCCATTCGACATGCATACTGAAAAGGTGTCTAAAGGAGACTTAGGAAAATATCCACAGTGGGCATTAGACATTGCCAATAAAGAGGAACTTAACTGGGATTCCACGAATATTAGAGATGTAGCTAAATTTGTAGACGCAAATGTTAGATCGGTATTTTCTCAGAAAGATAACATGAAACGTAGAACTAAATATGGTAGTTCTTCTTTGGAATACACGAAACGAACTAATACTAAAAAACCTTATCAAAAATAAATGAATAGTCGTCAAAATAGATCTAAAATTCAAATGTTCTAAAAATTTAAATAATGTTATTTCTAACATTATTTAAAGATTTGAGCTATACTATATTGTAAAATGAAAGTTATCACGAGAAGCGGTGCTACGGAAGACGTAAGATTTGACACGATTACCGATAAAATTAAGAATTTGTCAGAATACAACGAAATTTGGGGAAAAAAACTTGAAACAGATCCAGTATTCGTTTCTCAGAATATCTGCTCACTTATTTATAACGGCATAAGCACAACAGAACTAGACGAGTTTGCTGCTAATTTTTCAGCAACGATGTTTAAACACGATCCAGATTACTTGCTTCTTGCCAGTAGAATTGTTGTTAATAATCATCATAAAAATACAAATAATTCATTCGTAAGCTGTGTTAATGAATTGTACGAAGCGAAACTTGTTACGAGTGAATTTTTTGAAATAGTACGTGATAATTCGGAAGAACTTGAAAAAATTGTAGTTTCGAACAGGGATTACAATCTAACTTTTTTTGGTTTTAAGACTCTACAAAACTCTTATTTGCTAAAATATAACGGTAAAATAATTGAACGTCCGCAGTATATGTTTATGCGCGTGGCAATTCAAATTCATAAAAATAATATGATTCTTGTTAAGAAAGTATACGATTCTATTTCTAATAAATATTATACTCACGCAACTCCAACTCTTTTTAACGCAGGAACAAATTATCCACAACTTAGTTCGTGCTTTCTTCTAGGAACAGAAGATTCGGTGTCCGGAATTTATAAATCAGCCTCTGATATGGCACAAATTTCTAAATTTGCTGGTGGTATCGGAGGTCATTTTAGCAATGTTAGATCTAAAGATTCGCACATTTCAAAAACGAACGGAAAGAGCAATGGTCTAATGCCACTTCTCAGAGTATTCAATAATATTTCAAGACATATAAATCAGGGTGGGAAAAGAAACGGATCCTTTGCTATTTATATTGAACCATGGCATCCTGATATCTACGATTTTTTGGATGCTAAAAAGAACAACGGAGCTGAAGAGATGAGAGCAAGGGATTTGTTTTATGGTCTATGGATTCCAGATCTTTTCATGAAAAGAGTAGAAAAAGATGAGATGTGGTCATTGATGTGTCCGAATGAATGTAAAGGACTATGTGATACTTATGGAGATGAATTCGAAAATCTATATACAGAATATGAAACTAACGGCATTTTTAGAAAACAAATTAGAGCAATTGAATTGTGGGAAAGAATTATTAATTGTCAAATTGAAACCGGATCACCCTATATGCTTTATAAAGATTCTATCAACAAAAAATCTAATCAAAAACACTATGGAATAATCAAGAGTAGTAATTTGTGTACTGAAATCGTTCAATACTCGGACTCTAAAGAAACTGCTGTGTGTAATCTGGCAAGTTTGTGCCTACCAAGTTATGTCGAGAATGGTATTTTTAATTTCGAGTTACTCGGAGAAAAAACTAAAGAACTAGTTGTAAATCTTAATAATATCATAGATATTAATGCTTATCCTACACCAGAAGCAAAACTTTCTAATATGAAACATCGACCAATGGGTATTGGAGTTCAAGGACTTGCCGACGTTTTTATGATGCTAAAGATGCCATACGACTCTACAGAGGCTAGAGAACTAAATAAACAAATTTTTGAGTGTATGTATTATAATGCTTTGGTTATGTCATGCGAACTTTCTAAAATTTACGGACCATACGAAACTTTTCCTGGATCGCCAACGAGTCATGGGATACTTCAATTTGATATGTGGAACGTTAAACCAACTAAATACTCAATAGATACATGGGACATCCTTAAAAATGAAATTAAAACTTACGGTCTTAGAAATAGTCTCCTTATTGCTCCAATGCCGACCGCCTCAACTGCTCAAATTATGGGAAATAATGAGTCATTTGAACCATACACGTCGAACATTTATACAAGGGCAGTTTTATCTGGAAACTATGTAATGCTTAATAATCATTTAGTAAAAGAATTGCGTGATAGAAATTTGTTTACTAAAGATATAATTGAAAAGATAATGCTAGAAAAGGGATCCGTTCAAAATTTAAATATTCCTAAAGACATTAAAGATATTTATAAAACAGCGTGGGAACTTCCTCAAAAGTGTTTGCTAAACATGGCAATTGATAGAGGACCGTTTATCGACCAAAGTCAAAGTTTAAATTTGTTTGTAAATCCGCCCCAACAAAAAGTAATTCATTCAATTCATATGTATGGATGGAAAAATGGATTGAAAACTGGCTCTTATTACATTAGGACTAAGTCTGTTTTAGAAAATCAAAATTTTAGTACAGAAGTATCTAAAGAAAAATCGGAATCCAAAGAAAGAACAGGGTCTAAATTTAAGGACTGCGAAATGTGTAGCGCATAAAGATGACAATTAAAAGTACCAAAATTAGTATTCCTATAAAAAGATAATTAATTTTTTGTTTACCGCTTATTAATAGTGTAATATCATTAATAAATTCTTCTAATTCTGGAGATTTTACACCTAGACTATCATTAACTTTTTTATGAAAATTATAACCCCATTTAATTAATGCGTCTCTAGATTCGAGTCCATTAATTAACTCGTCGTTTACAATTGACTCTTCGTTTATAATTTTTTGAGATTTAATTGAACACCCATCGCATGGTAGAATTTTCATGAATGTAATGTAAAAAGTTTTATAAGTTTCTTTATCCAACTCATTAGGTTCTTTTGGATATCCAAATGTTGACAAATGAAATGTTTTCCAAAAATAAGATCCCCATATCTTTGGACTAATATTTGTTTTTCCAGAAAGTTCCATTTATTAATTTAAAAGAAAAAAAAATATACAAATGCGCGTGTTAAATAAATGAATTACGAATTAAATGATAAATGGTCTTTGTATCTTCAGTATAAAGATCTTGGAACTTCATATAGTACAAATTTAGAAAAATTAATAGACATAACCGATATCAAAACTTTTTGGCAAACATTTAACAATGTTCCAAAAATATACGAAATATTTTCTGATGGCATTAACACTAAAAAAATGAAAAGGAACAATGCATCTCCTTGCGCATATTCCTTTTTTAAAAACGATATTTCTCCTCGTTGGGAAGATAAAATGAACATCGACGGATTTGAATTTTCGTTTAGAAATAATTTCGATTTTGAACTATTACAAAGTCAATGGATGTCGAGTATAATTCAGATTATTTCTGGCTGTAATAACGCATGCGAATACATCAACGGAATTAGAATAGTAGATAACTCAAGAGATGGAAGCGCATTGTATAGAATGGAATTTTGGGTTAACGATGTTTCAAATAAAAAAATAATAGAAGATTTATTAAAATCTAAAGAGTTTAATCTAGGTATGTATAAATTTATGTATAGAATACATAAGACAATGAAAGAATAAATCAATTATTTTTTTTTTAAAAATATTTTGTAATAATTAAAGTATGGATTTTGGAAGAAAAGGTGATAACAAACGTGCTATGGACTTAATGTGGAAATCTGGTATGTCACTCAAACAAGCGTGGAAAGTAGTCAAGGGGAAGTCTGGTGGTAAAAAAACTAAACGAAATTGTTTTGGTGCCATTGAGGGAATGTGCCCACAGGGATACGAAATTAATCCGGCTACGGGCAGAATGCGTAAAATATGCGAATACGGTCGCAATCCAGTTACAGGTAAATGTTTAAAAGGTCCTTCAGTGATTAAATCTGCTCCTCCAGGATATGAGTACAACGTACAAACAGGCAAATATCGCAAAATATGCGAATATGGGCGCGACCCTAAAACTGGAAGGTGCTTACCTATGCCAAGAGTGGGCGGTATTAAAGAAGGATACGAAATTAATCCTGATACTGGAAGACTACGTAAAATATGTGTTTATGGAAGAAATGTAGCCACTGGAAGATGCTTCGGTAGACCAATGGATCAAACGATGGCTCCCCCCATGGGTTATGAGTATGCCCCAAATGGACGACTTCGTAAGATTTGTTTATATGGTCGAGATCCGGAATCTGGAAGATGTATGGGAAAACCTAGACTTCGGCCAGTTGGAATTCCAGAAGGATATGAAATTAATCCAACTACTGGAAGATATCGTAAGTTGTGTCCACCAGGAAATTACAGGACTCCTCGTGGTAGATGTGTACCTATGAAACAAGCTTTGCAATATGAAGATGCTATGGAATATCCAATAAGTGGTAACCCATTTGACGCGGATTATCTGGATACCGACCCATTTCCTTCTAGTTTTAACCCATTCGACGACGAGCCTGTAAGCGCAAGTGAAAGTGTATGTACACCTACTAATCCGTTCTGTCCACCAGAACCCGATGATGACTACGATCCGTTTAGTGTATTTTCATTTGGTAGAAAACGCAAACCCAAGGCTAGATCTAGACGTAGCTGTTTTGGGACATGTAAATCGTGTAACATTTAAATAAAACTAATTTTATTATTTATCAGATTGTAATTCGATATAAAATTAAATATTATATTACAATATGATGGAGCGGTTGTTGTCAGAGACTTCTAATAGATATGTATTACATCCTATTGTTTGGACGGATGTATGGGAAGCTTATAAAAAACATCAGAAAGCATTTTGGACGGCGGAAGAAATAGATTTTCCAGCGGATATTTCCGATTGGGAAAAACTTTTACCAGAAGAAAAAAAATTTATTTCTAATGTTCTCGCCTTTTTTGCTGGTTCAGATGGTATCATTTTTGAAAATTTATCTATTAATTTTATAGATGAGATCAAAGTTCCAGAAATTAGGGCATATTATGGGTGGCAGGCAGCAATGGAAACAATTCATTCTGAGACTTATGCGTTGATGATAGATACTTATATTTCAGATCATAAAGAGAAACTTAAAATTTTTAATGGAATAAAAGAACTTCCCGGAGTTAAAAAGAAGGCCGAATGGACTCAAAAATGGTTAAACCAAGACATTTCATTTCAAGAAAGACTGGTTGCTTTCACAATTGTAGAAGGAATATTTTTTGCTGGATCTTTTTGTGCTATATTTTGGCTCAAATATGTCAAGGGTTTGATGACAAAGGCGCTAGGTAAAAGTAACGAATTAATAGCAAGAGATGAATCTCTACATACTGATTTTGGAGTTTTGTTATATTCCTATATTCAAAATAGATTATCTAACGAAGTAATGTATGACATGATGAAATCCGCGGTTGAAATCGAAAAAGAGTTTATATGCGATTCTTTTTCATGTAATTTAATTGGAATTAATGCCAGTTCTATGGAAAAGTATATTGAGTTTCAGGCAGATAGACTTTTACAAAAATTTGGTTACGGCAAACTTTACAATGTAACATGTCCATTTAGTTTTATGGACACGATATCTTTAGATGGTAAAAGCAATTTTTTTGAACAACGTGTGACTGATTACAATAGGCCAGAACAAATTATAGATAAAAAATTAGAATATCTTGAAGACTTTTAAAATTGCTATTTTAAATATTATTTAAAAATAGTATTTAAATATTCTTAAAACATAATGGATTCAGATACTATTTCTATCGAAGAATATAGAAACCATATTTTTACTGAAAAAGAAGAATGGAATAATTGGTACAATCCAAAAAGATGTTCTATTGACGCTTTGATTAAAATCGAAGTCAAGCAAAAAGGAAAAGGTCCTAATAAAAAAATTTATACTACTAGAACAAATGAACCAGGGCCGTATTACGATCCTAATATGCTACATGTTCACATATGGAAAAATCCTGAACTTATAAAAAATTTTGAATCTGAGCAAAATCCTTCCGTTCCGTTCATAGAATTCACAAGTGTTAAACGCGGACTTTTTTGCTGTATTTGTCACTTAAAAAATAATAATTATTCTTTTAAATGGAATAGAGCAGTATATGAAGTATGTGAAGAAGAAAAAGAAATATACGTAAGTAGAAATGGTTATTCTGAAACTGATTATATAAAAGATCCAAAAATTTTTCCAATTATTAAAATTGATGCTGAAAATTTTTGTGAACTGGATACAAGAAGCGTATCAAACTGGACTCGATTATTAGGAAGAGTCAAATTTTCTATAAGGAATATGAAGACAATATATCCAATTTCAAACTATAAATCTTTGTATTTGTGGCCGTGGGAACTAACTAATTATCAAAGATTAACACTTAAAATTCCAGACTACAAAAAATCTGTTATATTTGTTAAAAGTCAGAACGATAACTTTAGAAGTGATTATTCTTACATAGAATAATACTCGTTAAAAAGTATAAAATAAAGTATTTGATTTTTAAAAATGAACGATTCGGAAAGAATTAGTCAATTAGAAAAAGAAATAAAAGACATCAAAAATAAAATTAGAAAAGATAAAAAAGAAAATCCAGATTATAAAAAAAAAGAGCCAACTGAATATAACAAATTTATTAAAAAATTTTGTGAAGAAGCAAAGGAAAAAGATAAATCAGACTACGATCATAAAAAAACATTTAGTAAAGCGGCCGCCGAATGGGGCGCTTTAAAAAAGAAGGACGATAAAAAATAATTAATATAAAGTAGAGACTTATTATACATTTGAGATATATCGTATATTAAGATGACGTCCATCGTCGAGAGTATTTTATACACACTTAAGTGGGATGAAAATGGACTAAGAGACAAAACTTTAGCAGAAATTAAAAAAGATTCGGTGTATGAAATTAGATGCCCATGTTTAAATAGGCGTTATAATATAACTACAGGGTCTATTATTAAACATTTAGATTCTAAGGCACATAAAGAATGGGTTAAAAAACAACAACATGAACATATACAAGAATTCGGAAGTTGTTGTTCTCCAGAACAAACTACTATTTTTTTACTAAAAGAGAATCGCGAACTTAAAAAATTAATTGTAAAGTTAACAAATCAAATTAAAATTTACGAAGATACTATTAGTAATTTTAAGCGCAATATTAGTGAATTTTCACTAAAGTCTTCTATAGAAAGCTGTGATTTAATTTAAATTTTTTAATATTATTTTATACATTAATTTAAATTCTGGCCCGTGATCGTCGTCTCTCCATAACACATGATTTAATGCAGTATGAGTTAATTCGTGTGCTATTAATTCTTTAAGTGAATTAATAGTTTGTAATTTTCCATTTTTTCTTAACGTTAAAAATATTATTCTATATTGTGCTCTTAATTGTTTATCTGGACCTATTTCTAGTTCATTTGTTAAATGTACATATTTTGGTTTATTCAAACCTTCAAACTTAATTAGTTTTTGGTCTTTTTCCAACTGCATTTCCTGTAATAGAAATGGAGTATTTATAAGTAGCTCTATTTCGGGAGTAATCATCGAATTTTCGAGTATAGACTTAAAACATCTAAAAATTAAATGTTTAATGCGATTCAATAATTTTGCCGCTTTTAATGAAGAATCTGGGATATTTAAAACTTTGAATTCTCCGATTTGGATGAAATTTTTATTTTCATCAAAATCCCATAATTCAGATTTTAGGTTCATTTTATTATTTATTATATAAAATAATATTTACACTTTCGTCTTTTTGTTTAATAGTTCTAATGATAGGTTTCTTGTAAGTATTCTTAAGTTTAGGGCGCGCAACTTGTGGACTCTTAAGTCTTGAACTCTTATTCAAAGGTGGCTTATAAGTTATAATTCTTCCGCTATTGAAGCAATTATTTTTTTTTTTGTTTATTAAATAGATTAAAGTTATATATGAACATATTAAAAGGCAAAACTTTTGCTATTTTTGGTATCAACCCTTTTAAAGTTGGAAGGGTATTTATTACAAAAGGAAATTCTTTCACTCTTTTGTCTTTTTTTAAAATTTTCGAATAAAATTTATCCACAATTATTATATTGGTTGTTATATCGCCCATTTTAACTAATTTTAACAATACACCAAAACTTTTTGGAGAATTTTTAAGAAGATAAACAGTTTTCATTATTAATTATAATAATTTTTTTTAAAAAGTTAAAATATATTATTATAATTAATAATGTCTGACGAAGAAGATTTCACTTCTGAAATCGGCGAAGAAGACATAGATCAGTATTTAGACGAAGACGGCTCTCCATTAAATACTGTTATACCAAATTTATCTCTACAAGAAGATGAGGAAAATTTTAATATAGTTCCAGATAGAGTTAAAAGTCTTGAACGTTATATAGATTTTTTATCCGAATCAATTTCAATTGGAGCAATTTCACAAAATGAATTTGACAATGAAATACTAAAATCGACATACTATTTAGATATATTAACAAAGAAATATAACATATTAACTGAAGAAAAGCAAAAAATTATAGAGGATGCCAGAATTTTGAGGAAGGAAGCAATTGAAGCCTATAGAGTAGGTGCTATATCTGAAGAAAAATTTAACGAGGTATATACAAATGCCATAAGAACTGAATATTCAATTCTAAAAAGTTCTGAAATAGACACTGCTGATGATTTGGAAAGTTCTAGAGTAAATTTAACGGAAGATATAGGAATAATAAAAAAATTAGAAAAATTAGAAAAACTTGAAGAA
>Ga0315899_10005035_pt1 | contig 14284 bp, 4 predicted proteins | sample LakEriMetagenome_2_FD_203518 | JGI IMG/M metagenome (GOLD analysis project Ga0315899, IMG submission 203518) | Freshwater fungal communities from buoy surface, Lake Erie, Ohio, United States - Buoy 4 MA112 | ecosystem: Environmental > Aquatic > Freshwater > Lake | place: USA: Lake Erie, Ohio... | reverse complement strand
GGGTCGGGGTCGAGGCCCACGCACAGGAGCGAATCGGAACGGGCCCAGGCGTGCCTGAGCGACACTGTGAACGAGTCGGCCATCGCGCGCCGATTCTACCCGCGAGCCCCGCGACCCGCCCCCGGGCAGGCCGTCCGACCGCGATCCTCCCGGCCACCCCGACCCCGAAGATGCCCGTCGCCCTGTCCCGCAAGGACCTGCTTCTGCTCGTCGTGCTCACCGTGCTGTGGGGCGTGAACTGGCCGGTGATGAAGGCGGGCGTGCGCGACTTCGCGCCGATCGGCTTTCGCGCGCTGTGCATGGCCGGCGGCCTGGTGCTGCTCGCGGTGATCGCGCGGGCGCAGGGGCACTCGCTGCGCGTGAAGCGCGAACACTGGCGCGAGCTGGCGCTGCTCGGCCTGACCAACATGGTGGGCTGGTACGTGCTGGCGATCTGGGGCGTGAAGCTGCTGTCGTCGGGGCGCGCGGCGATCCTCGGCTACACGATGCCGGTCTGGACCGCGCTGATCGGTTGGCTCCTCTATCGCGACCGGCTCGATGCGCGGATGGGGCTCGGCGTGCTCGCCGCGATCGCGGCGGTCGGGCTGCTGCTCGCGGGCGAGCTCGGCACGCTGAGCGGGCGGCCGATGGGCGCGCTGTTCATGCTGGGCGCGGCGTTCGCGTGGGCACTCGGCACGCAGTGGATGCGGCGGCGCACGGTGCCGGGCTCGCTGGTCGTGCTGACCTTCTGGATGATGCTGATGGGGCTCGCGACCTGCAGCGCGATCTCGTGGACGGTCGAGCGCGACCAGTGGGTGCGCCCGCCGAACTCGATCGAGTGGGCGGCGATCCTCTACAACGTGTTCCTGGTCTTCGGCGTGTCGCAGCTGCTGTGGTTCAGGCTCGCGACGATCCTGCCGCCGGTGGCGAGCAGCCTGTCGGTGATGCTGATCCCGGTGGTCGGGCTGTTCTCGGGGATGGCGCTGCTCGGCGAGCGGCCCACCTGGCACGACTGGGCCGCGCTCGGCTGCGTGCTGGTGTCGATCGGCAGCGTGCTGCTGCCGGCGCGCAAGGTCCCGGCGGGCACGGCCTGAACAGCCGGGCGCGGCCCGAAAAAAAACGGCCGCCGGCCGGTCCTCGTGCGGACCGGTCCGGCGACCCAGGCGGCCGCCCCGCCGGAACCCATGGTGCGGCCGTGCGCGGGGCGGCGGGGAGACGTCGCCCGCCGCGCCCGACGCCGGTGCTCAGAGTCCCACGACGCCGCCGCCGTTCTTCGTGATCGCGATCGTCGCCGAGCGCGGCCGCGCGAGGCCGCCGTCGGGCCAGTGGCTGGTGAAGGCCGCCGGGTTGCCGATCTGCGCGGCGGGCGTGTCCTCGCCCGGGTGCTGGATGTTGACGAACAGCGTCTGGCCGTCCGGGGTCTCGGCCACACCGGTGATCTCGCAGTCCTTCGGGCCCACGAGGAAGCGACGCAGCCGGGTGCCGGGCACGGCACCGACGCGCGTCGTCACCTGCCTGGTGGCGCCGGTCGAGTCGGTGTTCGTGATGGTCTTCGACTCGCCGTCGCCGACGGTGCCGGGAAGCGCCGCGAGCAGCATGCAGTTCGTCACGTCCGTGTAGGCGCCGTCGTCGGTCTGGATCCAGCACACGCCCTGGTTGCTGAACCACAGGCCGTCGGGGCTCGACAGGTCGTTGTCGGCGGTCAGGCCCGACAGGTTCACGTTGGCCGCGTTCGCGGCCGCACGCGCGCCGAACAGGTAGATGTCCCAGCCGAACGTGAGCGCGGCCGTGTCGCCGCCGGTCTCGAGCCAGCGGATGATGTGGCCGTTCGGGTTGCCGAACTGGTTCGTCGTGCCCGCCCGCACGTCGTTGTAGTGGCGCGGGTTGGCGGCGTCGGTCGATGCGAGCGTGCGATTCGCCGCGTTGCTGTTGGTGAGCGTCATGTAGACCGCGCCGGTGATCGGGTCGACCGCGCCCCACTCCGGGCGGTCCATCTTCGTCGCGCCGGCCGCGTCCGCGGCCAGGCGGGCGTTGATCAGGACGTCGGCCTGGTCGGCGAACGCGTAGGCCGTGTTGGCCGCGGTGATCGTGCCCGTGCCGAAGCGCAGCTCGATCCACTGGCCGGTGCCGTCGGCATTGAACCTCGCGACGTAGAGCTTGCCGTCGTCGAGGTACTTGTCGCCTGCGGCCATGCCGCCGCCCGCGTCGGCCGGATCCCAGTTGCGGGTCGACACGTACTTGTAGATGTACTCGTTGCGCGAGTCGCAGCCCATGTAGAACACCACCGGCTTGCCGGCGACCGCCTTCGCCGGCCACGCGCCCTCGTGCGCGAAGCGGCCGAGCGCGGTGCGCTTCTTGACGGTCGAGGTCGCGTTGTAAGGGTCGTTCTCGACGATCCAGCCGTAGGTGTTCGGCGCGTTGCGGTAGTCGTCGGCGGCGGTCGCGCCGACCGCCTCGGCGTTCCAGCGGCCGTACAGGTTGTCCGCGGTGTCCGGCGTCACGGTCGCCCACAGCTCGCGGCCGTTGCCCGCCACGCCGTAGCGCGTGAACGAGGTCAGCTCCTTGGCGGTGCGCCTGGGATTGTCGACCGCGGTGATGCGACGGAAGTAGCCCGCCCAGTTCTCCTCGGCCGTCAGGTAGGTGCCCCACGGCGTGTAGCCGTTGCCGCAGTTGTTCAGGGTACCGCGGGTCCGCGAGCCGTCCGGCGAGTACTTCGTGACCATGTACGGCGTGCGCGCGGCCGGGCCCGACAGCGTCGTGTCGGTCAGCGTGTGGATGCGTCGGTTGAACGGCGAGTCCTGCACGTGGGCCCACGCGCCGTTCGCGCCCCGGCGCACTTCCACGACCGACACGCCGTGGACGTAGAACTCCTTGAGCACCTCGGCGGCGACGGTGCGGACCTGGGTCGCGCCGGAGCCGGTCGTCGTCACGCCGTTCGCGTGCAGGAACGCCGGCGTGATCGCCTCGTGGTTGATCGCGAGCAGGCCGCGGTCGGAGGCGGTCGCGCTCGGCCTGCCGTCGGCCCCGAGCGGGAAGAAGTGCATCCCGTCGTGGTGGTCGCCGGCGCGGCGGTCGTAGGTGTTGGCGGCATCGGTGCCGTCGTTCACATAGGCGGGGACGCCGGCGGCCATCGGGTCGCCGAGGCGGAACATCACGGTCGCCGTGTAGCCCGTGGCCACCGTCAGCACGTCTGCGGTGCTCTTCGCCACGGTGGCGAAGCCGAGCGAGGCGGGGCGGGTCGGGGTCGCGGGCGCGGGCGCGGCCGTGGCCGGAGCCGGCGGGGCCGGATCGTCGTCGCTGCCGCACCCGGCGAGCAGGCCGGTCGCGCCGCCGAGGAAGCCCCACGCGGACAGGCCGAGCCCGCCGCGCAGCAGGCCGCGCCGGCCGGCGCTGGCGACCCGCGCCTCGACCAGGTCGTTCAGGTGGGGGTTCGAAGTGGGGTTCGTCACGAGGTCGTCGTGGTGGGACATGCGGGGAGCCTCCTGGTAAAGCGCGCAGTCTCGGGGGCGGTCGTGACAGCCGCGTGTCGCCGACGTGACACGACGATGACGGCCGGGCTCCGCACGGTGCCCACGCACCGCCGCCGGGCGGCGCGCCGCCGCGCCGCGGGCGGCCTGCCGCCGTACCGGCCCGCGGGCAGCGGGCCGTACCGGCCGGACGGGCTGTCGTCCGACGGGACCCGGCCGTATCATCGGGTCCCGACCCGCCACGAGCGGGGACGAACGCCCGCGCCCGGACACCCCCGGGTCGACGGGGAGCCGACGACACGATCCGCGTACGGGAGACCGTCCTTGAACGCACCGCTCGACCCCGCGCTGCACGCCCACCTGGAGCGCGCGCTGCGCGAAGTGACCCTCGACGACAAGTACGCGCTCGAGCGCGGCCGGGCCTTCATGTCCGGCACACAGGCGCTCGTCCGGCTGCCGATGCTGCAGCGCGAGCGCGACCGCCGCGCGGGGCTGAACACCGCCGGTTTCATCTCGGGCTACCGCGGCTCGCCGCTCGGCGGCGTCGACCAGTCGCTCTGGAAGGCGCGCGAGCACCTGAAGAAGCACCGGATCGTGTTCCAGCCGGGCTTGAACGAGGAGCTCGCCGCGACCGCGGTCTGGGGCACGCAGCAGGTGACGATGACGCCGAAGGCGAACGTCGACGGCGTGTTCTCGATGTGGTACGGCAAGGGCCCGGGCGTCGACCGCTCGGGCGACGTGTTCAAGCACGCGAACGCCGCGGGCACGTCGCGCCACGGCGGCGTGCTGGTGCTCGCCGGCGACGACCACGGCGCGAAGAGCTCGACGCTGCCGCACCAGTCGGACCACGTCTTCAAGGCCTGCGGCCTGCCGGTGTTCTACCCGTCGACGGTGCAGGAGTACCTCGACCTCGGCCTGCACGGCTGGGCGATGTCGCGCTGGTCGGGGCTGTGGGTCGCGATGAAGACGGTGACCGAGGTGGTCGAGGCGTCGGCCTCGGTCGAGGTCGACCCGGACCGCGTGTCGATCGTGATCCCCGAGGAGTTCGCGTACCCGCATGACGACCCGCACGGCCTGAACATCCGCTGGCCGGACACGCCGCTCGCGCAGGAGGCGCGGCTCTTCAACTACAAGTGGTACGCGGCGCTCGCGTACGTGCGCGCGAACCGGCTCAACCGCACGGTCGTCGACTCGTCCCGCGCGTGGTTCGGCATCGTGACCGCCGGCAAGGCGCACCTCGACACCATGCAGGCGCTCGAGGAGCTCGGGCTCGACCGCGAGGCCTGCGAGCGGCTCGGCATCCGCGTCTTCAAGGTCGGCGTGGTGTGGCCGCTGGAGGCGGCGACGGTACGCGAGTTCGCGACCGGCCTCGACGAGATCCTCGTCGTCGAGGAGAAGCGCCAGGTGCTCGAGTACGCGATCAAGGAGGAGCTCTACAACTGGCGCGACGACGTGCGCCCGCGCGTCTACGGCAAGTTCGACGAGAAGGACGGCCGCGGCGGCGAGTGGGCGATGCCGCAGGGCCAATGGCTGCTGCCGGGGCTGGGCGAGCTGTCGCCGGCGATCATCGCGAAGGCGATCGCGGCGCGGCTGCTGAACCCGGGGCAGTACGCGGCGAAGCTGGGCGGCGGCCTTGCGTCGGACATCCGCGCACGGATCGAGTCGCGGATCGCGATCATCGAGGCCAAGGAGCGCGCGCTCGCCGAGCCGCACGTGACCGCGGTGCGCACGCCGACCTTCTGCTCGGGCTGCCCGCACAACACCTCCACGCGCGTGCCCGAGGGCTCGCGTGCGGTCGCCGGCATCGGCTGCCACTACATGGCGATCTGGATGCCCGAGCGCAACACCGCCACCTTCACGCAGATGGGCGGCGAGGGCACGCCCTGGATCGGCCAGGCGCCGTTCACGGACGAGACCCACATCTTCGCGAACCTCGGCGACGGCACCTACTTCCACAGCGGGATCCTCGCGCTGCGCGCGTCGATCGCGGCCCGCGTCAACATCACCTACAAGATCCTCTACAACGACGCGGTCGCGATGACCGGCGGCCAGCCGCACGACGGCACGCTCAACGTGCCCGCGATCGTCGCGCAGGTGCGCGCCGAGGGCGCGAAGAAGGTGGTCGTCGTCACCGACGAGCCGGAAAAGTACGACGCGGTGAAGGGCGCCGCGCCGTTCGACGGCGTCGAGATCCACCACCGCGACCACCTCGACGCGGTGCAGCGCACGTTGCGCGACATCCCGGGCTGTACCGTGCTGGTCTACGATCAGACCTGCGCGAGCGAGAAGCGGCGCCGCCGCAAGAAGATCGTCGACGGCAAGCCGGGCTTTCCCGATCCGGCGCGGCGCGCGGTGATCAACGAGGCGGTCTGCGAGGGCTGCGGCGACTGCAGCGTGCAGTCGGCCTGCGTGTCGGTCGAGCCGGTCGAGACCGAGTTCGGCCGCAAGCGGCGCATCAACCAGTCCTCGTGCAACAAGGACTTCTCCTGCCTGAAGGGCTTCTGCCCGAGCTTCGTGACCGTCGAGGGCGGCACGCTGCGGGCCGGGAAGAAGCCGGCCGCGGCCGGGGCCGGGGCCGAGGGTGGTGCCGCCGCCGAGCCGCCGGCCTCGCTGCGCGAGCTGCCCGAGCCCGCCTCGGTCGTGGGCCTCGGCGACTCGGGCAATCGGACCTACGGCGTGCTGGTCACCGGCGTCGGCGGCACCGGCGTGGTGACGATCGGCCAGCTGATCGGCATGGCGGCGCACCTCGAGGGCAAGGGCATCTCGGTGCTCGACATGGCGGGCCTCGCGCAGAAGGGCGGCGCGGTGTTCTCGCACGTGCAGATCGCGGCGGGGCCCGACGAGCTGCACTCGACGCGGATCGCGACCGGCGAGGCGGACCTGGTCATCGGCTGCGACCTGGTGGTCGCGGCCGGCAACGAGGCGCTCGCGAAGATGCGCCCGCGCGTGACGCGTGCGGTCATCAACACGAACGTCGCGCCGACCTCCGACTTCCTGCGCGACCCCGACTGGTCGCTGCCGGCCGAGGCCTTGAAGCGCAACGTGCTCGAGGCGGCCGGCGAGCAGGACATCGACTTCGTCGACGCGAACGACGTCGCGGTGGCGCTGCTCGGCGACGCGATCTACACCAACCCGCTGCTGCTGGGCTACGCATGGCAGAAGGGCTGGCTGCCGCTGACGCGCCAGGCGATGGAGCGGGCGATCGAGCTGAACGGCGTGTCCGTCGCGCGCAACCTCGAGGCCTTCGTCTGGGGGCGGCGGCTCGCGCACGATCCCGAGGCGGTGCGTCGCGTCGCGAGGCCGCAGGCGGCGGGCGCGAAGGTCATCGAGCTCAAGCGCCCGGTCGGCCAGGTGCGCAGCGAGTCCGACCTCGACGAGCTGATCGCGCGCCGCATCGCGCACCTGACCGCGTGGCAGGACGCCGCCTGGGCCGAGCGCTACCGCGGCTGGGTCGAGCGGGTTCGCCGGGTCGAGGGCGACCGGATCGGCGCGGCCGGCAAGTGGCGGCTGACCGAGGCGGTCGCGCGTTACCTGTCGAAGCTGATGAGCTACAAGGACGAGTACGAGGTCGCGCGGCTGCACGCCGACCCGGCCTTCGTCGAGTCGCTGCGCGAGCGTTTCGACGGCGACTGGTCGCTGCGCTTGCACATGGCGCCGCCGATCCTCGCGAAGGTCGACCCGGTGAGCGGCCTGCCGGTCAAGCGCGAGTTCGGGCCGTGGATGCTGCCGGCGCTGCGCTTCCTCGCGCGCTTGAAGCGACTGCGCGGCACCGCGTTCGACCCCTTCGGTCGCACCGCCGAGCGGCGCACCGAGCGCGCGCTGATCGTCGAGTACGAGGCGCTGCTCGACGAACTGCTCGCGGGGCTCGACGCGTCGAACCACGCGCAGGCGGTCGCGCTCGCGCGGATCCCGGAGCAGATCCGCGGCTACGGGCACGTCAAGGAGCGCCACCTCGAGAAGGCGCGCGCCGAGTGGGCCGAGCGGCTCGCCGCGTTCCGAGGGCAGGGCGGGCCGGGCACGCGTGCGCCGATTCCGATCCGCGCCGTGTAGGTCGCGCGAGGCCGCAACGCGGCGGCCCGCGTGGCGATCGGCGCAGTAGACTGCGCCGATCCCATCCCCGGGCCGGCCGCGTCGCGCGTCGGCCGACGCGAGACACGACATGACCTTGGCGATGAGCTGGGACGAATGGGCCCGGCACGACGGACTCGCGCTCGCAGAGCGCGTCCGCAGGCGCGAGCTGACCCCCGCCGAGCTCGCCGCGCAGGCAGCGGCCGGCATCGCGGCGACGAACCCCGAGCTGTCCGCGGTGGTCGAGGTGTTCGACGACGTGGTCGCCGACCCGACGCGCGACGGCATGGACCCGGGCGGCCCGTTCGCGGGCGTGCCCTACCTGATGAAGGACCTCGGCCCGACGCTCAAGGGCCGACTGCAGGAGATGGGCTCGCTGCTGATGCGCGGGCATCGCGCGTCGGCCGACAGCGTGCTGACCGGAAAGATCCGGCGCGCGGGCCTGAACGTGATCGGCCGCTCGACGACGCCGGAGTTCGGCGTGTGCAGCTCCGCCGAGAACCCCGCCGTCTACGTGACCCGCAACCCGTGGGACACCGCCTTCACCACCTGCGGCTCGTCGGCCGGCACCGCGGCGATGGTCGCGGCCGGCGTCGTGCCGCTGTCGCACGCGACCGACGGCGGCGGCTCGATCCGCATTCCGGCGGGCGTCAACGGCAACATCGGCTTGAAGCCCTCGCGTGGCGTGTTCACGATCGCGCCGGCCGCCTCGGACATCACCGGCTACGTGTCGACGCAGGGCTGCCATAGCCGCACCGTGCGCGACACCGCCGCGTTCGTCGATGCCTGCCGTGGCGGCGCGCCCGGCGAGTTCATGCCGTACTGGACGGTCGACGAGCCGTACCTGAAGCTCGTCGAGCGCGACCCGCCGCCGCTGCGGATCGCGCTGTCGCACGAGTGGGGCGACTACCGCGCAACGCCGCACCTGGTCGCCGAGCTCGAGCGCGCGGGGCGGCTGCTGGAAGGTCTCGGGCACCGCGTCGAGTGGGCGCTGCCCGAGGTCGACTTCCGAGCGGCGTTCGAGGCGCAGACCTTCTGCTACATCTCGAACTTCGCGCAGACGATCGGCGCGCTGCTCGCGGCGCGCGGCCTCGACGCGCCGCCGCCCGATCTCGTCGAGCCGATCAACGTGAAGATCTGGGAGGCGGGGCGCCACGCGAGCTACGCCGAGCGCTACCGGATGCAGGCGACGTTCAACACGACCTCGCGCGCGTTCGGCGCGTTCTTCGAGTCGTGGGACGTGATCCTGACGCCGGTCACCGCGCTCCCCACGCCGCGGATCGGCACCACCGAGTACCTGACGACCAGCGACAACCCGTCGGTGCACGACTGGTTCGCGAACCTGTGGCGCAACTTCGCGTACACGCCGCTCTCGAACCTGTGCGGGCTGCCCGGCATCTCGCTGCCGATGGCGTGGAACGAGCACGGCCTGCCGCTCGGCATCCACGCGCAGGCCGCGCAGGCGAACGACGGGCTGCTGCTGCAGCTCGCCGCGCAGGTCGAGCGCGCGCTCGACGGCCGGTGGAACGACGGCCGCCGGCCGGGCGTGCACGTCGCGAACCCGAACCGACCGCACCGGGAGACCCCGAAGTGAACCTGCTGTCCGCCACCGAGGCCGCCGCGCTGGTGCGCAGCGGCTCGACCGTCGCCAGCGCCGGCTTTGTCGGCTGCGGCCACGCCGAGGCCGTGACTGCCGCGCTCGAGCGTCGCTTCCTCGCCGAGGGCGAGCCCGTCGACCTGACGCTGGTGTACTCCGCGGGGCAGGGCGATCGCGGCCACCGCGGCGTCAACCACTTCGGCCACGCCGGCATGACCGCATGCATCGTCGGCGGCCACTGGCGCTCGGCGCCGAAGCTGTCGGCGCTCGCGCTCGAGGAGCGCTGCTCGGCGTTCAACCTGCCGCAGGGCGTGATCACGCAGCTCTATCGCGCGATCGCCGGCGGCAAGCCGGGCGTGATCACGAAGATCGGCCTCAACACCTTCGTCGACCCGCGGCTCGACGGCGGCGCGATCAACGGCGTCGGTCGCGACGCGGTGCACCGCGGCGTGCGCCGCTTCGTCGAGCCGCTGGAGCTGCGCGGCGAGCGCTGGCTGCTGTACCCGTCGTTCCCGATCGACGTCGCGCTGATCCGCGGCACCTCGGTCGACGCGCGCGGCAACCTCGCCACCGAGAAGGAGGCGTTCCACCACGAGCTGCTCGCGATCGCGCAGGCCGCGCGCAACAGCGGTGGCATCGTGATCGCGCAGGCGCGGCGGATCGTGCAGCGTCACGAGAACCTGCACGCGGTGAAGGTGCCAGGCATCCTGATCGACCACGTGGTGATCGCCGAGCACGACGACGAGCACATGATGACCTTCGCCGAGGTCGACAACCCGGCGTACTACACGTCGTGGCGCGGCCCGGGCCACGAGCCGCCGAGGCCAGCGCCCGCGCCGCTCGACGCGCGCAAGATCGTGCAGAGGCGCGCGCTGCTCGAGCTGGTCGCGCGCCGGCCGAGGGTGGTGAACCTCGGCGTCGGCATGCCCGCGGGCATCGGTGCGGTCGCGGACGAGGAGGGGGTCTCGGGCTTCACGCTGACCGTCGAGGCGGGCCCGATCGGCGGCACGCCGGCCGACGGCCTGTCGTTCGGCGCGTCGGCGTATCCGGAGGCGGTGGTCGACCATCCGGCGCAGTTCGACTTCTACGACGGCGGCGGCATCGACGTGGCGTTCCTCGGGCTCGCCGAGCTCGACGTGAAGGGCAACGTCAACGTGAGTCTCTTCGGCGAAGGCGCGCAGCGGATCGTCTCGGGCGTCGGCGGCTTCATCAACATCACGCAGAGCGCGCGCGAGGTGGTGTTCATGGGCACGCTGACCGCGGGCGGGCTCGAGCTCGCCGCCGGCGACGGGCGGCTGCGGATCGTGCGCGAGGGTCGGGTCGCGAAGGTGGTGCCGTCGGTGTCGCACCTGACCTTCGACGCGGCCTACGTCGCCTCGCTCGGCCGGAAGATCCTCTACGTGACCGAACGCGCGGTGTTCGAGCTGCGTGACGGCGCGCTGACGCTGGTCGAGGTGGCGCCGGGCATCGACGTGCGCGAGCAGGTGCTCGCGCACTGCGCGCCGGGCGTGCGCGTCGCCGAGCCGCTGCGCACGATGGATCCGCGGATCTTCGATCCGGCGCCGATGCTGACGCGCGAACGCGGCTGAGGCGGCGGCGCGCGCGGCGACGGGATCGTGGCGCGGCGTCACTGCGCGAGCAGCCTGCGGCTCGGGCCGGGTCGCGGCGCCGGGCGCGCGGGCATCGCCTCGAGCCGCGCGAGCTGCAGCCCGGTGCCCGGCGCGAGCCCCGACGCGCAGCGCAGCGCTTCCCAGTTGCCGCGCGCATCGTCCGTCACGAACTGCCGCGCGTACTGCGAGACCCAGAGGCGCGAGTTCGCGTCGAGCCATGCCTGCAGGTCGGGGCGGGTCGCGAGGTCGAGCCGCCCGGCGTTGTGCAGCACCGCGACCCGTCGCGCGAGGTCGAGCTCGATCTCGCGCTGCCTGATGCGCCAGGCGTCGGTGCCGGGCGGCTCGGTGTTGTCGAAGCGTCCGGCGAGCGACGGCGCCTCCAGCACGCGGCGCAGGTTGTCGCGCAGGAACGCGCGCGAGACGTGGTCGTACGGCTCGCGCGACGCGAAGAGATCGACCATCCACGCGTCGAAGCGCACTGGCGCCGTCGCCTGCGGCGCGGTCCACCCGACCGTCGCCGCGGCCGCGGCGGCGAGTGCATGGCGGCCTTCCTCCTCGGTGCGCCCGGAGGCGGCGTCGGGCACGAAGCCGAGCATGTCGACGAAGGCTTCGACGCCGAGGCCGGTCTCCTGCACGAACGCGGCGCGGCGCGCATCGGGCAGGGCGTCCCACATCGAGGTCGCGCGCGTCCGGTCGACGCCGGCGCCGAATTCGCGGCGCAGCGCCGGGAACGCCCGATAGGCCGCGTCGACGCGGCGCCTCGCGAGCGCCAGCGCGTCTGCGATCGTCGCCTCGCGGCCCGCGAGCACGATCCGGTCGTCGAGGCCGATCGCGGTGGCGAGCGCGCGGGCGTCGGCGTCGCCGCCGCGGGCGGTCAGGCGCATCAGCTCGGCGAGGAAGGTGGTGACGGTGAACTGGGTGCGACCGTACGAGGCCCAGTAGGCACGGCCGTTGACGTCGATGCGCGTGTTCGAGCGGCATCCGCGGTTCGCGACGCAGGCGGCGCCGATCGACGCGGACGGGCTCTCCTGCAGCTCGGCCGCGGCCTGGAAGCGCTCGACGCGCGCGCGTTCGAGCGCGTCGCGGTAGGGCACGGCGAGCGTCGACGCGGGTGCGCACGAGAGCAGCCGCGGCGTGCCGCCCGGGTCGATCGCGGTGGGGCGCAGCGGCGACTCGAAGGCCCCGGCGGACACCGCCGGCAGCGATCCGAGCACCGCGTCGACGCAGGCGGCGCGCGCCGACGGGCTCGCCGACAGGATCAGTGCGAGCGCGCCCGCGCGCCGGTCATCGAAGCCCTCGATCACCAGCCGGTCCACCGAGGCGAGGGCGCCGCCGTAGTGCGCGGCGAACGCCGCGAACAGCTCCCGCCCGGACGCCGCGGGCGACACCAGGGTGTCGAGGCCGTTGCCCGTGAGGCCGGACGCCGCACGTGCGCCCATGAAGTCGCCCCAGGGGTCGAAGAGCAGGCTGCCGATGCCGGAGGGCTCGGGGCGCGTGGAGCCGTCGCCGACCAGCGGCACCGGCTCGATGTGCTCGATCAGGAACGACCACCGCGCGCGGTCGAAGCCCTGCACGCGGCCGAGCGGGCGGCCGTCGGCGCCGGTGGTCACCGCCTGGAACGTCACCGTCGCCAGGCCCCACGGGTCGGAGCCGCCGATCGGGTCGCCGTCGGCGTACGCGGTCGCCGAGCCCGCGTCGGTCCAGTGCGGCTGCAGCCCGAGCGGATCGCGCTCGAGGTAGCGGCCCGCGCGCGGGTCGTAGGTGCGCCAGTGGTTGTGGTGCAGCAGGCTGCTTTCGTCTGCGACCTGGCCGGGCAGCCGCAGCGCGTAGCTGCCGCCGGAGCCGGTCTCGGGCCGCGCCTCGCCGGTGCGCGAGTAGCGCGCGGCCCAGGGCTCGCGGCCGTCGCGGGCGACGACGCGCACCGGCGCGCCCCGCGGATCGGTGACGATGCGGCTGGGCACGCCGTCGTCGATCGCGGCGACCGGACGGTGGCCCGCCCATAGCCACAGCCGCAGCCGGCCGCTCGCGCGACGCTCGGCGCGCAGCCGCCAGTCGTGGTGCGCGAACCAGCCGTCGCGCGCGCCGCGCAGCGGGTCGATCGCGCGGCGCGACGCGCGCCGGCCGTGCGGGTCCTGCAGGTGGCGGGCGCCGCCCGACTCCACCAGGCGACCGCCCTCGAACACCGGGGCCGCGGGCGGCCAGTCGGTCTCGATCGGCGGGCGCAGCGCGAGCGGGTCGCGCAGGGCCGCGGGGTCGACGCGAAACGGCCCGTCCGGCAGCCCCTCGACGACGATGCCGACCACGTCCTGACCGTCCCACGCGTAGCGGGCGACGTAGCCGCCGGGCAACTCCTCGACCGCGATGCGGCCGGCGAGGTCCCGGTGCCAGCGCCAGCGCAGCGGCGGCTCGCGCAGCGCCGCGAAGGCGTGCTCCATCGCGGCCAGCCGCCCGAACGCGTCGTGCTCGTAGCGGATCGTCACGGTGTCGTTGGCGGCCTCCACGAGCCGCGGGCCGTCCCAGCGGTAGCGCCCGAGCAGCGTGCGGCCGCGCGGCCCTTCGCGCACCGCCTCGACGAGCCGGCCCGCCGCGTCGCGGCGGTAGCGCAGCACCGCGCCGTCGCCGGGGCGGTGCTCGACGAGCCGGTCGGTCGCGTCATGGCGCGCCCACTGTCGCGGCGCCGACGGCTCGTCGATCCACGCCACGCGACCGAAGTCGTCGAAGCCGCGCCGGTAGCGCGTCCCGTCGGGCAGCGCGATCTCGGTCGGCAGGCCGCGCCAGAAGCGCAGCGCGCGCAGCGTCGACGCAGGGGCCGCGGGCGCGCCGTCGGCGGTCGCACGCACCGTGCGGCCGGTCCCGAAGTCGGTCATCGAGACCGCGCGCAGCGTGCCGTCGGGGTCGCGCTCGAAGTCGATCGAGCGGTTGTCCGCGAACGCGCCGACGAGGGTGGGGCCGCCGAGCCAGTGGTCGACGTCGGCGTCGCGGCGCATACGCACGTGCCGCCCGCCGGGACCGAGGTGCTCGACCAGCAGGCCCTCCTCGTAACGCAACTGCTCGACCAGCCCCGCCGGATGCGCGAGGCGCAGCCCGACCGGCACGTGCGTGATCGCGATGCGGTCGGCCGGGCCGGGCTCGGGGCCGTCGACCCAGGCGAGGCCGGTCAGCGCGCCGGCGGGCGCCGGCCGGTCGGTGGCCGCACGGTGGCCCATCTCGAAGCGCCGCGCGATCGGCGCCCAGTCGGTCCGTCCGTCGCGCCGGCGGCCCGCCTGCGGCGCCGATGGCGGCACCGGCGCGAACCCGCGCTCGGCGACCGCGACCACGCGACCGCGTGCGTCGCGCTCGACGTCGATGCGGTGCGTGCGGCCGGTCGCGACCGACGGCTGCTCGAGCCAGGCGAGGTCGAGCCCGTCGCGATGCCAGCCGGCCCGCCACAGCGGCTTGCGCGCGCTGCCGCCCTCCGGCACCCGGCTCGCCGCGACCGGGCGGCCGAGCGCGTCGCGCGCGATCTCGATCGCGGCGCCGTCGGCGACGACCGCCGACAGGCGCCCGCGTGCGTCCCAGCGATG
>Ga0315899_10005034_pt1 | contig 14285 bp, 12 predicted proteins | sample LakEriMetagenome_2_FD_203518 | JGI IMG/M metagenome (GOLD analysis project Ga0315899, IMG submission 203518) | Freshwater fungal communities from buoy surface, Lake Erie, Ohio, United States - Buoy 4 MA112 | ecosystem: Environmental > Aquatic > Freshwater > Lake | place: USA: Lake Erie, Ohio... | reverse complement strand
TGAGCTGGTGCCGCGGGAGGCCTATGGCCGCTATGCGGTGGGCTGCATCGTGCCGGAAAACAACTCCACGTTCCGCAACCTCGCCGATCTAGCCATCGTGGGCCTCCTCCAGGGCTATCTCGATGACGATCCAGCTTCGGTGGCATCCGTCAACCGCTGGTTTGGCCCCCAGGGCATCGTGCAGTTGCCCGGCGACATGGTGCGCGCCTATTTCGAAGCCGTGTTGCTCACCCATGAACGGTTGGCGCCAGGTGGCGCCCCCCCTGCCGTGGCCACTCCCCCCTCCAGTGCCGTCCCCGCGGCCCCCTCTCGCCCTTAGCCCCTGCCGCCATGCCCCAGTCACGTTCCGCCGGCCTGCTGGCCTTCCTGCTGGCCCTGCCCTCCTTGGCCCTGGCGGTGCCACCGGCCACCGAGGCGGCCGCCACCGCTGCTGCGCCTGAGGTTGGCCCCTCCGGGGCACCAGCTGGCTCCGTCACCGGATCGCCCCCGCCGGCAGGGGCTGCGCCGGCCCCGGGCGAGGCGATGGAAGCTCGTCTGCGCCGCCTGTCGGACGCGATCCGTGAGCGCTCCAGCCACCTGGAGGAGGGCCAGGCGGGGACGCTGGCGGAACCCTGGGTGGCGGCTGGTGCCTGGGGCAACGGCGGAGGTCGCGGCTGGGCGAACCGCGGTTGGACCAATCGGGCCTTCGGCAACAACTATTACGGGCGGCCGCCGGTGTGGGCCAACTTCCGGCCGGGCTGGGGCAACTTCCGCAATGGTCCCAGCTTCCTCAACTGGTAGCCCCCCCGACGCTGCGCCCGATCGCCTCCATGGAGTTTCCCCCGCCTCCGCCCGCCGCTGCTCCCGGCGGCGGAGCCGTGCCGGCCACCGCCGTCGGCCCCCTGGAGCTCTTGGTGGTGCAAGCCACGCCCTACTGCAATCTCGACTGCGATTACTGCTACTTGCCGGATCGCCACGACCGCCGGCGATTGGATCCGGCCCTGCTGGATCCAATCCTCGACACGGTGTTGAGCAGCCCGTTTGTGGCAGGTGATTTCACGCTCCTGTGGCATGCGGGGGAGCCGCTGATGGTGCCTCCCGCCTTCTATGACGAGGCCAGCCGGCGCATCGTCGCAGCCCTGGAGCGCCATGGTCGCCAGGATCTCTGGATCCCCCAGGCGATCCAAACCAATGCCACGGTGATCGATGAACGGTGGTGCGCCTGTTTTGCCCGCAATGGGCTCCAGGTGGGGGTGAGCCTGGATGGACCCGCCGCTCTCCATGACGCCCACCGCCGCACCCGCACGGGGCTGGGCAGCCATGCCGCCACGATGCGGGGCATCGCCCAGCTGCAGCGCCATGGCATTCCCTTTGAGGTGATCACGGTGCTCACCGCCGCCTCCCTGGCGGATCCGGATGGGCTCTTTCACTTTTTTGTGGAGCACGGCATCGGCGATGTGGGCTTCAACATGGAGGAAACCGAGGGCGCCAACCGCCTCTCCAGCCTGGATCAACCCGGCCTGGAGGAGCGCTGGCGGGCCTTTCTGGAGCGCTTCTGGGACCTGTGCGCCAGCTACCCCGGCGCGTTGCGGGTGCGGGAATTTGAAACGCTCTGCGGCCAGGTGGTGGGCAACAGCAGGATGGACCACACCGACATGAACCGGCCTTACGTGATCCTGAGTGTGGATGTGGAAGGACGCTTTTCCACCTTTGATCCAGAGTTGCTGGGGGTGCGCACCGAGCGCTACGGCGATTTTGTGCTGGGCCAGGTGGGGCGCGACAGCCTCGAATCGGCGCTGGCCACGTCCGCTTACCAGCGCATCGCCGCCGACATGGTCGCCGGCGTGGAGGAGTGCCACCGCAGTTGCGACCATTTCGCCCTATGCGGTGGCGGCGCGGGCAGCAACAAATATTGGGAGAAGGGCACCCTGGCCACCAGCGAAACCCAAGCCTGCCGCTGGCGGGTGAAGGTGATGGCCGATGTGGTGCTCTCGGGGTTGGAGCGCTCCTTGGGATTGGGGGAGGTCAAGGGTTCATCGGCCCTGCCGTCCCTCGGGTGAGCCGCTGCAGCTGGCGGGTTTCGAGAGCAAGCACCCGGCGGGCGAACTCGGGGTCGCGCTCCAGGGTGGCGTCGAAGGAATCGACGGGCACAGCGAGCACCCGGGTCCCATTGATTTCGGCCACGATGGTGTTCTCGGCGGCGCTGTGGGTGAGCACTTCCAGTTCGTCGAGCACCTGGCCGGGACGCATCTGCTCCACCCAAACCCGCTCGCCAGCATGGCGGTTCACCTGGGCCGCGCCTTCGATCAGCAGCAGCAACTCACGGCAGGTGTCACCGGCCTCGGTGATCCAGGCTCCGGCGCCATAGCTGCGAATCTCCGCATGCTCCGCCAGGGCATCGAGGGTGTCGGCCCAAGTCCGGCGGAAGAAATCGCTGGTGGCCAGCACCACCCGCTTCTCCAGCTCGGGCAGGGCGGCAAGGGCCAGAGGCCCTTCCAAGCTCTCCAGCCGCTTGGCCGTCTCGTGCACCCAGGCGGGCTGTTCCTGGCGTTGCAGCGCTTTGGCCAGGGCCTTGCCTCGCGTTGGATCGAGGGAAGCGCTGAGGGCTGTAGCTGCTGCCGCCACGGCGGGGATGGGGTCTTGCGCCAGAGGCATGAGGTGGTTGAGGGTGGCTTCTGGCGGCAGTTGGGTTGCGGCGGCAGGTGCCACCCCGGGGCGCTGCAGGGCCTGCACGATCCCCGCCGGCAACCGGTCCGACCAGGGTTCGGCGGCCAGCAGCTCTGGCAGCACCTGGGGGGAGAGCGATGGCAACCGCTCCAGCAGCGGCGTGGCGGCCGGGTCGCCGCCAAGGGTCGCCAGGCATTCCAAGATGGCCCGCACGCCCAGCTCCTCGCGGTGGCGCAGCTGGTCGGCGAGCAGGGCCACCAGCTGGGGCTGCCCCGCCAGAGAGGGTTGATGCAGGCTGAGCTGGGCCTCGCTGAGCTCCTGCAACCGCTGCAGCAGGAGCTCAGCCCGTCGGGCTGCCCCCTCCGCTGGAGAGAGCGCATCGAGCATCTGGGCCTCCTCCCCGGGGCTGATGGAGTATTGCCGCCTGAGGGCTCCCAAGGCCTGGTCGCTCCCTCCGCCGCTTCCGGTGCCAGCCACCCCGACTTGCGCTTGCAGGCGCAGCAGCCGCTCCAGCGAGCGCCGGTAGCCGCTCAAGCGGACCTGCTCTTCCAAACTGCGCTGTTTGTCCGGATCAAGCAGGGCGGGGTCCTCCACCCCGAGTTCTTCCAGCAACTGGCGGTGCTCGTCATCGGAGATGCCCAGTTCCTGCCGCATTCGCCGCAGCACTTCCAGGCTGCTGGCCGCGTTCACGTAGCCCTCGGTCAGGGCGTCGCGCACCACCCCTTTGTAGGCCTCATGGCGCTGCTCGCCTCCAAAGCCCGGCAGCACCCGCGCCAACACATACACCTCATCGGGATTGAGATCGCGCAGGCTGCGGCCCTCCAGGAAGCGTCCCACCTGCAAGCCCAGCTTTTGCAGCTGTCGCCGGAACCGTTCCGCCAGATTTTCCCTGTCGTAGAGCGCCGGGCTGCGGTGCCAGCCGCGCACCAGCCAGAGGGTGCTGGTGGCGACCAGGGCCACGTCAAAGAGGTATTGCAGCCAGGCTGGAGCGAGCAGCAGCAGGGGCCTGCCCGCAAACAGGAAGAAGATGTTGAAGGCCAGAAACGTGGCTGCCAGAAACACCCGATGGCGGATCAATTGGCTGTCTGGTTCAGCCCCCTGCCTCCTCACCCGACGCCGCATCCAGGCCTCGCTGGCCCTGCCCCCCAGCCAGCCCAGCCAGGTGAAGAGGCCTAGCACCAGGGGCGCCGCCACGATGCGAGGGATGTTGATCGCCTCGCCGAAAAGGAAGAGACCAGGGCTCAACAGCAGGGAGAGCTGATTCGGCTGGCGGGCCCAGGCTCCGGAAAAGTAATAGCCCCAGTTGCCGGCATAGAGGTAGTAGTAGAGGAAGTAGCCCACCACCAGACCCAGGTAGGCGTAGCGCTCAAACGCGAACGCCGGGGTGCCTAGACGGGCCCAATACATCCGCTCGGAGTCGATGTCGATGCAGGGCTGTTGGCAGGCCACGCAGGCGCTCTGCTCCTCCCCGCTCGCCGTTGTGGTGCGGCACATCGACTGGGTGATCGGGGTGGGGCTCAGATGGGCTTTGCTGCCCAACAGTCCCGTGGGGGTGGAATAGATGGCCTGCACCGGCGCCATCGGGCAGAAGTATTGGCACCAGGCTTTTCCGCCATAGAGCCAGCCCACGGCGATCGCCGCGGCGATGGCGAACAGAAGCCAGCCGGCCAGCACAAGCCGATCGGCATTGAAAAAGAGGATGCGCCCGCACAGGCCCACAAACAGCCAGCCGAATTGCAGGGCGGCGTAGTGCTTGGCCAGCCAGGAGTCTGGCGGCACCTTGGCGAGTTGCTTGCGGATCTCGCCGGTTTTGGGGTGGATCTTGGCTGTCTGCCGTTGCAGCCCAAGGGCCCGGGGAATCTGGGAGAGAAAGGAGAGGGGGCAGATGCGCCGCCACAGCTCATGGCCAAACACCAGCAGCACAAAGATGGCGGAGGGCACCACGGCTCCCCAAAACAGCGTGGTGCCAAGGGGATAGGGCGTTTCCACCAGGCAGCGCCCCTGCACCTCCACACAGGTGGTGGGCAGCCGCAGCGGACTCCAGGGGTGATCGGGGCTGGTGAAGCGGGCCGTGAAGGGATCAAAGAACAGCGAGCCGATGATCAGCAGCCACGCTGTGGTGAGGAGCCAGCGCACCACATGGATGCGTTTCTCGCTCAGCTGCGAGCCGGCCATGGCGTCTAACCCGTGATGCGGGGAAATTAGCTAGATCTGTGCCGGTGTTGGCTTCCGTGGTCGGGTTCAAGTGCTGTGCTTCCATCTTCCGGCAGTTGAAACTCCACCACGCTGACCTGACGCAGCCCCGGAGGCGGCAGGAGCATGTAATCGCCGTATAGGCGGCAGAGCGCCTGGTGATAGCGGGTTGTTACAGGAAACGGTCGTCCCTCGAAGTGCAGTGTCATCGTCTGTTCGAACTCTGTTACCGGTCGCGCCAAGATCCGTATCTTTGCCCAGTTGAGCGAGCCATTCGCTAAGCACACCACCTGATGGGACGGCACCAGCGCCAACGACCGCAGCAGTCCCTCTTGAACTGCCGTTTTCCACTGCGGCGGCAGCGGGATCAGACCGGGGTGGAGGATGGGGTGGAGCAGTTGCCGCCAGGCCGGGCTCCCTGCCGGAGGACCTGGCGCCAGCGGATCGCCGTCTTCATCATGAGGGTTTTGCAGCCGCCCCGCGCTCCTTCGGAGGAACCGAACCATGGCCAGCTGGACACGCCACCACCAGCTCTCGGGCCGAACGGGATCGAAGGGAAAGATGTCGAGGTAAATCCCTTGGTGGTGCTGAGTGCGCTCGCCGCCCGCCAGCCGGAAGACACTGTTGTGGCGTCTCACCTTGGCGAAGCATGCGGGAAAGCGTGGATCTGATCGCCAGGTCTGGAGGAAAAAGCGTGAATCCAATAGCGGCGGTGCCTCCCGCAGAAAGCGTCGGTATGCGGTTCGCAACATCACCACATCAATGTCACTATCCCAGGGAATGAACCCGCCATGTCGCACGGCTCCGAGCAAGCTTCCGGCTCCAAGCTGATAGGCCACCCCCAGGTGGCGACAGATGCGGTCGACTTCCAGCAGCATCTCCAGTTGCACCTCGTGCAGCCGATCGAGATCATCGCTGCTGAGAAGCATCGGGCTCATGGCACCAGGGGGAGGCGCCGGAGGGCCGGGGAAACCACAGCGAGCCGATGGTCGACCTCGACGATGGCCCTGGCGTCCCAGGCGGCCCGACCGGTGGCCAAACGCTCGATCCACTCCTCGCGCTCCGGGCACCACTGGAGAAAACCGAGCGCCACCCAGGGCTGGGCCACTGCGCTGCGGCAGCTGCCGATGTGCAGCGAAAGGGCCGCCCCGCGCACATGGGTGAGCTGGAGGCGGGGGCCGTCCTTATTGAAGGCTCGGCGCGACTCCAGGCCCATCAGCACGGCGCAACGGCGGGCTGACTGGCGGATCAGGGTTTCGGGAGGTGGCTCGGCATCCCTGAAGCCATCACCCCAGACCAGATTGCGACGGGCCCGTTGCAATTCCGCATCGGTGGGAGGGGGCTGGCAAGCTTCCCGTGCCTGCAGGAGCTCCAGAACGGCAGCCCTGCCACCGTGGGCTTCGGCATGATCGACGAGCTGAAACTCCAGCCTGGGGGTGGAGCGGCTCTGCAGCAGCTGTCCCAGGCCGTGGAGGTAACGGTTCTGGGCGTCTTCTGGCAGTTGATTCACCCAGGACATCACACCGCCCACGTAGGTGAGCGACATCCGCACACCGGCTGGATGCACCGCGGTGATGCGCTGGCCAAAGCTGCGCAGGTAATCGATCCAAAAAAGCTCTGACCAGTCTGGATCAGGGGCTGAAGGCAGTTGCCAGCCCCGGTAGCCACCAAAGGGAAGGCTGAATCCGATTGGCTCGCCCGCCGCCACAGCGCGTTGCACCTTGGCTGCCATGTCGGCAGCAGTGGCGGGGTCCACCGCGCTCCTGCGCCAGGGTCGGGCGGCAATGCGTTGAAGAATCTCCTCTGCCGTAGCGGGAGCGCTGGGACTGGGCGTGTCCTTGGCAGCGGAGGTGAGTCTGACCAGGGTCGCCTCAAGGGCGGTGCTCTGCGCGGCAGAAAGATCTCTCATCGCCAGCCAGCAAGGCTCACCGTTGGCGGTGGTGGTTTCTCCAGTGGGCTTTCCTGCCAATAAGGGATGGAAAGGCCGAGAGTGGCGCCATAAAGATCGTAGTTGGCTTCGGTGGCAGACCAAGCTGGCAGTAGGGCTGTGGCTTTTCTGAGTTGCAGCAGACGAGCCATCAGCAGGGGGAAGGATGCGCCAAAGTCCGGATCCAGCTGCGTCAGAGCGGCAGGCAGGTGTTGGAAGTAAAAGACTGGGTTGTCGTAGCGGAACCGCACGGCGAAGGCCGCAGGATTGATCAGCCTGTAGAGCAGTTTGCGGCCTCCGAATCGGAGATATCGCACGAGCAAGGCACGGGCCGCCCGCACGCGATCCGGCTTGATCGCCGGATGGATCTTGGTCACGAGTGCGGCCACAGCATTGGGCCAGTGGGTAACCCCGGGCGCCAGCTCATTGAGCAGCCTACGGCTCACGGGCAGGCTCTCGGCATGGCTCAGCAGGCTGAAGAGATCATCCTCCGGTGCCGTCCGGTGCATCACTGACGTGAAGTCGTAGTTGACCAGCGGCACGGTGTCCACCTCCCCGCGATCGAGCCAAGCCAGTAGACGAGCGAGGCGATCTTCCTCCTTGATCCCTGGGGCGGGAGCAAGCTCCTCGATCGCCACAAGGATGTTCTTGGGTGTGGCGTCGCGGAAGGGAATCAGCGCATCGTCAGCCTCCCAGCGGCAGCGAAGCTGTCGGAGTTCGCGGCACTCAGGGGGCAGCAAGGGCGGTAACCCAAGACTCCTCAAGAGCAGCGAGAGCAGCCCGGCCACATGGCTGGCGAGCGGATAGGCGGGGCGTTGAGCTGCGCAGGGCCAGTCGAGCAGCGCTCGTTGCAGCTGAAGCAGGTGTGTCAGGCTACGGCGCAGCAGTCGCTGGGACGCCGCCCTGGCCTCAGCGCCTCGTTCAGACCTCTGCTCCCCGATCCCCCTCAGCAGGCGCATGAGGTCGTAGAGGCGCACTCCCCGCAGCGGCTCCACCAGCAGAATTTGGTGTTGGCGCGCGAGCACCTTCGGGACCTTGCTGCCTGCCATGGCGTGGAGCCACTCCAGTGCGGAGGCTTCGATCGCTGCGTGCTCAGCGCTCTCGCAAACTTTCACATATCCGCCGGCAATGCTCCGATCAGGCTCCCCCAGGTTCCGCTCCTCCTTGCTGATGGTGCGTCTGAACGTGGCAATGGCTAGACGGTCAACAAGCGTTCGACGCGCTTTGTGCAAGTCATCGCCGGTGTCGATGTCGCACGTGTGGTCTTCGGGAAGGGGCAGAACGTCCACGGGCGACCGGAGAAGCTGCTCGCGCAGCACCTGCCACTGGAGGGTATGGCCGCGGATTGCCGCCTCTGCTATCGAGCCCCAGAAGGGCCGCGGCCAGTAGACGGCAGGTGCCATCGCCCCTTGAGTGATGGGCTCGTCGGGGCCTAGCGCGATCAGCTGCTGTGTGGTGGGCTCCATGCGCAGGCCGATCAGGACGTCACGGGGGGCGCCGTGGGCTGGCTGACTGGCCACCAGCAGACGACCAGAATCGTGGCCCAACAGCCGCTCGAGGGCTTGCGGGTGATAGAGCGTGTCGGCGAAGAGCACCAACGCTCCCTGCAGCTGTTCGCCATCCAGGTCGGCCAGACCGGCCGCCAGGGTGGCGAGCAAGGACCCGTTGGCGAGCAAGGGGCTGCCAGTGCAGGTGATGGTGGGCGAGAGGGCCCTGGTGGCCGCTTCAATGTCGCTGGCACGGTGGCTGACAACCACACAGATCTTGCTGTGCGGTGCGAGAAGGAGAAGTTGCCTCAGGAGCCGCTGCAGAGATCCTTCGCCGCCGATCAGTGGAACGAGACTTTTATGGTGGTGACCTCCGAAGCGGCGGCCCAGGCCTGCCGCGAGGACAACAATGGCTTTGGGCAGACGCAAGCGAGGAGCTGTTCCACACAAGGAAACTCACCTTAACAATGACCCCTTTAACAGTTTTTAAACTCCTCGAAAGATTGCTCTTCAATGAAGTTGGCTTTCTCTCGCTGACGTTCCGCCATCTGCACATTCGCCGAGGGGTAGGGCAAGGCCACCGTGGCGTGGATAGCTGGTTGCCTCGCATTTTGTAAAGATGGTGACGTTTGCTTTGCCAGCCATGCGCAGTGCCCTGCCTCTGCTGGCCCTGGTGGTGGGGAGCGCGCAGCTCGCTCCGCCGCTCCAAGCCCAGCCCACCATCAGCGCCACTCCCACAGTGGTGCATTCGATTGCGCCCGAAGCCAAGCCCAATCCCAGCCTCGAGGCCGCCCTGCGCGAGAGCCTCTTCCCGGTGCGGATCGTTGATGAGCAGGGCCATGGACCGGATCCTGGCAGCTCTGAGGCGGAGAGCGCGAAACGGTTCAAGATCAAGGCGGAATGCGAGCAGTTGCCGGCCCACCGCTACACCTGGAGCCGGGTGGATCTCAATGGGGATGGCAGGCCCGAGTTGGTGGCCCAGGTGCTGGGCCCGATGTTTTGCGGCACCGGCGGTTGCCCACTGTTCATCTTCCGCGAGCCGAGCCCGGGCCGCCTTCAGCTGATCACGCGGATGGGCCTGTTCAAGGATCCGTTAATCGTCTCCGAGTCGCGTCACAACGGCTGGAAGGATCTGATCGCCCGGGTGCGGGTGAACGCAGGCTCCGGTTATTACGCCAAGCTGCGCTTTGACGGCCGTGGTTACCCCACCAATCCCAGTGTGCCCCCGGCCCTTCCCTTGCGCCGCGCCGAACCCGGCGTGGCCTACTTGGCGTGGAATGACAAGGACCCCCGAGCCCATCGGCTCCCTTGCGAGGCTCATTCAGCCACGCGCACGGTTTCCTTGCAGAAGCGGGAGGAGGCAATCGGGCCGGCGGGGAGATAGGTCCAGTTGGGATCCTGGCGAAAGCTGTACACCTCCTTGTTATTGCGCTGGATACTGAACAGCGTCCAGGTTTGTCGCTCGCAGTTCAGACCGATCACCGCCCTTCCGCCGGAGAGCGGCAACTCCACATGGCGGATGCCGTCGTAGATCCACAGCAGGCGCCCCTGGCCCATCTCCAGCAGCGATTGGACGGGACCCCCCGCAGGCAGGGGTTTCGCCTGACCGGCTGTTGATTGCCCGCCTGCCCAGAGGGCGGAGAGAACCAGCAGCCAAGCGGCAACACGGATCGTGGGAAGGCGCATGGCTCAGCCGCGGGAGAGACGCCTGACAGTCTCGCTCCGAGCAGATGTGCCATCCTCTCCCCATTGTTTTGAGCACGAGGCTGGACCTTGGTGCCGCCATTCGCTGCTGGCGTCGTCCACCGAGCTTGTGCAGCCCTGAGCCGCCTGGCTGTGGTGAGCGCCTTGCTCAACGGCTTGGCTCCCCTGGCCCTGCCAGCCCAGGAGCCGCCGTTCAGCCCCGCCACCACCGTGCGGATGACGGTGAATGCCGTGGCAGGAGCGCTCCGATACGGAGGCGGCGCCGTGGATCAAGGTGCCAACACGGCGGTTGGCTTCCCATTGCTCAACGCCGTCAGCGTCAACCAGGATGCCCGGCTCACGCTCGATACAAGCGTGACGGGGCAAGATCTGTTGCGGGTGCGGTTGCGCAGCGGCAACTTCGGCCCCTCGGGCTTCTTCTCCAATCCCCCCACGCCACTCACCCGGTTGGATTTCGCTTTTGAAGAGCCACTCTGCCGCCCTGATGACGACACGTGCAGCCGCCAGCTGGTGACGGTGAACCGCGCCTATCTCCAGATTCCCCTGGGCAGGGAGATTCGCCTCACTGCGGGCAGCCGCCTGATGCAACTCGATCTGCTGCCGGTGTGGCCGAGCGTTGCCAACGACTCGCCCATCCTGGAGCTGTTTCAGCGGGCGGGGGCTGCGGGGGCCTACAGCCGGCGAGTGGGCAGCGGCTTTGGGGCCTGGTGGCAACCGGAGGGAGGCCTGAAGGGTCTCTCCATCGCCTATGGCGCCGTGGCTCCCGAAGCCGCCAATGGATCGCCCGCGCAGGGAGGCCTTTACACGGCCGCCGGCGGCCAGACGAACACCGTGCAGCTCGCCTACACCCGGCCCAACTGGAATCTCACCGCCGCCTACACTCGCAACGGCCAGCGGGCCCTGCTGCGGGGCACCCCCCTGGCCAGCCAGCTCGCTGCCGACTCCCGCCATGGGGCGATCCACTCCTGGTCGCTGGCAGGGTATTGGCAGCCCTCTGATGCGGGCTGGATCCCCTCGATCAGCGCCGGCTGGGGGCACGATCGCTTTGCCTTTGCCTCTTATCCGGTGGCGGGGCTGGCTGGGGTTCGCACCAGCTCCTGGAGTGTGGGCCTCAACTGGAGCGATGTGCTCAGCTCCGGCAACAGCGTTTCGGTGGCGGTGGGGGCCCCCGCTCACGTCACCGGGCTGGAGGGCTTGGGGGAGGTGAGTGTGAACGACACAGGTGTGGCCCTGGAGCTGGCCAGCTTGATTCCCATCAGCGACAGCTTCAGCCTCACGCCGGCCGTGTTTTGGCTGAGTCGGCCCCGCGGCGCCATGGCGGGCACCGCTTCAGTCAGCGAGGCGCTGCGGCGCTCCGATGGGGAAGCGGTTCCCAGCCTTGGCGTTTGGGGAGGGCTGCTGCGCGCCACGCTGCGCTTTTGAGTGCTCGGCGCAGGGATCGCAGCGGAGCTGATGGGGACAGAAGGATAGAGTCAAATCAAACTCCTCTTCATTGGGGATCTCTATTTGCTTCATTTGCTTGGAATGAAATGGGCGATCAGCCAATCTGCCACGGGCCGGAATGAACATCGTTGAGGGACAAATCCAGGTTCAATCTTTTCTAACGGTGACCTTGGGCATCCTGGTGCTTTTCCTTGGTAAAGCACTCAACAGTCGCGTCGCGTTGTTGCGGGAATTCACTATCCCTGAGCCCGTCAGCGGTGGCTTGCTGGTGGCGCTGCTGATGGCCCTGCTTCATCTGGCCTTCGGTCTCGATGTCAGCTTTGGCATGCGCGCCCGCGACTTGCTGCTCGTTTACTTCTTCACCACCGTGGGCATGAATGCCAGCTTCGCCGATTTGCGCCGCGGTGGCCGTTCGTTGGTGGTGCTGCTCGTGCTGACGATGGCGTTGATGTTGGCGCAAAACCTGCTTGGCATCGCCCTGGCCCGCTGGGGTGGGATGCCCGCCGCCACCGGCCTCCTGATGGGCACGGTGTCGCTGATTGGCGGCCATGGCACCACCATCGCCTGGGCACCGAAATTCGATGCCGACCACGGGGTGACCAACGCCTTGGAGATCGGCATTGCCGCGGCCACCTTTGGCCTGATCCTCGCCAGCGCCAGCGGCGGCCCCATCGCCCGCTTCCTGATCCGCCGCCACCGGCTGGTGGCCCCCGAAGCATCTCCGGCAGCCCTCGCGACCGACCCGGCCGCCAGCCCATCCCCCGCCAACGCCAGTGGCGGCGGGGCGCTGATCGACTCGCACGATTTCCTCGGGGCCGTGCTGGCGATCAACATCTGCATCATCCTCGGCTCGATCCTGCAGGAGGTGATTCGGGAGCGGGGGCTCTTCCTGCCCCTGTTCGTGCCCTGCCTGATCGTGGGAATCCTGCTCAGCAACCTGTTGCCCAGGGAAGTCTTCGGCCTTCGGCTTCGCTGGCCCTCCCGCACCCCCGCCCAGGATTTGATCGCCGAGATCTCCCTGGGGGCCTTCCTGGCGATGTCGCTGATGACGATTCAATTTTGGACCCTAGTGGATCTGGCGGGTCCCCTGCTGCTGATCTTGATCGCCCAGTTTTTGCTGGCGTTGCTGATCAACCTGTTTTTGGTGTTTCCCCTGCTCGGCGGCACGTACGACGCCGCGGTGATGGCCGCCGGCTTCAGCGGCTTCACCCTCGGCTCCACCCCCACCGCCATGGCCAACATGACCGCCGTGACCCAGAAGTTTGGCCCCTCCCCGAAGGCCTTCATTGTGCTGCCGTTGGTGTCGGCTTTCTTCATCGATCTGTTGAACGCGGTGATGATTCCCTTCTTCCTGCACCGGGTGTGAAGGGGCAGACGGCTGCGCTGGAATATCAGCAGCCTATTCAGTTTGCAAGGATGCCAACGTGGCGACCAGGTCGGCGAAGCGGGGCCGGCTCGCCGCCACTGGCGCCATGCATCTGAGTTGCAGCGCTTTCAACGATGGGATGCGCGCATCCACTCCGGATTCACAGCGCTCCAGTAATTCGCCTAGCAAACAGCCGAAGGCGCGCACCTCCAGCGCCTCGAACGGATTGGTGTCTCCAATGGCCCGGGGCGGGTAGAAGGAGGCGGCCCCGAAGTCTCCCAAAAAGCAGCCGCCTTCGGGGCGATAGAGGATGTTGTGCGCATAAAAATCCCCGTGCGACATCCCACGTTCGTGCAGGTGCGCGCCGACACTGGCCAAGCCCTTTGCCAGTTCGAGCAGCAGGGGGAGGGAGAACCGTTGGTCATCCCCGTAAACGTCCCTCGTGCACGTGGCCAGGCTGGGCGGGCCGGCCAGATTGCGAAACTCCGGGTCGACCCACGGCATCACCAAGCCGCTGGTGCCCTCGGGATGGCCGGTGAGGACACCAATGACGCCGATCAGGTGAGGGTGATTCCCCGCGGCCAGACAGGCCGCCATTTCTTCTGCAGGGAACCCGTCACTGGTGACCGCCCCCTTAAACAGTTTCACCGCCACGGGCTGCCCGGCAGCCTGCGGTGACGTCTGCCAGTGGGCTTTGTGGATCACTCCCGATGCGCCTTCACCGAGTTGTTCAGCCAACACCAGATCCTCCCAGTGCAGGTGTGGCACGGCTGAACTCGGCTCGCGCGGCATGGCTGAACATGAATTGCCGCCAAAGGCCAACCAGGTCAATCGCGGTAAGTGCAGCAGCCACTCCGGCAACGTCTGGAAGCGGTTGGCCGAAATGCGCAGCAGCTCAAGCCCAACACAGCCGCGCATCGCCTCCGGCAAATCAGCCAGTTGATTGCCGGCCAACATCAGTTTTTGCAAGCGCGCGCAGCTGCCGATGGAGTCGGGAAGCGCTGAGATCTGGTTATCGGTGAGGATCAACCAGCGCAAGCCGGGGGAAAGGGCGGCAGCCGATACCTCACGAATGCTGTTGGATTTAAAGCCCACCATCTCGAGGTGAACGCAGGAGGACAGCACCTCAGGCAGCCGAGTAAAGCGATTGCCCGAGCAAAACAACACCCGCAACTTGCTCAAGCGCGACAGGTCGTCCGGGAGTGCGGCTAACGCATTGCCCGAGAGATTCAGAATCTCAAGCGTGTCGGCCAACTCGAAGATTTCACGCGGAAATTCCTGCAGATTGCAGGCAAGATCCAACCGCGTGATCCCCTTCAGTTGACCGGAGCGCAAGGCGGCAAGAGTGGTGTCACTCATGCAGACAATGGAAAGGAGAACAGATGCTGATTGTCTCAGATTCATCATTCTCAAGCCGATCTGCCATGACACGAAGAGCCAAGACCTCCGCGTTTGTCATCGCATCGGCAGAAGAAGTGCCATACGCTAACACCCCAGGCAGTACTGGCACCTCAGCGAT
>Ga0315899_10005032_pt1 | contig 14290 bp, 8 predicted proteins | sample LakEriMetagenome_2_FD_203518 | JGI IMG/M metagenome (GOLD analysis project Ga0315899, IMG submission 203518) | Freshwater fungal communities from buoy surface, Lake Erie, Ohio, United States - Buoy 4 MA112 | ecosystem: Environmental > Aquatic > Freshwater > Lake | place: USA: Lake Erie, Ohio... | reverse complement strand
CCTTTTACCAGGTGCAACTGGCGGCCTGGGGCAACCCGTCGGAGGACCCCGCGCTGTTTGACAGTTGGGGCATGCTGCGTGAGGCCCAGCGCAACAGTCTGGCGGCCATCCCCACAGCCGGCATGGCGGTCGCCATCGATATCGGGGATGCCAACGACATCCATCCCCGGAACAAGACAGATGTCGGCGAGCGGTTGGCGCGGTGGGCCCTGGCCAGGGATTACGGCAAGCCGGTGGTCTATTCCGGGCCGCTGTTCCGGGGGCTGAAAGTGGAGGGCGACCGGGCGGTGATCAGCTTCGACCATCTGGGTGGCGGCCTGATGGTCGGCAAAAAAGACGGGCGCAAGCCGGTGATTGAAGATACCGGTGCTCCGCTGAAAAAATTCGCCATCCGCGGCAAGAGCGGCCCCTGGCGTTGGGCACGGGCGGTCATCGAGGGGGACACGGTGGTCTGCACGCACCCGGATGTGCCGGAACCCGCCGCCGTCCGCTACGCCGTCACCATCAATCCGGCCGGTGCCAACCTGTACAACCGGGCCGGGTTGCCGGCATCCCCGTTCACCAGCGAGGAGTGGTGACGGCTCAGCCGATGACTTCCACCCGCTCCACCAGATCGCGGAGGAACCGCGCTGCGGGCGCGCCGTCGACGATGCGGTGGTCAAAGGTGAGGCTGAGGGGCAGTTCCTTGCGGAAGGTGAAGCCGTCCTGGCCGGTGGGCAGCGGCACCGGCTGCGGTTTGATGGTGCCCATGCCCAGGATCGCCACCTGCGGCCAGGGGATCACCGGGTTAAAGAATTCCACCCCGTAGGGGCCCAGGCTGGTCAGCGTGAAGAGGGCGCCCCGCATCTCGTCGGCGGTCAGGCGGGATTGACGCCCCTTCTCCACCAGCGCGTGGCTGTCGGCGGCGATCTCGGCCAGACTGCGTCGCCGCACATCCCGCACCACGGGCACCACCAGCCCCGTTGGCGCGTCCACCGCCAGGCCCAAGTCGATGGTGTCGCCCGGCGGCACGATGTAGGTTTCCTCCCACCGGCTGCCCAGGAGCGGGTGCTCCACCAGCAAGTCGGCGATGATTTTCAGCAGCATGTCGTTGAAGCTGGGGGCGATCTCGCCCTTGGGAGTCTCCCGCTTCAGGCGGGCCCGCAGCGCCAGGAGCGCGGTCGCGTCGGCCCGGGTGGTCAGCGTGACTGGCACCGTCTCCTGCCGGCTTTTCACCATCGCCTTGGCGATGGTGCGCCGACGGGGTGTGACCGGGATCGCGTTGTCCGGGATTTCCGCCAAGGGTGCGCCTGCCGGTATGCCTGTCGGCAGGTCCCGTTCCCGGATGCGGCCACCCGGGCCACCGCCCCGAACCTGGCGCAAATCCAGGCCCCGTTCGCGGGCGATGCGCCGGGCGCGTGGTGTGGCGATCAGCCGGCTATGGCTGTTGGCTGGCACCGGGGCGCCTGGCACCAGGTCATGCTCCATGACCCGGCCGCCTGGCCAGGCGGGTGTGACCTGGTTCAGGTCGATACCCATCTGCCGGGCCAGACGCCGGACCGAGGGGGAGGCCGCCACCTCGGCGGATAGCGGGGGCAAAGCACCGGGCTTGGGTGCAGCTTCAGCGGCGCGCGGTGGCGTTTCTGGTGTCGCGGGGGTGGGCGCGGAGCTACCCCAGACCGGCGTCTCGCCGTGCGCGCAGAGTTGGCCGATCAGTTGGCCCACCGGCACCACCTGGCCGGGCCTTGGGCAGTCGGGGGCCAGGTGTAGTACCCCTTCACCGATCGATTCGATCTCCTGAGTGGCTTTTTCGCCTTCCAGGGTGAACAGGGGTTCATTGGGGCGCACCGGGTCGCCGGGCTTTTTCAGCCAGCCGGCGAAGGTGCCTTCCTCCATCGACCAGCCCAGCCGGGGGATGCGGATCACCACGGCCATGGTTATTCCTCCACCAGCGCGCGCAGTGCTTGCGTGATCCGCGCCTGATCGGGCAGGACCGTTTGCTCGAGCACCGGGCTGTAGGGGGTGGGTGCCGCCACGCCGGTGATGCGGCGCACGGGGGCATCGAGGTAATCGAACGCTTGATCCGCCACCAGGGCGGCCACCTCGGCGGCGAAGCCGCATGGGCCTGCCGGCTCATCGACCACCAGCAACCGGCCAGTCTTGCGCACTGATTGCGCGATGGTTTCGCCATCCAGAGGCGAGACCGTGCGCGGGTCGATCACCTCGATCTGTTTGCCTTCCCTGGCGAGTTCTTCCGCGGCCGCCAGGCACAGGTGATTCATTCGACCCACGGCCACCACGGTGGCGTGGGTCCCGGCCCGGGCGATGCGAGCCTTGCCGAAGGGGATTTCCAAGTCCCCCTCTTCCACCGGGCCCTTGGTCTGCAGGATTTCACGGTGCTCGAGGAACAGTACCGGGTTGTCGCAGCGCAGGGCGTGCTTCAAAAGCCCCTTGGCGTCACGCGGGGTGGAGGGCACGGCCACCCACAGGCCCGGCACCTGGGCCAGCATGCCGTAGTAGCTGCCCGAGTGGTGCGTGGCGGCCGAGTGGCCGATGCCGATGCAGCCGCGCAGCAGCACCGGCATCTTCAGCCGGCCGCTGGACATGAACTGCATCTTGGCGATCTGGTTGACGATCTCGCCCCAGCCATCGAGCACGAAGTCGGCGAACATGAAGTCGACCACGGGGCGCGCACCGGCCATCGCCGCGCCACAGGCCAGGCCCACGAATCCGCGCTCGCAGATGGGGGTGTCGCGCAGTCGGCGGGGGCCGTGTTTGTCGAACAGGCCGGCCGTGGTGCGGAAGTTCCCGCCCCGCACGCCGATGCCTTCGCCCACCACGAAGATGCGGTCGTTGGCGGCCATTTCCTCGGTGAGCGCCTCCAGCGTGGCCTGACTGAAGGTGATCTGCCTGGCGTTCGGGTCGGCGGGCTTTTCCGCCACCACACGCGCCGGCTCGGCGTAGACATGGGTGCTGGCGTCCTTCGGCTCGGGGGGCGGAGCGGCTTCGGCCTTTTCCCGCGCCTCACGCACCTGGGAGACCACGGCGGCCTCGATGGCGTCGAGCTCTTCCGTGGTGAAGCCATGTTCTTGCACCAACCGGGATTTCAGCGTGGCGATGGGGCAGCGGGCCTTCCAGGCCTCGACATCTTCCCGGGTGCGGTAGGTGAAATCGCCCATCCCCTCGGCGTGGGCCCGGGTGCGGTAAGTCTTGCACTCAATCAATGTGGCCCCACCGCCAGATCTGGCCCGCTCGACCGCCCGGTGGGCTGCTTCCCAGACTGCCAGCACATCGTTGCCGTCCACCTCCTCGCCGGGCAGCCCGTAGTTGGCGGCACGGCGGCCCACATCGGGGATGCCGCTGGCCTGGCTGAAGGGCACTTCGGTGGCGAACTGGTTGTTCTCGCAGATGAACAAGACCGGCAGCTTCCAGATGGCCGCCATGTTCAGTCCTTCATGGAAGGCACCGTTGTTGACCGCGCCGTCGCCGAAGAAGGCGGCCGCCAACTGATGGTTGCCCGCCAACTGGAAGGCGTACCCGCCGCCGGTGGCCTGCAAGATGCACGGCGCCACGATGCCGCTGGTGCCCAGCATGCCGATCTCGGGGGAGAACAGGTGCATGCTGCCGCCCCGGCCGCGTGAGCAGCCCGAGACACGGCCGAACAGTTCGGCGATCAGCTCGAAGGGGGGCATGCCCTTGGCCAATGCATGGCCGTGGCCGCGGTGGGTGCTGAAGACCACATCCGCAGGATTCAGGTGGGCGCAGACGCCGGTGGCAATCGCTTCTTGCCCCACATAGGTGTGGCAGGCCCCGTGGATCAGGCCGCGCTGGTGGCAGCGCGCCAATTCCTCCTCCGTGTGCCGGATGACCAGCATGGTGCGGTAAAGATTCGCCAATTCCTGCCTGTCAGGCGCTGCCACCACAGAATCTCCGTATTTATTTATCACCACCAAGACGCGAAGAACGCCAAGAAAACCCAGGTCTTTATTTCTGTACTCTTTGCGTCCTTCGCGTCTCGGCGGTGATAAAGTCTGAACTTATTTGCCGATGGTTCCGCCGGCGTTCATGGCCAGGTTGCCGCCGTCCATGGGGATCAGCGCGCCGGTGATCCAGGCGCTGGCATCGGAGGCCAGCAGCACCATCAGGCCCTGGATGTCGGTGGGTTTGCCCAGCCGGCCGGCGGGGATGCCTGACAGCCACACTCCCTGGATGCCCGGGTTCTGGCGCATCCGCTCCTCGAGCGACGGGTTCACCACCTGCGCCGGCAGGATGGCGTTCACGCGCACACCGCGGCTGGCCCATTCGGTGCTGAGCTCGCGGGTCAATTGGGCCACCGCGCCCATTGCCATGCTGTAGGCGATGTGCCCGCGGCCCAGTGCCGACAGGCTGGCGAGGCTGCCGATGTTGACGATCGATCCGCCGCCTTGGCGGATCATGCGGAGGCCGGCCTGCTGGCAGTGGGCGAACCGGCCCACCACCAGGTTCTCGAGGACCTGCCGCACCTGACCGATGCTGATGGCGGCCGGGTCGGCCAGCAGGCCGTCGCCGGCGATGTTGGCCAGGAAGTCGACGCGGCCAAACTCGCTGTCGATCCATTCAAACAATTGCAATGCGGCCTCGGTGCTGCTGGTGTCGTGCACCCGGCTGATTGCCTTGCCACCGGCCTGGGTGATCTTCCCCTCGGTTTCTTTCATGCCGGCGGCGTTTTTGTCCAGCAGCACCACGGTGGCACCGTGCGCCGCCAGAGCGATGGCGCTGGCCCGGCCCAGCCCGCTGGCCGCGCCCGACACCACCGCCACCTTGCCACCCAGATGAAACAGGCTCTCAAGCATGCGTTTGATCCTTGTCCCCAATCTGGTTCCGCCGGTTTTCCACCAGCATGCGGGCCAGGAGCGCCATCCCCACGCCCCAGGCCATGAAGGCCACCATGGGCCCCACGCCCCAGGCGCCGATGATGCGCGGCGCGAAGATGCCGCCGATGTTCGCCACCGAGTTGATCAGCGCGATGCCGGCCGCGGCGGCGGCCCCGCCCAAAAACAACGGGGGCAATGCCCAGAATACCGGCAAAACCGCCATCATGCCCGCCTGCGCCAGGCATAATCCAGCCAAGGCGGCCCACGGGTTTTCCGCCTGCCAGGCCACCGCCCAGCCCGCGCCGGCCGCCAGCAGGGCCGCCGCCACCAAGAGGCTGCGCGAGCGCCACCGGTCAGACAGCCAACTGGTCACCACCATCGCCACCACCGAGGCCAGGTGCGGCAGGGCGCTCAACAGGCCGACCTGCCACAGGATCTGGTCCTTGTCGCGCCCGGCGGCCACGGCCTGCTCCTGCAGCATCGGCTCGAAGTGGCCCTTCACCAGTTTGGGCAGGTGGGCCCCCGTGGCGTTGGTGCCCACCGCCACGCTGAAGTAGAGTGCCACCAGCAGCCAGACGCGCGGGTCGGCCAAGGCGGTCAGCTTGTCGGTGCCGCCAGCGGCCCGACGCTGGTCCCCCTCGGCGTCGATCTGGCTTTCCAAAGCGGTCTTCTCGTCATCGTTCAGCCAGGTGGCATCGCGGGGCCGGTCGGGCAGCACGAACAGCACCAGGATCCCCAGCACCACGGATGGCAGCCCCTCCAAAAGGAACAGCCACTGCCAGCCGGCCAGCCCGCCGGTGCCGCCGAAGGTGTCCATGATCAGGCCCGAGACCGGATTACCGAAGATGTTGGCCACCGGGATGGCGAGCATGAACCAGGCGACCACGCGGGCCCGCCGGGCGGGGGGGAACCAGGCGGTGAGGTAGAAGATGATGCCAGGGAAGAATCCCGCCTCGGCGATGCCCAGCAGCACGCGGGCCCAGTAGTAACTGACCGGACCGGCCACCGCCAGCGTCAGCATGGACACCAGGCCCCAGGTGATCATGATGCGCGAGATCCAGACCCGCGCGCCGAACTTGCGCAACAGCAGGTTGCTGGGCACCTCGAAGACGAGATAACCCACATAGAACAGGCCGTAGCCCCAGTCGATGACCGCGTCAGCCAAGCCTAGGTCCCTGGTCATGCCGAGCCGGGCGAAGCCGACATTGGCCCGGTCGAGGATGTTGAAGACATACAGCAGGCACAGAAAAGGCACGATGCGCCACGCCACCTTGCGTGTCGCGCCGGCCGCCGCGTCCAGGTTCATGGAGAGGTCCCCCGGGGAATCGGTCAGGCCCCAGTATCGCCGATGGGGCGGGGGATGCCAAACGGGTGGTTTGGGTGGGTGCTGGGGTGGGGATGGGACCGCTGTTTTGGATTTGATGGGTTTGGGCTCGGAGGGTGGATGGTTTATTGGCAATGGGTGCGCGGCTCTGAACCCAGGGTTGATGATTTTTGGCAATGGGTGCACGGCTCTGGACCCAGGGTGGCGGTTCGTTGAACTCACCTTACCCTGGGCTAAGGTCTACAACCCCTACAGGGTTGACCCGATCCACTTCCATGGATTGTTGACGCACAGAGGGCGATGTTCAGAGAACAGTTGGTGAAAATTTTGGAAAAATGTTTGGTGAAAATTTGGGTGGGGTGGTGTGAAGTGGGTGGGCGAATTTTAGGCTTTTGGGCGGGTGTTTTATTTGGGAAGCACGGCCCTGCTGGACCTCACCCCCGCCCTTTCGGGCACCCCCTCCCCATGGATGGGGAGGGGGAAGCTTGGCGAGTCCTGGCGAGCCCCCAACACGAGTTGGGGGGTGGCTGGTGCTGACGGGAAGCTGGCTGGTTTCAGTGAGGACTTTCAAGGTGCCGCAGGGCAGGCTGACACCCCCCGCCTGGCGGCGGGGGCTTGCCAAGAAACGGTTGGATTTTGCCTTGGTGAGCCGGGTGCGGGAGCGCCTGGGCAACTGGTGCGGACAGAAACCAAGCAATTGACCACTAAGACGAAAAAGAATTTCGGACCTTTGTTCAAGGCGAGCCGTGCGCGGGAGTGCACGGGTTCTGGCGCTGACGGGAAGCCGAGGATTCCCCACGAAGACGCGAAGGGCGCGAACGAGGTTTTTGCCGGGGTAATGTGTTTAGCGACTTTCCGAAAAGGCTTCTCCCACTCATCAGGTGCAGATCGCGCGGATGGGGGCACCCAAGTCGATGTCGAGGCGTTTGCGGCCGGGGACTACCAGGCGGTGGGGGTCGAGGCCGAGGCGGTCCAGCACGGTGGCGTGGATGTCGGTCACATAGTGCGGGGATTCCACCGCGTGGAAGCCCAGTTCGTCGGTGGCGCCGTGGACGCGGCCGCGCTGGATGCCGGCGCCGAAGAACCAGATGGTGAAGCCGTGGGGGTGGTGGTCGCGGCCGGTGGGCATCTTGTAGGCGTCGCGGGTTTCGAGGCCGGGGGTGCGGCCGAACTCGGTGCAGCAGACCACCAGCACCTCGCGGTCGAGGCCGGTGCGCTCGAGATCCTGGATCAGGCCCGCCAGCGGCTTGTCCACCCGGGCGGCGCTGCGGGCGTGCAGGTTCTTCAGGTCGTTGTGGGAGTCCCACTCGCCGTAGTCGCTGAGGTAGACGAGGTTGAACCGCACGCCGCGTTCGGCCAGACGCCGGGCCGCCAGCAGGCGGCGGCCGTAGACGGCGGTGGCCGGGTCGTCGATGCCGTAGAGCTTGTGCGTGCCGGCTGTCTCGCGCGCCAGGTCGAGCGCGTCGGGCATGGCCCGTTGCATGCGGAAGGCGAGCTCGTAGTTCTTGATGCGAGCCAGCGCCTGCGGGTCGTCGGGGTAGCGGGCGGCGGCGAGGCGGTCGAACCGTTCGACCAGGCGGAACTGCTCCTGTTGCTCACGCTCGGCCACGCCCTTGGCGCGCGTGGCGAAGGGCAGGGGGCTGTCCCCCTCCAGCGCCAGCTCCACGCCAGTGTGGCGAGGGCCGAGGTAGTCGGCCGCCATGTTCTTCTTGACGCGGATGTCGGTGTATTTGCCGAGGAAGACAAACTGCGGCAGGTTCTCGTTCAGCGTGCCCAGGCCGTAGCTGACCCATGAGCCGATCACGGGCTGCTGCTCGTCCAGTTGGTGGCGGCCGGTGTGCATCTGGAACTCGGCGCCGTGGTCGTTGTCGGTGGTGTACATCGACCGCACGAAGGCCATCTTGTCCACCTGCCGGGCCAGGTGGGGGAACCAGTCGGCGACCTCCATGCCCAGTTGGCCGTGCTTGCGGAAGCCCACCTGCAGCGGGAAGATCTTCGGGTAGGGCCGGGTGCCGCCCACCACATCGCGCGAGTGCTTGAAGAACAGCGGCGACTTCAGCGGATCGGTGTAAGGCGTGTCGGTGAAGGTCTTGCCGGCGTATCGGGTGAGCGCTGGCTTCGGGTCGAAGCTTTCCATCTGGCTGACGCCGCCCGACAGGAACACCCAGATCACACTCTTGGCCTTGGGCGCATGGTGCGGCAGGCCGGTGGGGAGGTGGATTCCCCCATCCGGGTTGGCCCTGGCGATGCCGTCCCGGAACAACAGGCTGCCCAGCGCCATGCCGGCGCAGCCCATCCCCATGTCCGCCAGAAATCCGCGTCGGTCAGGTGCCATGGTGACTGGGCCTCAGCGAATGGTCAGGAAATCGGTGTGGTTGAACAGGGCCACGATCAGGCCTTCCCGCGCGCGCAAGGCACTGTCGGGCTTGTCTTTGGATGGGGCGGTGGCGGGGACTGACTCCCGCAGGGCGGTGAGGTATTCCTGAGCCGCCAGCAGTTCTTCGGGCGTGGGCTGGCGGGCCAGCACCTGCTCGAAGGCGGCGGTGATGAAGGTGTTGTCAGCGGCTTGCTTGGGATGGAGGGTGGCGGCCAGCGCGCGGGTCAGGGAGTGGGTGAGTTCGCTGTTGGCCAGCGCCAGGGCCTGCTGGGGCAGCACCGAGGCGGAACGCTGGTACGCCTCGCACGGGTTGGCGGCATCGAACAGGTCGAGAAAGACTGCGCGGCTTTCGCCGTGGTGGGTGAGGTAGAGGCTGCGGCGTTTGCTGACTAGCGCCTGATCCTGCGGGATGTCGGGGCCGCCCCGGGTGCCATCGAGCTGGCCGGCCACATGCAACAGGCTGTCGCGCACCACCTCGGCCTGCATTCGGCCCAACGGGTAGCGCCACAGGGTGAGGTTGTCGGTGTCTTTGACCCGGGCGGGGTGATCGGCGGGGGTGGGGCCTGACCGGGTTTGGTAGGTGCGGCTGGTGACGATCAGCCGGTGCAGCCGCTTCAGGCTCCAGGGCGCGGCCTTGGCATCGGAGGCATTTGTGGGATGCATCAGTTCGACAGCCAACCAATCTAGCAGTTCCTGATTGGCTGGCGGCCTGCCCGAGCGGCCGAGGTCGTGCGGGGTGGTCACCAGCGGTTGGCCGAAATGCCAGCCCCACAGGTGGTTGGCGGCCACGCGGGCGGTGAGCGGGTTCGACGGATCGGTGATCCAGCGGGCCAGCGCCGAGCGCCGGCCGGTGCTGGTGGTGGTCTCGTACCGGGTGCCCAGCGGGCTGTAGGTGTCGCCTAGGTTTTCCAGCGCCTTGGTGGTGGCGGCCAGTTTGGCCTTGGCCTCGTCCAGCGCCTTGGTGGCGGCGGTAACGCCTTCGGGTTTGGCGGCCTTGGTGGCGCTGGCGAGGGACTGCTCCTTTTCCACCAGGGTGGCGCGCGCCTGTTCGGTGGCGGCCTGCTTTTCGGCCCAGGCGGCCAAGCCGGCGGCGGTGGCCGGGTCGCCGGTCTGGCGGTACCGGGCATCATCAGCCAGGATTTTCAGCTTCAGCGCCTGCAGGGCGGCCTGGGCGGCGGTCAACCGGGCCTGGGCCAGCGCCTCGGCCGGGGCATCCTTGGCGGCGCGGGCCTTGTCGAGCGTGGCCTTGGCCTCATCGCGGGCCTTGGTGAGTTTGGCGGTTTCCTCCTGGCGGACATGGGCCCGCAGGCCGGGGTACCACGATTCGGGCGGCAGCTTCACCTCGCTGACCTGGAAGGTGCTGCCCAGCGCGGCCGGCACGCCGGGGGGGATGGCGGGCGCATCCTTCTCGACATTGCGCTCATCGCCGCGGCTGTACTTGCGGGTGGGGGCGGTCAGCCGTTCATCCATCACGCGGACCATGCCTGTGGTGATAGGCTTGTAGGCGGCGCCGTAGGAGTATTTGGGGTAGACGCCGGGGTCCTCCTCGCCGGGCCAGCGGTCATGGCGGATCTCCACGGGTTCAAAAATGGCGCGGAAGCGGAAGTACTCGTCCTGGGTGACAGGGTCGTACTTGTGGTCGTGGCAGTGGCAGCAGTTCAGCGTGAGGCCCAGGAAGGCCTTGGCGGTGTGCTCGACATTGTCGCGCATCCAGTTGTTGTAGTTCCAGCGGAAGAAGTTGCGGGCCACGAAGCCGGTGGCGGGCTGGTCTTCGTGCGCCAGCGGCGCCAACTCGTCGGCGGCGAGCATCAGGCGGACCATCTCGTCGTAGGGCCGGTCGCGGCCGAGGGACGCCACGATCCAGTCGCGCCAGCGCCAGATCTGGCCGTAGCTGTTCAGCACATCGGGCACGGCGCGGCGGCCGTACCAGTCGCTGTAGCGCCAGACATCCATCCAGTGCCGGGCCCAGTGTTCGGCGTGGCGCGGGTCGGCCAGCAAGCGGTCCACCACGCGCTCGTAGGCGTCGGGCCGGGTGTCGGCCAAGAAGGCGCGCAGTTCGTCGGCGGTGGGGGGCAGGCCGATCAGGTCGAGGTAGACCCGCCGGAGCAGGGTTGCGCGGTCGGTCACCGGCAGCGGCTGGATGCCAAGCTTCTGGTGGCGGGCGGCGATGAGGCGGTCGATAGGGTTGGCATTCCATGCCGGGTCGCGCACCGGGGGAGTTTCGGGCCGGACGGGCTTCTGGAAGGACCAGTGGCTTTTGGGATCGGCCTCCGCCTTCTCGTCGGCGGGGCCGCGCGCGCCCGCGGCGATCCATTCCTTCAGCCAGCCGATCTGTTCGGCGGTGAGGGGCTTGCCCTCGGGCGGCATGCGGCCCGCAGCGTCTTCGGAGCGGCTGACCCGTTCGAGCAGCGGGCTGTCGTCCACCTGGCCGGCCACCACGGCGGGGCCGGCGCGTCCGCCCTGGTGGGCGAGGGCGGCGGTGTCGAGGCGGAGTTTGCCTTTTTGTGCCAGTGCGCCGTGGCATGCGAGGCAGCGCTCGCGCAGCAAAGGCTTGATCTTCTCCAGGTACAAATCCCCGGCCCGGGCCCACCCGGCGAACAGTAGGCAGGCGAGTGACAGGGCTACGGGGCGCATGCAGAACGGCATGGGCAAACCCAAGGGGATTGAGGCCAAGGATTCATCAGGCGGGATGCTCCAGTATCGCAAATATTGGGAGGGAATACAGTTTTATTTTGTGGGTGCGGGGTGGTGGTTTGTGGGTGAGGGGTTGAGTCCGGGTCAGGCGAAAAACATACCGACACGCCTGACCAACCACCATTCTGGCGGATTTTGATGGGGTGGTCAGGGCGGCGTATCATCCTTTTTGAACCGAAGATTCCATAGTTCGAAATCAAAATACAATTCGCGCGGGGTGACAAATGGATCAAGAAGCACCAAAACGGTCATTATCCGCCAGGATAAGACTGGCTTCGATTCGCTTTGGATTTTACGGGACCCTATTTGGTTTCTTAATTTCCTTTTCCAACTGCATTTCCAGCGTGGTAAACCAAGTCGACGCATTTAGATTCCATGGCACAACAGGCACGAGAATCAGTTCCCTGAGTTTACTGCTGCCTGGAATCTTTGGCTGGATGATTGGCACAGCCATCGGAGCAACTGTTGGACTTGTCAACCGGTCTGGAGTCGAGCCATCAAAACCATTGAAAGCAAAGTTTTTCATAATGGGTGGAGCATTCCTCGGGTTACATCCAGGGTTGCCGCTTGGTTTTGCATGGATCGATGACGTTTTTGATTCTTTAAACTACGGTTGGCGCATTCTTTTACCAAAATTGGTTTATTTGTACATTCTTCCGGTAATTGTAATTGGTTGCCTGGGTGCCTTGTGGGGCCATTGGGTCGCAACAAGAAGCGATTGCAACGAATTTAACCCACCTAATCAGATCTGAAGGCTTATTTACAAAGGATTTTCAGTTACTCATGCATTTCAAATGCATGGGCGTCCCTTTGGAGAAATTCTCCATTGTTGCCAGGAGGTGTTAGTTGCTTATAGCCGGTTCCAGGGACGCCACATGGGGAGAATCGGCGGAAGCTAGAGCAATCTCAGGGCAAATCAGACCTGGGATATTTGTAGATTTTTTTGTCTACTTGAATTTCCAAGCCGGCATCAGATTCGGATTCAGGAGCCCTTGTTATTCTGCAGGTAAGAATTCCGGCGGTACTGGTGGACCTGACCCACCCATCATGCCGGGGCAGCCCTAATCGTTCCAATCGACTCATCATCTCGGTGGGCAGTACCTGGGAAGGCCCGGATCAACCCACCTTGTTTTCCCCATCATTTTTTTCAGCATCAGTGAACCATTTGGGTGCTGGGATTCTTTTCAGCCCTGATATCAGGAGGAGTAAACCGGTCAAAATCACCAGGATGGGAAGCTCCACATCCACTCGCAACCGTTCCTGCTGGCGGAGGATCGAAAGGATACTGGAAAAGATAAAGAAGGGACCAACCACCACCGACACCTTGTCGATACCCGAAACCAAGAAAACCAGCAGGCCTGTGACTGCCAGTCCCATTGTCCAAACCCAGTGAATGGTGGTACCCACCCCAAGCGTGGTGAGTAGCCAACCAGACCCAAGCGTGATGATCAAGATGGCGATTGCCATTGATTTTTTGTCAATTCCCATACGATTTCCTCCTGGCGTTTTGAGCGATCGCTATTGCGATTCCTTTCGGGAGCGCCCCGGGCTGCTTTCCTGTTATGTCAATGGAGCGATGAGCCTGGGTATGGACGAAATTCCATCATACTAAAACACGAAGACCAGCCCGAATCACTTCCATCCAAGACCGCATCCAGCACGCTTTCAAAAAGACCTTTTCGGGTCATCTTTGTTGGCACACTCCTGGCCTGCTTTACCTTCAACCGTTTCTCGAAATTCTACAACGTCTCAATCCAGGAAGAACTGGGTATACCAATTGATTATCCCCTTGAATTACGACATCTTGTAACCCTTAACCATGGCACCGGGAAGCGGGCCAAATCGGCCTCCTTGGGCCTACTGGCAGGAAAAAAGAGTTAAACTTTTTGACCTACCTCGAATTCAGGTCGGGACGCACTAGCTATTGGGCCGACGACTTGGTGATCTTATCCATTGAAAGTAAAGTGGAGGACGGGGGCGAAATATCTGCCATCCTCGTCAACGCTTTCTTCCAAACCCATCACGGTGCCCTGGACCGACTCCGTGGCTTGGATGCCCCTTTGAACGCAACCAATTATCATGATCGCGCCAATTGTGGTGGCAACGATTCCAGCGATGGCAAAAACAATGAGCCAGAAAGCAATCACTCGATTGGATGCCTTAGAAGCCTGGGCCGTGATGGCATGACTTTCACCCTCAAATGGCATGTCCTGAGGCCTGCACCCCGAGCCTAATCTTAAACCAATCCAATAAAAAACCAATCGGGTGATCGCTTGACCTAGTACTGAGTTATTTATTCGGAATCCGGGACAAATCCTGTCAACATGGTTTTAATTTTTCGGGGTTGCACCACCATGGATGTTCATGAGCGAATTGCAGGGGCTGAGAAGCTTGTAGCTGTGTTCGGTTATTGGCCGTCCTTTCACGATGCCGAGGTTTTATGGTTGAAGATGGACCGAAGGCCGGTTCGTAAGGATATTTTTGGGCCAACCTTGGAGATGATGGTTCACACCTTTGAAATGACCAGCGAGATCGGGCCGGATGGGGCGTATGTCCTTCGACATCATGTGCTGGTACATCTGCGATTTCATTTTGTGGATCTTGTGAAGCTTGAAAACTTCAATCATCAAAATGCTGTTTATGGAATCTATTTTTATGATATTCGGTCTAATCAATGCGAGTTTGCTGATTTTGAAATTTCCCTCGAGGAAGCCTGGGGCTTGGATGGTTCTTTCAATTGCAAAGCGGTTGAAGTGGTGGATGTGATTCCCTGCAACAAGGAAGGTGAGCCGCTCTCGGTTGAATCCGGGCAATAATCCGCACTTTGCGAACTTCGTGTCTTGGCGGTGGGTGATTTGGATGAATTGGGGTTTGCAGGGGCTATTTGGGCGGTGACTGGTGTGGGTGGGTATTCGGATTTTCACCGCGAAGGCGCTAAGGTAGTTTTTGCTTTTGTTTTGGTGAGCCGGGTGCGGGAGCGCCCGGGTGACTGGTGCGGTCGGAAGGTAAAGACTTCACCGCGAAGACGCCAAGGGCACGAAGGGAATTCAAAGCGGCATATTT
>Ga0315899_10005031_pt1 | contig 14291 bp, 10 predicted proteins | sample LakEriMetagenome_2_FD_203518 | JGI IMG/M metagenome (GOLD analysis project Ga0315899, IMG submission 203518) | Freshwater fungal communities from buoy surface, Lake Erie, Ohio, United States - Buoy 4 MA112 | ecosystem: Environmental > Aquatic > Freshwater > Lake | place: USA: Lake Erie, Ohio... | reverse complement strand
CACGCGGCTTGGGTTGGAATATGAGATTGATTTTGATGCCAGAACCGGCGTGCTGCGTATCCGGTCAACGTTGACCAATTATGGGGCAACGCCGCTTGATGTGAGCAACATGATGACCGCCTGCCTGCCCGTGCCGGACGGAATGACTGATATAATCGGTTTTACCGGTCGTTGGACGCAGGAGTTTACGCAGGAGCGGGTGGCACGCAATGCCGCAACCTATCTGCGCGAGAACCGCAGCGGGCGGACATCGCATTTCAGCTACCCCGCTATCTTGCTGGCTGCCACCGATACCAATGAAAGCACCGGCGATGTCTATGGTTTCCATCTCGCATTTAGCGGCAACCACTGCATCCGCGTCGATTCGCTAACCGATGGGCGGGGGTTGGTGAGCCTTGGTGCATTGCTGCTGCCCGGCGAAGTGCGGCTTGTGCCGGGGGAGACATATGCAAGTCCGGAGATTGTCGCGGCCTATAGCGGACAGGGGCTTAGCAAGCTCAGCCGCAAGTTCCATGACCATGTGCGCACCAAATTGCTTAGCCCTGAAATGCGGGCGAAGCCGCGTCCGGTCCACTATAACACTTGGGAAGCCGTCTATTTCGACCATGATGTCGAAAAACTGAAGGAGCTTGCCACCCGCGCAGCGGAGATCGGCGTGGAGCGCTTTGTTCTGGATGATGGCTGGTTCGGTGGCCGCCGCCATGACCGTGCGGGTCTGGGTGACTGGACGGTTTCGCGGGATGTCTATCCCGATGGACTTGGCCCATTGGTCGACCATGTGACTGGGCTTGGCATGGAATTCGGCCTGTGGTTCGAACCCGAAATGGTCAACCCCGACAGCGACCTCTATCGCGCGCATCCGGACTGGGTCTTGGGCCTAGAAGGCGTTGAGCAGATCCCGTTCCGGTCGCAGTTAGCGCTGGATATAAGCCGGCCAGAAGTCGCAGATTATCTGTTCCATGCCATCGACGCAATTTTGCGCGATCATGACATAAGCTACATCAAATGGGACATGAACCGCGACCTCAGCCATCCTGGCGATTCATCGGGTGTGCCGCGTGCCTTTGCGCAGGTTGGGGCGCTCTATGCGTTGCTTGACCGCGTCCGCGATGCACACCCGCATGTCGAAATCGAAAGCTGCTCTTCCGGCGGCGCAAGGGCCGATATGGGCGTGCTGGCGCATAGCGACCGCGTTTGGACATCCGACAGTAATGACGCGCTAGACCGGCAAGTCATTCAACGCGGCGCCAGCTTTTTCCTGCCTCTCGAAGTATTGGGTTGCCATGTAGGGCCAGCAAAATGTCATGTGACGGGGCGGCGGCTGTCGATGGAAATGCGCGCGGCAACGGCGCTTATGGGGCATATGGGGCTTGAGCTGAATTTGCTGACCGAGCGGACGGCAGACCTTGATGTGCTCAAAAACGCCATAGATTTGCATAAAAAACATCGCGCCTTGCTGCATAATGGCGACGTATTTCGTTTGGATAGCGCGCCGCAGTTAATCGCCAGCGGAGTAATAGCGCGCGATAAGTCGGAGGCGATCTATTCGGTTGCTTATGTCGCCAGCGACGCAAAAGTCCTGCCTGGGCGTTTCCAGTTTACCGGCCTCGACCCGCAACGTTCATATAGGCTCCAACTCATTTGGCCGAGCGATTGGCAGGCCATTAAAGGACCATCCGCAATCGAAACGCTCGACCTGAACGGTGAAGGCGCGATCTTCAGCGGGGCGGCGCTCGTGCATGGCGGGCTGCAGTTGCCGCATGCTTTTCCCGAAACCTGCTTGTTATTTTACGTCGCTGCTGTCTGAAGTTTTTCTGGGCGTTTGCGCCAATGATTATCTGCATAGGCCGAACTTCTGCATGAGCCGTTGGTTTACATCGCACCCTCTGCACCCCATATCTGGTTTCAGAGAAGGACAATGAATATCTCCCGAACTGCAGCCCAACATTGGATCGAACCGCATGCGCACGGCATTTATGTCAAGCCGGCGGACATGTGGATCGACCCGTCCCGCCCTGCCGAACGCGCTTTGGTGACGCATGGTCATGCCGACCATGCCCGCAGTGGCCATACAGCCGTTTGGGCCACGCCAGAGACGCTTGCGATCATGGCGCTGCGTTATGGCACAGAGATGGGTACGCCCATCGCTTATGGTGATGGTTTTGAGGCCAATGGCGTGAAGATCAGCTTTCATCCGGCAGGACATGTTTTGGGTTCTGCGCAAATCCTGCTTGAGCATGCGGGCGAGCGGGTGGTGGTGACGGGGGATTATAAACGGCGTTTCGACCCCACCTGCGCGCCGTTCGAAGCGGTTGCTTGCGACGTTCTGATTACAGAGGCGACCTTTGGCCTGCCCGTATTCACGCATCCACCTATTGAGGGCGAGATTGCCAAATTGCTCGCCGCGCGCGAAGCCAATGCGGATGGCTGCATCGTTGTCGGTGCCTATGCGCTTGGCAAGGCGCAGCGTGTCATCGCTGAACTGCGCCGCGCTGGCTTCGACGCGCCTATTTATATCCACGGCGCGATGCAGAAAATGTGCGATTTATACGCGGCGCATAATGTACCTTTGGGTGAACTCGTACTGGCGACCGGACTTGCCAAGGCCGAGATGAAAGGCGCGATTGTAATTGCCCCGCCCTCGGCGATGCATGACCGATGGGCCCAAAGGCTGCCCGACCCGATTACCGCCATGGCATCGGGATGGATGCGGGTGCGGCAACGTGCGCGACAACGCAATGTCGAACTGCCGCTGGTTATTTCGGACCATGCGGACTGGACTGAGTTGACAGACACTTTATTGGAGCTTCGGCCAGCCGAAACATGGATTACCCATGGCCGCACCGACGCGCTTGGGCGGTGGTGTGAATTGCACCAGTTGAAGGCGCGCGCACTCGATCTCGTCGGCCGTGAAGAAGAGGATGAGGGCTGATGCAGGCATTTGCCGCGCTCCTCGACGGACTGATCTACACGCGGTCGCGCGACCATAAGGTCAGGCTGATTGCTGATTATTTCCGCACGACGCCCGACCCCGATCGCGGCTGGGCGCTGGCGGCGCTTGCGGGCACGTTAAGCATATCAACGGTAAAAGCTGCGGCAATTCGCGCCATGGCGGAAGAACGGTTCGACCCGATGCTGTTCCGCATGAGCCGGGACTATGTCGGCGATACAGCGGAAACGGTGGCCCTGATGTGGCCAGACGTCAGCCAAGACGTTGTCGCACCGACGGTGTCTGAAGTCATTGACGTGCTGAGCGGCACAAGCCGCGCGCGTGCGCCGGCGGTGCTGGCGGAATTGATGGACCGGCTTGACGCCAATGGCCGTTATGCGCTGCTCAAATTGGCGACAGGCGGCATGCGCGTTGGCATATCCGCGCGCCTAGCCAAAACCGCCTTTGGGCAAGCCTTTGGCCTTTCTGTGGATGATGTCGAGGAGGTATGGCACGCGCTTCGCCCGCCTTATTCCGAACTGTTTGCGTGGGGCGAAGGCAAAACCGAACGTCCCGACCCCGCCGATAGCGCATTTTTCCGGCCCTTCATGCTTGCCCATCCGTTGGAGGACGGCAATGTGAATCTCGATGATTTTGTCGCCGAATGGAAATGGGATGGCATCCGTATGCAGATCGCGTCCACCGGCGGTGAAACACGGTTGTTCAGCCGTGGCGGTGATGAAGTCACGGCCGCTTTCCCTGAAATTGCAGCAGCCTTTGAAGGTATCGGTGTGGTGGATGGCGAATTGCTGGTGCGCGGCGATGTTCAGGGCGGCGAGGCCGCAAGCTTCAACGCCTTACAACAGCGATTGGGACGCAAGAATGTGACCGCAGCAATGCAGTCGGAATATCCGGTATTTGTGCGTTTGTATGACATATTGTTCGACGGGACGGAGGACGTGCGCGCACTGCCTTGGACAAAAAGGCGCAGCCGGCTTGAAATGTTCGTGGCCAAACTTGATGCGGTGCGCTTTGATCTGTCAGTTATCATTGAAGCGCGGGATTTCGACCATCTGGCGGAAATGCGCGCGGCTGCGCGTGCGGTGGCGATTGAGGGCGTTATGCTCAAACGGCGCGAGTCGCCCTATTTGGCGGGCCGCAAGGTCGGCCTTTGGTACAAATGGAAACGTGAACCGCTCGTGGCCGATTGCGTGATGATGTACGCGCAGCGGGGTAGTGGGAAACGCTCGTCTTTTTATTCGGACTATACCTTCGGCTGCTGGACGCCGGATGGCGCTTTGTTGCCCGTGGGTAAGGCCTATTCAGGGTTCAGCGATGAAGAATTGAAGTGGCTTGATCGCTTCGTGCGCAACAACACGGTCGCGCGTTTTGGTCCCGTGCGCGAAGTCGAAAAATCATTGGTGCTTGAGGTGGCTTTTGACGCGGTGCACGAATCCAAGCGGCACAAATCCGGCATCGCCATGCGCTTCCCGCGTATCTCGCGCTTGCGCCGGGACAAGCCCGCGGATGAGGCCGATACGATTGCCAATTTGCGTGCGATGATTGGTTAGGGTCAGGACCCTACAGAAACGCCCTGACATCGGCCATGAAGCGGTCAAACTGGTCATGGTGTAGCCAGTGGCCGGCATTTTCATATTCCACGACCTTTGCCGTTGGGAAATGCGCTATGCGGCCATCCTTTTCGGGGTTGGATGCCCAGCTGTTGGCTCCATACATCATCAGCATCGGACAGGTGATGGACTGCCATATGGCCATCAAATCCTCACGCGGCATGTCGAATATCGCCCAGATATTGAGGTAATTGTCGAACTTCCAGCTCCAGCTGCCGTCTTCGTTGCGGCTTATGCCATGGACCGTCAGGTGCCGCGCTTGTTCGTCGGTCAAATAGCTGTTTTCGGTCTTCATCCGTTCATAAGCAGCTTCGATATTGGGGTAGCGTTTGGGCGAGCGACCGGCGGCGTTGCGCTTATCCTCAATCCATTGCCGGAAACGCTTTTGAATGCCGATCGCATCGCGTTCGGCCTGCATCTTTGGCGACAGGCCCAATCCTTCGATATTGACCATTTTCCCAACATTTTCAGGGAACAGACCAGCATAGCGTGTCGCAATATTGCCGCCCATTGAGTGGGCGATGATGCTGACAGGTGCAAGGTTTAGCTGATGGATCAATTGCGCCATGTCATAGACAAATGTCGACATTTCATAGCTGCCATCTGGCGACCATGCGCTGTCACCATGGCCACGCAGGTCAGGTGCAATGATGTGCCAGTCGTGGCGCAATTCCTCAGCTACCCAGTCCCAACTGCGCGCATGGTCGCGGCCGCCATGGACCAAAAGCAAGGGCGGCGCATCGGGATTTCCCCAATCGATATAGTTCAGCCGAAGGCGTTGCGAAATAAAGCTGTTGGTGATGGGGCCATGTAAAGTCATTCTGCGGCCAGTAATTGCTCTGCACCCCCAAGGTCAACCGATACCAGTCGGCTGATGCCCTGTTCGACCATTGTTACGCCAAACAATCGGTGCATCCGGCTCATCGTCACAGCATTGTGGGTGACAATCAGGTAGCGCGTATCGGTCTCACGCGTCATCGCGTCGAGCAAGTCGCAGAAGCGTTCGATATTGGCGTCGTCAAGTGGCGCGTCGACTTCGTCGAGCACGCAAATGGGTGCAGGGTTGGTGAGGAACAAACCAAAGATAAGCGCAACCGCCGTAAGCGCCTGTTCTCCGCCCGATAGCAAGGTTAGCGACTGAAGTTTTTTGCCCGGTGGTTGCGCGAAAATTTCGAGGCCAGCTTCCAAAGGGTCATCGCTGTCAATCAAGGCCAGATGCGCTTGTCCGCCATTGAACAACGTCGCAAACAGGCGGCGAAAGTGGCCGTCGACAGCTTCAAATGCGGTCAGCAGCCGCGCGCGGCCTTCGCGGTTCAAGCTGCCGATGGATCCGCGCAGACGATTGATGGCGAGGGTAAGCTCTTCGCTTTCGGCAACGCTGGCCCCTTGCTGTGTTTCCAGTTCGGCGAGCTCATCAGCAGCGATGAGGTTGACTGGACCAATACGCTCCCGCTCATTTTGCAAGCGGTCAAGCCGGTTAGACTCGACGGCAGCATCGTCCATCGCATCTTCGTCAAAGTTTAGCTTTTCGGGCAGGACAGGCGGCGGGCATTCGAACCGTTCTCCCGAAATGCGGCCCATTTCAACGCGGCGCTGTTCCTGATTTTCGGCGCGCGCATTGGCGCCAGCGCGGGCCTCACGGGCAACCGACAGGCGTTCCGCCGCTGCTGCCATTTCGCTTTCCAGCGCGCGCAACGTCGCTTCATGGACCGTCTCGGCGGTTTGCAGGCCAGCGAGTTTCTCCGCCAGCTCATCTTTGTCTGCCCGCAAAGTAGCAATGTCACGCGCTAGGATCCCCGGCCTTCCCGCCATTGCCTCTTGCTCAGTAAAGATATCCGCGCTGCGTGTGTTCATTTCAGCAATCCGGCGTTCGGCTTCGCCGGCGCGTTCCTGCCAGCTGCGAATTTCGGCCATCGTCACGGCACGCCGTTCGCGGTTTTGCGCGATGCGTTGTTCCAGCGCGGACAGGTCTGCCTGATTGCGGGCCATTAAATCGCGGGTTGCCTCATGCGCGGTGGCAAGGCTTTGCACGAGGTCCGCATGATGGGACCCGTCGGGCAGGGCGTTGCGTGCTGTCTCGGCTGCTTTGCGCTCCGCTTGCGCCTCGGCCAAATCTTGCTCGGCTGCGGCCATTCTGTCGCCAAGCGCGGCCTTTGCCGATTTCAGTCGCGTCAACGCATCTTCGGCTTGATCGAAGGCGCGCAGTGCTTGCCGCAATTTCCCCTCAGTCACTACACGCGCCGCCGCTGCCGAGCGGACCGTGTCCTGCGCAGTTTCAATCTTATCCGTCATCTGCAACAGGCTTTGCGCCTGTGCATCCAGTGCGCCTTGCGCAGGCATGATCAGCAAATCGAGTTCCGCAAGGCGGTTGGTGCGGACCAATTGCTCTGCGATTGTGGCACCATCACCATCGGTCGCAAAGCCATCCCAACGTCGCAGTTTTCCGGCCAACGTTACCACGCGTTCGCCAGATGCAAGCGCTTTGCCATCGTCCGTTTCCACGACACGAACCATTGACAGCCGCGCGGCCAGTTCTGGCGGTGCATCCACAAATTGGATCAGCGCATCATTGGCCAGCTTGCTCATGGGTGCGGTCCCGCCAAGCCAGCGGCGCCCCGTTTCTCCGCCAATGCTTGCATCTGCATCGTCGCCCAACGCCGCAGCCAAAGCGCGTTCATAGCCGGGCTTGACCGTAATGCGGTCAATGGCCTTGTCGCCTTGGCCCTTGGTCAAGGAGCGCTGCAACGCGCTCTGTTCAGTTAGCAACGCGGCGAGTTCGGCCTTGGCGCTCGCGATGGCTATTTGGGCGACGTCGCGGGCAGATATCAACTCGGTCCGACGAGCGTCGGCGGTGTCATGTGTAGCAACGTCATTCTGCAATTGCTTCTGCAATGCTTCGACGCTGGCATTGGCGTCGCTTTTGGCGGCGGTATATGCGGTCTCATCTCCCAAAACGTCGCGTTCGGCGCAGATGCGCTCGCAGGCTTGCTCTGCCCGTTGAACGCGCGTTGTCGCCGCCGCCAACGCGGCATTTGCCACGCGCGATTCGGCATCGGCGCGCGCTTGCTCGGCGGACGCATTGGCCAGAGCAATCTCGCTTTCACGCGCCTGCCGCTCGGCATTTTCTGCAGTGCGCAACAACGCGGGGCGCTCCTCCTCCTGCGCCTTAATCTGGTCTGCAAGCGTTACGCTTTCCGCCTGTAACCGCGTGAGCGCATCCGCCGCATCATGCGTCAACTTGCCTTCGCGCGCACCATCTTCGGCCATGCGCGCCGCTTGAGCTGCTAGGTCGGATTGGCGCTGAATTATGCGTTCGTGCTCGCCCGTCAACTGCACAAGCCTGTTTGAAAGGTCGTTGGCGGCATCGCGCGCAGCCATCGCGACCGCGCGGGCGTCGGCGAGTTGCTGAACCGCGTCTTGCTGCTTGTCCGTCAGGACGCGCTGCGCAACCGCTGCGTCTTCGACGGCACCGGAAGCAGTATTTGCTTCAGCGCGGGCGATATCGGCCGCTGCTTTCGCCTCACGCCAGCGTACAAAGATTAAACGGGCCTCGGCCTGAAGAATGTCTTTGGTCAGCGTGCGATAGCGTTCGGCTTGCTTGGCCTGACGGCGTAATTGGCCGGCCCGCGCATCCATGTCCGCAAGAATAGTTGCCAGCCGTGTCAGATTGGTCTCGGCGGCGCGCAGCTTTTGTTCGGCATCCTTCCGGCGCACGTGCAGACCAGAGATGCCCGCCGCTTCCTCAAGCATTTGGCGGCGTTCCTGCGGCTTGGCGGAGATTATTGCGCCAATGCGGCCTTGGCTCACCAGTGCGGGCGAATGTGCGCCGGTTGCAGCATCGGCAAAAATAAGCGCAACATCCTTCGCGCGGACATCGCGGCCATTTGATCGATAGGCGGAGCCTGCCCCACGCTCGATCCGGCGGGTGACTTCCAACTCTTCATCGGCATCGTCGTCGGCGCCTTCGTCGCTGCGCTCGGCCAATATGGTTACTTCAGCGAAATCGCGGGGTGGACGCGACGCGGTTCCGGCAAAGATCACATCTTCCATGCCCGCGCCACGCATTGACTTGGCGCTGCTTTCGCCCATTACCCAGCGAATGGCCTCAAGCAAGTTGGATTTGCCGCAACCATTGGGGCCAACAATACCCGTGAGCCCGCTCTCAATCCTGAGTTCAGCGGGCTCAACAAAGCTTTTGAAGCCGACGAGTTTCAGCTTCTTTATCCGCAACGGGCTGTCTCCATTGCGGTTGTGGTGCTGTTATGCCCCCCCCGAGCCATATTTAGCGTGCGCCGGCCTCGACCAGCTTGCCCTTGATCTGGTTCCAAGCACCACCGTCAAGCTTCGCGCCGTTCAACAGGAACGAAGGCGTACCCGATATGCCATCATCCTTGGTGCCACGCTCTGTCATTTTGATGAGATTATCAATCGCAGCTTTATCCGACAGGCATGATTTGGCTTGGTCTTCGCTGATACCGCGTGACTTCACAAATTCAATCAGGCCCATCTTGGTGCCAAGCAAGGTTGCAATCTGCTCAGGCGCCATTTTCTGCATCGCCTGCTGATCTGCCTCCGTCACGGTGCTGAGTTTGCCAAGCCAGATTGCCTGTTCAGCGTATAGCTGTTCTGTCAGCGGAAAGAATGCCTCGGGGCCACTGCATTGCGCCAGAAGGAAGCCAGGAATGTCCTGAATGCCATGCACGAGGAATGGGCGATATTCAAAGGACACAGTGCCATCATTAACGATCTTGTTAAGTTCTTCGGTCGATTGCACCGAGAATTGTGCGCAGCCTGGACAGCTGATGGCGCCATATTCGATAAGCTTCAATTTCGCGCTTGGATTGCCCATTTGATAGCCGCCAAATTCGGTTTTGGACACCACGTCGATCCACGCCTTGCCAGCAGGCGATGCGACCTTAGCAATGGGTTCACCCTTTGGCGGGCCTGCGGTGTCGCTGCTGCCGCAGGCTGCCAGTGCAAATGCGGCAGCAGTTGTGATGATGAATGTCTTAATGCGCATAGGAAATCCTTCAGTCTGGGATGTTGGTTTATTTTAAGAGAGCCGCCAGTTCGGCAGCACTGTGCACATGATCTTGCAAAACGCCGTTGATGAGGAATGACGGAGTGCCGCGCACACCAAGCTTAGCTCCAGCGTCAGTCATGCCCACGACTGCATTGAACGCAGCCTTATCCGCTAAGCAAGCCTTCGCTTGTGCTGGCGTGATCCCGCGCTGTTGCATGATGGGACCAAGACCGATTTCATCAAAGGTCCCAATCATGAACCCAGAAAAATCTTGGGCCTTCAGTTTTGCTTGTGTGGCTGCACTGATATTTTTGGTTTTGCCAAGCCATACAGATTGCGTGGATAAGAGCTGCTTATGGTTTCCAAAAAACTTGCCCTTTCCGCCGCATCGCGCAAGCACGGCGGCAGTCAGGTCAACAGGGTTTAGCACCATGTTGCGGATTTCAAGGCTGGCCTTACCGGTCGATACAAATTGTGCCTTGAATGCTGGCGATTCATTGGCTTCAAAATCTGCACAATGCCCGCAGGTGTAGCTGAGATACTCCACCACCTTTTTCGGGGCGGCAGGGTTGCCGAGAACATGGGCGCCTTTGGCCGTTACCGCGACGGTCGACAGCCATTTATTAGGTGCAGGCGCGGCGAGCAGCCCGGCCGAGATTGCTGTCACGCTTATGAAAGCAGCAGCCAGGTATTTTTTTAACGGCAACATAACTGTGAGCCTCAGTCTTGAAAAACTATCTTGCGCATCTGGTATTACTCGCCGCCTTTGGCAAGGCTTTTTGCAAGGCTTTCCAGAACGGCAAACAGCTCTGGGTCGCCAATTTCACGCAAGGATTCGCCTAGCTCCATGGGTACAGGTTTCAGCATGGGTGGAGGTGATGGCTGCCGAGGCTTCGGTTTGGACACGGGGCCTTGCCGAACCTTGACGCGAGCGACTGCGCCATAGCCGAAAAAACGGTTCACCCGGTCCATGATTTCCGGAAGGACATGCTGGATCATGGTGGCGTGCGCACCTTCTACGGTCAGTTCAAGTGTACCGTCGGATTTCTTGCCCACCGGAAAACGGATGGCTTCTGGCGCGGATACAGCGGCATAGCGCGCGCCAACAATTTCATCCCAGCGGCTAACGACCGAGCTTTGCACAAAACCGAACCGGCGAAATGCCGCACGACCAATATCGGGCATGAGCGCGGATACGGCGCGTGCCTCTCCACCGCGCGGACGCTGAAATGTTTTGGGCGTCAGTGCCTTTTTGGTGCCTTTTGGCGGTGTTGCTGACTTGCCTTTATCCATTGCCTCATCCATGCCATTTTGAATGGCAGACGTCCAACAATCCGAATATTATTCTGGGGATATCGCCCGGCAGTTGCTGGCACATTATGACGCGCATGCCCGCACGCTCCCATGGCGCACGCCGCCGGGTGCGGGTTTTACCAACCCCTATCATGTCTGGCTGTCGGAAATCATGCTGCAGCAAACAACGGTTGCAGCGGTTGGTTCCTATTTCCAAAAGTTCACGCACATCTGGCCGAGCTTTGCGGCTCTTGCTGCGGCAGCGGACGCCGATGTCATGGCGGCATGGGCAGGCCTTGGTTATTATGCCCGTGCACGCAATTTGCTCAAATGCGCGCGGGTAGTAGTGACGGAGCATGGAGGTCGTTTACCGGAAACCGAGGCGGAGTTGCTAAAGTTGCCGGGTGTGGGCCCCTATACCGCCGCCGCTATTACCGCGATAGCGTTTGGGCAAAGGGCAGTGGTCGTTGATGCCAATGTCGAACGCGTCGTGTCGCGGTTATTTGCAATTTCCACCCCATTGCCACAGTCGAAACCACAGATCCGTGCGGCGACCGATAGCATTACGCCCGATCGCCGCGCGGGGGATTTTGCTCAGGCCATGATGGATTTGGGCGCGGGCATGTGTTCGGTGCGCGCGCCGTCTTGTCTTGTTTGCCCCGTTGCCTTTGCCTGCGAGGGCATGCGTCTGGGCAATCCGGAAGTTTACCCTGCAAAAACGCCGAAGGCGGCAAAGCCGCAGCGGACCGGCAGCGTCTACTGGATTCAGCGGGGCGATCATGTTTGGCTCACCCGCCGAGCGGACAAGGGACTGCTGGCAGGCATGCGGGCACTGCCTGACGATCAATGGACGGCGCGTTTGGATGGCCATTCCACGCCTCCTGCGCCGGCGGCATGGCGGCGATTGCCGGTGCAAGTGTCGCATGTTTTTACCCATTTTTCGCTTCTTCTCGATATTGCCGTTACGGCATGGCCAGCAGGGGCGGCTGACCCGGGTGAGGGCGAATGGTGGCCGTTAAAATCGCTCGACAAGGCTGGCCTGCCAACCGTATTCAGAAAAGCAACAGAAGCGGCAATGAACGCAGGAGAGAGAATATGAGCGTGCAAGATAGTGGTCAGGCGATGATTGGCCGGCGCGGGTTTTTATCGTGGGGTGGTCAACTGGCGGCGGCTGGCGCTATCGGCGCATTCGCGCCTGCGCGCCTTTGGGCAGGTACGGCCGATCTATATCCCACTATCCGGACACAGTTTGAAAGCTATGTCTCTTCGGGTAAGCTCCCCGGTATTCTCGCCACCATCGGCCGCGCAGCCGGAATGCCGGATTTGGTAGCTGTAGGAACGCAAGGGCTGGGTGAGAAAACGCCTGTTGATATTGATACCTTGTGGCGCGTTTACTCGATGACCAAGCCAATTACGGGCATCGCCGCGATGATTTTGGTCGGCGAAGGCAAGATGAAGCTAGACCAACCAATTGCCGATTTCTTGCCAGAATTTGCCAATATGACGGTTCTTACCGACCCTGAAAAAAATCTGGATGCAGTCCCCGCGAAGACCCAGATTACCGTGCGCCACCTGCTGACGCACACAGCGGGACTTGGATATTCGATCGTCACCAAGGGACCATTGCTGCAGGCCTATCTCGATAATGGCATTACCCCCGGAATCATAAGTCGCTTTCCCATTCCTGGTCAGCCAGCGAGTAAACCGACCCCAGACCTTAAAACATTCTCCGAACGTTTGGCGAAGCAGCCTTTGATTGCCGAGCCAGGAACGAAATGGAGCTATTCGATCTCGCTCGATCTGCTTGGCCGCGTAATTGAGGTCGCCAGCGGAATGGATTTTGAGGCGTTCCTGAAGACCCGCATCTTTGAACCGCTGAAAATGAACAGCAGTTATTTTCAGGTTCCAGCGTCGGAAACCAAACGCTTTGTGTCGAACTATGCGCCCGTGAACGGGATGTTGTTCCCAATCGATCCTGCAGCGACGAGCATTTACCTCGACAAGCCAGCTTTCGCCTTTGGCGGCGCTGGCCTTGTCACTTCGGCGCGCGATTATGATCGTTTCCTGAACATGCTTGCCAATTATGGCGAGCTGGACGGTGTGCGCATCATGTCAACCGCAACAGCAAAGCTGGCCATGTCCGACTTGTTGCCGCCTGCTGTCTCTACCGCCGGTACTTTTGCCGATGGCGCAGGCTTTGGTGCTGGCGGCCGGGTGGGCAAGGGCGCGAACGACGGGGTTTTTGGCTGGGGCGGTGCGGCAGGTACAGTCGCCTTTGTTGATCCAAAACGCAAATTGCGCGCGGTCATGATGGCGCAATATATGCCAAGCAACGTTTACCCATTCCCCGAAAACTTTGCCAAATGGGTCCTTCAAGACCTAGGTCGGCCAGCCTGATCCGATGATGGCTCCTGGTTTTACGGGCTCGCCGCTCGATCGCGCTGACCGCGTCCGCAACGATGCAGAAGCCTATGGCGCGCTACTGGGTGACTTGCGCGCGCGGGTGCTGGGGCTTGACGGGCTTGATCCAAGGGTCAGCGATGCAGGTGGCCTGCATTGGCATTCTTTTGCCGAGCTTGAGGGGTCGGAAGAACTGATCCTGCTTGGCCTTGCCGACGGCAAACCGCATTTCGTGGCCGTTGCGGATGCTACGGGTGACGCGTTTCGTTCACCGGCCATTTGGCGGGCATTATCAATGCTACCAGCCGAAGACGCTGCGATTTACGGCACGGCACGCAGCCTTATCGAATGGCATAATGGGCATCGTTTCTGCGGACGCTGCGGCGAGGCGACAATATTGTTCCGCGCCGGCTGGGGCCGCAAATGCGGCAATTGCCAAAAGGAACATTTTCCGCGCACTGACCCTGTCGTCATCATGCTGGCTGAATTTGAAGGCAAGGCATTGGTCGGGCGGCAGTCGCGTTTCCCGCCGGGTAATTATTCGGCGCTGGCGGGCTTTCTGGAACCCGGTGAATGCATTGAAGAGGCGGTCCGTCGCGAAATACATGAGGAAGCGGGGGTCACTTGCGGTGCAGTCCGTTATATCACCAGCCAGCCATGGCCCTTTGGCGGATCGCAATTGATGATTGCGTGCACGGCCGATGCGCTTGGGGATGAACTCACGCTCGATACGACCGAGATTGAGGACGCGATGTGGGTAACCAAGGATGAGGCCATCGCTGCTCTGAAGGGCGAGACCGACCGTCGCTTTAACGCGCCGCCGCCTTTCGCCATTGCGCACAGCCTGTTGCGGCATTGGGTAAATCAGTAATGGCCGCCGTTCCGTTGCGCATCGATATCGTTTCGGACGTGGTATGCCCATGGTGCATCATTGGCCTGAAGCAAGTTGAGCAGGCTCTCACGCTCGTTGACCAAGACATTGCCGCCGAAACGCACTGGCACCCGTTTCAACTGA
>Ga0315899_10005030_pt1 | contig 14292 bp, 10 predicted proteins | sample LakEriMetagenome_2_FD_203518 | JGI IMG/M metagenome (GOLD analysis project Ga0315899, IMG submission 203518) | Freshwater fungal communities from buoy surface, Lake Erie, Ohio, United States - Buoy 4 MA112 | ecosystem: Environmental > Aquatic > Freshwater > Lake | place: USA: Lake Erie, Ohio... | reverse complement strand
ATGGAGGGCAATCAATAATCAAATAGTCAAACTCTTCGGAATCGAGATCCATCTTATCTTTCAAGATCACCTCGCGACCGACCTCGCCTGCCAACTCCATTTCCGCTGCTGCCAAGTCCAAATTGGCTGGAACAATAGCGAGATCAGGAGTCAAATACCGTCGAGCATCGCAAAACAGCGCATCACCACACAATATGTCGTACACACTGGTCTCACCATCCCCGACCGTAACCCCTAAATGCAAAGAGGCATGAGCCTGAGGATCCAAGTCCACCACGCATACCTTTTTCCCGCATTGAGCCAGAGCTGCTGCCAAGTTGACGGCCGTGGTGGTTTTGCCAACACCACCTTTTTGGTTGATAACAGCTATTTTTCGCATCGGAAAATCCCCAAAAGTGAGTAAGGTTCTTTAAGTCGGACCGTAGCAAATGACGGGGAGCGAAATCTAGGTCAATCTCGGTGGCGTTGACAATTCGGGCAAATTCTGGATTCTTTTGGGCATATTGGACGGCCCCGGCTGACAAGGAATGAAATTGATGGTTCCCAGTCGATGCCAAAATCCCAACCCCATTCAACTCATTCCACCGGTGGTGATTCGTGCGTAATTTCTTGATTGCTGGCAATTGGAAGATGAACCTCTTGCGAGATAGCTCGGTCGCCTTGGCCCACCAACTCGCAGATCAGCTTTCACCATCAACGCAGGTAATCGTAGCCGTTTGTCCCCCCAGCGTTTATATTCATGATGTTGGGGCCGCGATTCGCGGCAGCACGATCCGACTGGGAGGCCAAAACGCGTACTTCGCAGCGGAGGGTGCGTATACGGGAGAGGTTAGCTGTGCGATGCTCAAGGACCTTGCATGCACTTACGTCATCCTTGGGCACAGCGAACGCCGGGCGATATTCGGCGAGACCGATGAACTGGTAAACCAAAAGGTCAAAGCGGTCCTGGCGGCAGGATTGACCCCTATTGTGTGCGTAGGTGAAACCCTCGAACAACGAGAAGCCAACCAAACACAAACCGTTGTGCGAACACAGTGTCGCGGATCGCTGGCAGGTTTAACGGGTGAAGAAATGGCACGAACGGTTTTGGCTTACGAACCAGTCTGGGCAATCGGCACGGGCAAGACGGCATCGCCAGCGCAAGCTGAAGAGGTGCACGCTGATATTCGCGCATTGCTTGTAGAGCTATTCGGAGATGTTGTCGCCTCTAAGGTGATCGTCCAATATGGAGGAAGCGTTAAAGCGGACAATGCATTGGAATTGCTGAGCCAGCCGAACATTGATGGAGCCTTGGTCGGTGGTGCTTCGCTCAAGGCCGATTCGTTCTTGGCTATCGTTAACGCTGCCGCCAGTATCAAGAAATAGAGCGCTGCCGTATTAGAGCGCTGTCGCAGCAGCAATTACGGGTTTGAAATCGTAGTCGTACCGGTAGGTTGGACGCTCTTGTCCGACCCTAACACACTGGCGGACAGGAGTGCCCACCCTCTGTCCGCTGAAGAGCCGCATCTCGGCTCCACGTGGGATCCGCCAACTGCCACGCCCGGGCCTCGTAGCCTCGTCCACTACCTATCACTCGACATAGCTCTCGCTACAAGATCGCAAGCGGATTTCGCGGATGCTCTAGCGTACCCCTCGTCACGCCGACTCGGTTTGCTGCCTTGAGCCGCTTCCAAACGTCACTTCCGTTAAGCTCGCCAGTTAACAAGCTGCGGTAGCTGGTGACTATCTCCCCAATTTCCTGTGGACTCGCGTCGCGAAGGAGCTCGACCCGGAAATGGACCACTGATTTCTTAATCAGACCAGCCACCGCCTCAGCTCCGCTTTGAGCTTGGCCGTTGTAAAGCGTATTGCGGCAGCCAATATCGGCATGCAAAACATGCTCCATGCCAATACGATCCCGCAACTTTACGTCATGCCGATCACAGGGTCGTCCGCAATTCGATTTATTGGTACCCGGCGAAAGCACGGTGCAAAATACGCAATGCTCCATATGAAACATCGGCATGTGTTGATGCACGACTATCTCAATGGAGTCAGGACACACGCCTTCAACCAATTCCACCAGTTGATCACGATTCAAATCATACGATGCAGTAAATCGCAATGCTCCATTTTGGATAAGCCACTCCGCCGTCAAAGGATTCGTTGCGTTTAAACTAAAATCGCAAACAAAAGGGATCTCTGCTTTCTTTGCGTAATCGAGCGCCGCTAAATTACGAACTAGCCAACCATCGGCATTTCGCTTTTCGAGAGCCTTAAACAGGCCCAGCTCACCTGGCTTTTGAATCCGTAGTGTTGCCAGAAAGATCTTGGCCTTTGCTTCGCGACAGATTTCAACAGCTCGAGCGTATTCGCGAATGTCATGAAAGTCAGCATACATGGTGGTCTGACCAGTCGAAACCACTGCCTCCAATTGCGAAAGCGAACGAACTAAAACATGCAACTGAGGAGCAACTGATGCTTCATTTTCTTGACCAACCCCAACATGCATATCCTCTAGTTCAGTTCGCTGCTTTGCAAACTTTACCATGCGTTCCGCGACTCCAAAAGCCGAGACAGTTCGTGGAGGCATTACCACCATCAACTCATCCAAGCGAGCGACCAAGTCTTTTCTAACCTCCCCCAAAACGCTCAATGGCAACATCGGGTTACCCGCTATTCGGGCATCGAAATCAGTCAAAACAAATTGAGTATTACCAAGCCTGTTCAGTTGCTCTTGCAGAGATTCGGTAGTTACCGAATGCTTGCGAGCAATCTCTGGAACAAACTCATGCACCCAAGACGTCTCCAAACCTTCCCGCTTGGGAAGAACGCCGGCCCGGCACTCAACAGGCTTACCGGTTTCCACATGAATCTCCATCCAAATCGGCTGCTTGCGGATGGGCTGCTTTGAATCAAATGTAGCTCGGAGGCGTTTTGTCAACTGTGGCGAATCGGTTTGCCAGATCCCAAGCCCCGGCTTTACCAAATCAGGCTCGATTAACCCATGCTGAAACGCCAGTTCGACGCGTCCTGACTGAGGACTCTCCGCAAGTTTTCCATTCACGAAAACTTGGTAAATTCGACCGCCGATTTCATCCCCCGCAATACGATCCCCCTCGAAAACCACGCCATCGCCCGGCATGAGTTCATGGTCCAGTTGAGCGATGACACGTTCGCCACGCACGCTTATGATGGTTCCTACTCGGACTCCTCGTTTCGCACTGCTAAGACCAGGAACCAATCGTTTATGGTTGCAGCCTTCGAGCCATCCTGGGCTAAAACCTCGTGAGAAACTAAGCTCCATTTCTCGACGCGAATCTCCCGACCAAACAATCTCGCGACCTTGAACTGCCGCATCGATCGCTTTGCGATAATGCCCGACGATATTCGCAACGTATTCAGGGGTCTTTAAACGCCCCTCAATTTTAAGCGAACACACGCCAGCATCGATTAACTGCGGAACGTGTGCATATCCGGCCAGATCTTGAGGGGACAACAAGTAACGATTGCCACCTAGATCAACGTCTTCTCCATCACAAATCAAATCATAGTTTAGACGACATGCTTGTGCGCATTGACCTCGGTTCGCGCTGCGCCCGCCAAGCGATTCGCTCGTCAGACACTGTCCGCTGTAAGCGACACATAACGCACCGTGAATAAAGGTCTCAACGGGCATTTTGGTGGAGGCGGTAATTTTGCGAATTTCATCGATAGAAAGCTCTCGTGCCAACACAACTCGCTCGACCCCAAGCTCCTCAATCGCTGCGATAGTTTCGGCCGAAACCATCGTCATTTGGGTACTCGCGTGAACTGATAGCTCAGGGCAAATCTCGCGAATTAAACGAACAGCACCTAGATCTTGAACCAACACGGCATCGACGCCCGCCGCAGCGAGCAAACCGACGTTCTTCTCGAACGCATTGAGCTCATCGGTAAAGATAAGGGTGTTCAGTGTCACATAGCCCAAGACACCTCGCCGATGAAGCGTTCGCATCAGTGGGTCGAGGTCCTCCAAGCTAAAATTCGTCGCTCTCGCTCGTGCGTTAAACCCGACGTCGAGGCCAAAGTAAACAGCGTCTGCTCCGTTTTCAATGGCGGCTTGGATACATTCCCAGTTTCCGGCGGGGGCCAGCAGCTCGGGCGCTGACCTTCCTCTGGACGGTTCGATGGTCATAGTTATTTGATTTCGCTAGGTAAAAGAAAGCGTGTTTTCAAAGTTTGCTTGTGAACTTGTTTGGTGGGCTTTTGTTTTGGCAGCTCAATGAGCATGGTCATATCCTGAGTTTGTTCACTCGAAACAAGATAGCCACGATCGTTATCAAAGATCATGTTGCCCGTGATCGTCTGAGCAGGAATCGATATCTTCGCACCAAAGGTATTATCGCCAGCGAACGCCAGATTCGTGTCTACCCGAAACTCATGAAGCTTTCGTCCTTCAAAAGTCATTTCGCCTTTGTATGTATAGCGATTTGTTGCAGAGAAAAGCCCTGCTGGGGTTTTATTAGAAGTGATCTGCGTCCAGCTAAAACCGGGAGCAATGCGCTGAGCAGGAAAAACAGGAGATCCATTTTCGATTGATTCTTTGATCATCGTTTCAATATTGCTCCCTCCCGGAGTGTTTCTGAATCCCTCTAGAGCAGCCCCAGGAATCTTGACGTCGGAAATCTTGCCAAGCACGCTCATGGAATTAGAGCACTCGGCGTCGATAAGTGGTCGAAACATTTTAGAGATTTGTTTTGCGAAAGCCGATTCGTCATCAGGCTTGCTGGTGTCCACCTCGATCTTTCCAGCCCCAGGGATGTCCAAATTAAGCTGGGCACGCCTAAGAATGGTAACCACTTGCACTGTACCATCGCCGAAATTCTCTCGGACCTCCCAGTCTTGAGTCATTTCCGTCTTTTGAGAGACCGGACTAGCAGCCCCTTCTTCTCCCTGCTGAGAATCCTGACTAACAATCGAAAGAAGCTTGGTCCCCTTAGCTAGCTTCCAACGAAATTCAACATCCTGGGCACTAGCGACAGACTGAGCAACCAAACATAAGGCGATAGCAGATACGACACCCTTGATAGCCAGGAACGCACTCTTTTTTGATTGCCCCCCACTAGAGCGTCCCACAAAGTGAACGCGATCAAATAGACGACATACAGAGAACGACAGACCCCGGGAGGCTCTAAAGCTAGCAATCAATCGATTCACAGTAAAAAGTCCTACAGGTTATGGAGAATTAGGATCAGATTTCGAGCACGTTTGCTTTTCGGCACTTCTGCAGTCAGAAACAGATTCTCGAGGCATCATTCTAGATATCAGGCTCCATAAAACCAAATGCAAATTCGATCCTCCGTCTTTTGCCCCCACTTAAAATCTTTAACGTAAATCAACCAAAACCACAAATTTCTTAACCCTTCGATATTGACGCTAGCGGTCCAGATCTCCTAAACCATCCATTGTGAAGGGAATCGCACGGAGGCTAAGGAAAATGAAGACTGTATTCGTTACTGGTGAGGCCGGATTTATCGGTGGCGAATTCGTACGACCATCGGCACCTTCGAACAACCCATTAAAACAACTGTAGCATGGTTCTTGAACAACGAAGCGTGGTTGAAGACGCTCCACAAGGATCAGAAAATCCCGCAAACTCGCGGGCTCAACGCAGCTTAAGGGCGGCACAGACACACACGGAAACATCCACAACAAACCTCATTACGAAACCTTAACCTTATCTCAAACCGCAGGAAGCGAATTCACAATGTCGAACAACCACTCCATCCAAGTATTCCGTCCCACCTTTCGAGTTGAGGAGTGCCTTGACGAGATCAGACAATGCCTAGAGATGGGCTGGACCGGCATGGGCTTCAAAACGGTTGAGCTAGAAAAAGCATGGTGCGAATACACTGGCCTGCCTAATTCGCATTTCCTGGGCTCCGCGACTGCCGGACTGCACTTAGCGATCAAGATTCTGGCAAAGAAACATGGTTGGCAAGAGGGAGATGAGGTCATCACATCACCGCTCACTTTCGTTTCGACCAATCATGCGATCATGTACGAGCGATTTTCTCCTGTATTTGCGGATATCGATGAGCACCTCTGCTTGGACCCAGAATCCATTGAATCGAGAATCACTCCACGAACGAAAGCAGTTATGTTTGTGGGACTTGGTGGCAACACAGGACGCCTAAAAGAGGTCCAAGAGTTGTGCCAACGTCGAGGCTTGTCGTTGATCCTGGATGCAGCACACATGGCAGGAACCAGACTCGACGGAGAGCATGTCGGCAAGCAGGCCGAAGTAAGCGTCTTCAGCTTCCAAGCAGTCAAGAATCTGCCAACGGCCGATTCAGGCATGATCTGTTTTTCTTCAGAGGAGGACGATCAAGCTGTCCGCAAATGGACCTGGCTAGGTATCAACAAAGATACTTTTGCAAGGACAGTTGTACAAGGAAGCTACAAATGGTACTACGACGTGGAAGAAGTTGGATTTAAGTACCACGGTAATTCCGTCATGGCAGCCTTGGGACTCGTAGGGCTCAAGTACTTGGACCGAGACAATGCGTATCGTCGACAAATGGCAACTTGGTACAAAGAGTTGCTAAGCAATCGCGAAGACGTTCAATTTATTCCAATGGGACCTGGCTGCGAAACATCACAGCACCTATTCCAGTTGTTAATCAATAATAGGGACGAGGTCGTCTCACAACTAGCGAGCAGTGGCATTCATCCAGGTGTGCATTACCGTGACAACACCGAGTACGACATGTACGCATATGGCAATGGAACATGCCCTAACGCAACTAAGGTAAGTGCTTCGACGATTTCATTACCCCTGCACATGGGCCTCACACGAAGCGACATCAACACAGTCGCAGGGACGTTAAGCTCGATTCTCAATGCGTATCAAGTGACGCAAAGAGCGATTTGCGCATAAGTTAATTGAGACGAGAAAGGGGAATACAGCGACATGCTATCTTGGGTGAACCACCTAGGACGCTGGCTTGGACAAATAAAGCCTAAAGCCTGGTCATCGCGCCCGCGAATCATGTTTCTGACAGAGGGTGATACAGCGTGCAGTCAACTTGTATCTGCACCGCTGAAAGAACTGCACAAACTCGGTGAAATCGACTTTTCCCTTGTATACGAAGGAGATTTCCGAGGACGCATCCTCCGAAAGATGGCCAGAAATAGTGACATTCTAATCGCTTTTCGCGGATGTTCTCGACGTTCGATAAAAACCTTTAAGGCAGCAAAGGCCGCTGGCGTCGCAACGGTATGGTCCTCCGATGATGATCTACTCGAATTGGAAGCGTCCAATCCGGTCGGCGGGAGATATCAAAAGAGTCACATCCGGGAGTCAATGGAATGGATGATCAAATTCGCCGATAGTGTTTGGGTTTTTAGTCCTCACATGCAGAGCAAATACTCTGCCACAAGAACCGGAGTCCATAGAACTCATTCTATCGCACCATTCGAGATCGATAGTGCCAAAGTTAACTCTTCCAACAACAGCCCAACAGAACTGACAGTCAAAATCGGGCACGTTGGCGACTTCACTCATCTACAAGAAATGCTGCCTCTGGTTGACGTAGTGCGGAACCTGAAAGCACTTGAACTCCCTGTCGAATGGGAATTTCATTTTGCAGGCTATACACCTGAAGAACTAGAAGGCCATCCTAACGTAAAATCCTTTCCATACATCAAAGGGGTTGACGCATTTCACGAATGGTTGAAGCATGCAGATTGGACAATTGGGATCGCACCATTACGAGATACAACCTTCAACGCCTGCAAATCGGACAACAAGTTTCGCACGTTTGGAGGACTTGGAATTGCGGGTGTTTATGCAGACGTACCGCCCTATCGCAATGCTGTAACCAACACAACTTCTGGCTTGCTAGTGCGACACTCCGCCGAGGAATATACCGCTGCAATCGCATCTTTGATCTTAAATAAAGACTTACGAAATGCGATTGTGGAAAATGCGAAACGTATTTGTCTTGAAAGATATGAAATGCAGGCAGTAATTCGTGATTATCGTACACTAATTCGCAAATGGGCAGTTCAACGTAATCCTACCGCTCTGGCAGGGTAGTGATATCGTGCCCAGGATTTTGTTGCCACATCGTATCAAATGAATTAATCGATTTATTCGCACGCACAAAAAAAAGTAACCGGTAGTTAAAAAATCGAATCAAAGAAAACAAGTGTATAGGAATATCATTGAATGATCGTTCGAGACATTACAGAACGAAGTGTATGGTCGCCCGCCACAAGCGAAGCTATTCCCGATCCGCTATTTTCAATACTTCTATCCGTTGAAAAATGGGCAAAAGTGGATCTTCTGACGAAGGCAATTGAATCTGTCTTGTCTAATAAGAACATCGAGATCGAGCTTCTCATTATCGACGACAGCCAATCATCCGAAATCGAAACGCTTATTGAACAAATTGTTAGTGATGACAGTCGTGTGCGATACGTTCGACACCCCAGGTCCATTGGCATCAAAGCGATCGGACTCCTTGAGGGCATGCGAGCAGCTAGAGGCGATTACTTTTTATTTCTAAACTCAACAGGGACACTGTCTCCTACTTTTATTGATGAGCTAAAGGCCCAACTCGATTGCAAGCGATTTTTAGTTGGCTGCGGTAAAGTTCGTTTTTTATCACAACAGGTGGACGGGCAACCGACAGAGCAATGGAGAGGGAACGAAGGGCTTTCTCAGGTCTATCTTAAGTCCGTTGATTTTTTACCCGAGACTGGGCTTATCTTACACAAGAGCGTCCCACAATCCATTGGCTACATCGACCCTCACTTTGTACTCACAAACTGCGCCGTTCTCGACTATTGGAAACGGCTCTCGCGATCTTACGAAATAAAACGACTTGATCTTACGATTGGCTCTGAATTGTTAGCAGCAACATCGAATAAGACCGAATTTGGGACCCACCCCGATTCAGTGCTTTATCGCGAATGGTGCAAAATCTCACGAAACCAATTGCTTTCGAATGAGTTGATCGATCACTACAACATCCGAGTTAAACGGCTAGTTTCGCTGATAGCGGAATTAGAACTATCACAGCTTGAGGAAATTGCAAAAGAACAATGGTGGCACCAAGGAGAAACCTTAGAGATCGAACCCCAAACCCCTTTTATGGCTTCTAACAAACGCCACGGGAAAATTCTCATTGTCGGTCATGATATAACAGCTTCCACAACGATGCCCTTCGGTCACTTTGAAGATGAGTTTTTTCATCCGATGAGGTTTTGCCATTTAGACCTAGAGGACTTAACCACCACTCAAGCTATCATTCTCAGTCGATCTCTCTTCGAACCGGAATCTCAACGTGTAATCAACGCCTCCCGCAGTCTAGATGTTCCTATCTACTACTACTTTGATGACAATTTCGAAATTCTTGGCAGAACGCATTCAGCTTACTCTGCATACACAACCCCTCGAATCAGGGCACAACTAAAAGACTTTCAAGGGATTCTGGTTCCGAACAAAGCATTATTTGACTATTGCGTTGATAATCGTTGGCATTCCAACGTCATGCTATTCCCCCCAACAATCGCAACTCGACAATGGCATGACACCCCCTCCTTACCAACTAAAACACCGGGACACTTACGAGTAGTATTCCTAGGTGGTTCGCACCGCTCGAGTGATTTCAAAAAATTCGTCCTACCAGCAATAGTGTCTGCCAACAAACTACATCCAATCGAATTAGTAGTTGTTGGTGATCATAAACTGGAGCAAAAGGATTTAGATGGAGTATCGGTTCACAGACTTCCCTATGAGGTGTCCTATGATCTCATGATATCCAGACTATCCAATTCAGGGATTGACGTAATTGTCCATGCTGGGAGTCATTCCGACAACAATCCGTTTAAAACTCCCAATGCGCTAATGAATGCGTGGGAATTAGGTGCAGTCGCCGTTGTATCGAACGAGGCCCCCTATCTCCATGTAGAAGATCTGGGAATAGCTCTAGTAGCAAAAGCCGACTCCATCGAATCCTGGCGTGAAAAGCTCCTGACCGCGGCTACGGATTCGAAAGCAGTTAATAGCATCAAAAATAAACTTAAGGAACATTTAAAAGCCGAATACTCAGGAATCGCCAACACTGAGACCATTCAACGCATGCATGCGAATCTAAGACCACTATCCTATCCGACAGTCCAAAAACGCTACCATAAACTCCTCGATTCATCTATTTCTCAATCGCATCAAGCGCATACAGTGTCCTCCCCTCAACAAAGACCACGAACAAACATACGGGAGGATGTTGTACATAAGGGTTTTACAAGACTTTACACCGAAATTTTTTACCGCATCACTCCAGACCAAGACAATTGGAGTGGCATTATGTTTCGGATCGGTACGTTTAATCAACAAGCGTTTGGCGAGCTAAAAATTCGTATCTATGACGAATCCAATCGGGAGCAAATAGTCAACAAAACGATTAACCTATTAGAAATTGCTGACAACCAATTAATAGAATTGAATTTCGAACCTATTATTTCTTCAAATAATCGTTCGTTTTGCATCCGTTTTTCTCGGGAGCGAAGAAGAGATATGCCTCGAATTGCGATTTACGAAGAAGTCGAGCGGGAATCAGCTTTTAGGCGTATTCTACGTCGCCGCGGAATACTCCGGTATGGTAGAAGGCTTGCCTGCAAGCTGACCTATGCGCACAAACTTGAAGAACGGCTTAAAACGGTAGGCTTGAGTTCTTAAAGCCAAACTCTGATGGTCATGATTTTCCTCTGTCGAAAAATATCTCGTGATGGATCTTAGAACTTTCTACTCTCCAGAACTCTCAATTGCAATAACCGGCGGCACAGGCTTTATAGGCAGTGCCTTTATGCGGAAAGGCGTGGGCACGTCCAAATCGGAAAGTAAATTCTACCCAACTCCTCTTTCCGAGTTGCCATCGAATGTGCATTTGATTCATTGTGCCGCGACGATCAGCAATAATAGAGAATGTTTGATCAATAATACATCGATCGATAGCCTTGTTTTCGACACCTGCGTTTCCAAAAACATAAGCGTCGTCTATTGCTCAACGAATAACGTGTACCCACTCGCCGAAAATTGCTCACCCGATTCGAAGGTTTACGGGAGTGACTATTATTCCGTATCCAAAATATGTGGTGAGCACCTATTTCGAAGTCTCTCGAATATTAATGCACTAATCCTTCGCATCGGGGATGTATTTGGCACTGGTCAAAGACATGGCAATCTATTCAAAGCGATCGAGTCTTCAATTTTAAGCCACCACCCCCTCAAACTTTTTGGCAAAGGATTTAAGACACGAAGTTTTATCCATATAGATGAACTTACAAGGCTTATTCGTTTCTTATCTAATGAAATCGCTTCAGGCCAAGAAATCGATCGACTTATTAATGGCTCAGTTCACGAAGCAGTTTCGGTCCGTGAGATCGTTGAATACACAGCGGGTAAGACAAACTTAGATGTTATAAATGTCGCCCAGGCTAACGACACTTCCGAACAAGACGTGCGATCGATGGTACCTTTTTCGCATCCGAAATATACACCAAAGTTTTCGTCGTTTTGGGACTCACTAGATCACTACATCAATTCCTGCCTAACAACAAGAGAATACAGCAAATGAAAATCCTAATTACTGGAGCGGGTTCTGTTATGGGGCAAAGCATCTACAAGGCTTTGACCTACATGAACATATCTGAGCCTCTCGAAATTCACTTTGCCAATAGCGATCCGTTTGCAGCGGGGCGTTATTTTTCACATCCAAAATTACCTGTAACGGCAACGCCTATTTTTCCCTTGGCTCGTGATTCGAACTACGTCGACTTTGTGCTCAACTACTGCAAAAGTAACGAAATCCGAATCATTTATGCGGGGACGCAGCACGAACTAGAGAAGCTCACAGAACTGCACATGCAACTCCCGATAACTGCGACGATTCCAAACAAGATAGCCAAGATTTGTTTAGACAAGAATCTTACACCCCTGACACTGGAAAAACACTCCGTACGCGCGCCTTGGACAATCAATGCCGATGAGTTCATTAAGAAAGGGTTCGAAAACCAACCGACCATTTTGAAACCAGCAACTAGTTCCGCGTCTAGAAACATTATCGCCGTGAAGTCTAGTCGTGATGCAGAGCATGCGCTTAGCGGCAGAGGACTAGTTCCCCAACAGTTTACGGCACAGGAACAGCTAATCGGTCCGGAATACACCTGTGGAGTCTATGTGGATCGCTATTCAAAAATGATTCATACCATTTGCTTTGAGCGAACCTTAACACCTGATGGGGCGACCGGCTACGGCAAGATTGTAATTGATGAACGAATTGACGAATATGCAAAAGCGGTAGGACACGCTCTCGTAAAAGAAGGAATGGAATTTGGACATATAAATGTGCAGCTTATCGTCGACTCCAAAGGGCCATGTCTTTTTGAGATCAACGGAAGACTAAGCTCCACGGAAGCACCGAAAGCTCACTTCGGTTACAATTCGTGCGCAGCTTACTTTTATAACTTGGTGCTAGAAAGGTCGTACGATGAGTTTGCGCCTAAAACCCAGGGTGAATTTCTGCGATATTATGAGGAAGTATACTTTTGAGATCGCCGTTACGAATTAATATCCCGTTGTTCATTCTTTCTGACTTGCATGCCAATGGCCCTGCAATTCGCTCTGTAGCAGAGTCCATTCCGGATAGTGCGACAGTGGTATTCGTCGGTGATGCCGTCGGATACTATGACGATCCAAACTATGCTTGCGACTATCTAAGAGATCGTGCGGCTATCGCTATAGCGGGTAATCATGATTTGTATGTTACCGGCAAGCTACCGTACGAATTGGTGCGTGAGTGCAAATATCGAATTCAATGGACCAGAGAGAAATTGACAGCGAGAAACTTGAAATGGCTTGAAGAGCTTCCGTTGCAACATATATTCGATCCTGAAGAGCCTTTTCAACTAGTTGTAGGTGAAGAAATCGTCGAGTTTACTTCGTTGATGCTGGCTCATGGATCACCTGGAAATTGCGAACAATACATTTATCCTGATACCCCCATCGATTTCGAATGCGAAAACGGTACGCTCGCAGTTTTCGGACACACTCATCATCCGATGTTTCGCAGAACCGCGTTCGGTGCAGTCATAAATCCTGGCTCAATCGGCCAGCCTCGCGATCGAATCCCATCTTCTTCGTATGCGACTATAAATTTTTTATCTCGCGCTGTGAATTACCTTAGGATCCCATATGATCATATCGGTTACGCTGAAACCCTTCATAAAAATGGGTTCGATGAAGAAAGCATTAGATTACTAACGCGAACGAAGTAAGAAGAACTCATGAGGTGTCTCACGCGGTGAAAAGAGAATTTTTCTTCTCGAGGATTGGCTAAAAGCGTTCGATATAATTTTTATTCATAGAAATAATATTGCTAATCAAATTTCTAGTCAAAAACAATAACCTAAAGTCAAAACTTCTAGAACGCGTTTCGTGTGCTCACTCGATAGAACATGATTTTATGAAACGAATGGCCCGCCGAGTAGAAATAGAGATGTCTCAATTTCCTTCTGCACGTTACCGTGAGATGGGACGAATTTCTGCGGTTTTTCCATTTGTGCTATCCGACTTGAACAATCTGTATTATTTCTCTTAACCAACATCGACATCAACTAAGAACTCGCTCCAGATGATTCACCATCATTTTTGTGTCGATGCCCTTTTCGCTTCCCAAATATTCCATAACCTCCTCAAGCCTTCGACCGTATGGATTTAATCGAAGCAAGCTAACTTTAACAAATGGCACTCCGCTAGCTAGCACAGACTCCCAATCTCCTTCGGACGGGTTTCGACTCTGCCGCACCGATCGCCGTAAAAGTCGCCATGTTCTAGACAGCTCTTTGATAGAAGACTCTTTCAAGGCGGTGCGAATGCGGTCTCTTAAACTCTTCTTCTGCTCATACACAGCCCCAATGCGATATCCTCCTCTCTGCACCGATTCCGTTAAACCCACTTCAAATCGCTGAATAATTTCGCGTTTTGTGCTCACCACTTCAATTCCTCGCCAAAAATCCTGGAACGCATCTGTTTGTATGAGCCTCTTTCTCGCAGCGAAAAACCAAGACTGAATATGCGGACTAGCAATGCAGGGAGAGACCGTCTGGTCGGATATCACCATGCCCCAAAAGTCGAGGTCCCTCTCTAGGCCGAACTCCAGCACGGGTCCAGGCGACCATAACGGTCCATAAACGCTATCGTTTGCAAAAACGATCTCCTCATATCGATCAGCATCCAGAGAAAGTAGCCCATCTCTCCAACTA
>Ga0315899_10005029_pt1 | contig 14293 bp, 11 predicted proteins | sample LakEriMetagenome_2_FD_203518 | JGI IMG/M metagenome (GOLD analysis project Ga0315899, IMG submission 203518) | Freshwater fungal communities from buoy surface, Lake Erie, Ohio, United States - Buoy 4 MA112 | ecosystem: Environmental > Aquatic > Freshwater > Lake | place: USA: Lake Erie, Ohio... | reverse complement strand
CACACACACACACACACACTTACACACACACACACACACACATACACACACACACACACACACACACACACACACACACACACACACACACACACACACACATTTACTGCACAGGAGGAGGACACACAGCGGTCGAGGCGGATGGACGAGGGGGTGGAGACGGGACTGCAGGCAGCTCAAGACACATGCCTGGTGGTGCAGCACAAGCTTGATGCGGCTCTAGCTCTTTGCTTCCTTCTCATTGCTCCAAAAGGTGCTGCCCCGGGGACTGCGAGCGGGCAGGGAGCAATCCAAAAGCAAAGAGAGCCGGGACCTTCCGCCCCTGTGCATCGCTGGACACGATTTTTGGACTCTGATCAATCGATGCTGTCGGAAGAGGACGGCCATAATAATGATGAGAGTTTGGGGCTTATGCCACATCGCGCTTGCCCAGAGGGCTTGGGTCCCGAGGCGATGGGTCATGGAGCGAGTGGAATTGACAACGACGACAGGCTTGCCGCTGGAAACAAAAGTCTCCATGCTGAGACCGCCCTCTGCTTGCAGGATCTGGAGCGCAGTCCTGAGAGCAAGGCACAGGGACAGGCAATGACGGCAGGTGGCGGACAAATCATTGCGTCAACTCTTGGTTTTGGTAGCGGTGCGGTGAATATTAAAGACGTGGAGCAGCTGCGTGAGCGGGCACTAGAAGCAGAGCGCATGCTTAAAGACATGGAAATGGAGGTGCTGATGCTGGTGCTACAGAAGGAAGCCGTAGAGCGACAGCATGCGTGGGAGAGGGACCATGAAAGTATCAAGGTAATGAGGCTTGAACAGGCACTGGCGCAGAGCCAGACAGCCCGCACGCTGGCTCTCTCACTGGGATTCCCAACGGAAACTTCCTCGCAAGTTTCTCGTGCGCCAGATGTCAGGCCGTCACCGGAGCTCAAGACCGGGGCGTTTCATTTGGGAGAAGAAGAAGAGGCAGCAAGTCCAGACTACACAGACAGTGGGCTCACACCATGGATGAATGAACTTGATGCGTGCGGCCTTGAGTCATGTCTGCAGCGGGATCATGCGAAGAAGAACTCCTCCCCGTCCTCCCAGAGCGCGGAGCTGGCGTGTCTGGAACGCGAGAGGCTGCAATGCCAGCAAGCGCGATCTGCGACGCTGGCCTTGATATATGGCAACCAGAGACTGGCGACTACCCTGACCCCACGATCGTTGCGAGCGCGGGCACATGCTGGCACAAAGTCAAAAATAATGAGAAGAGCGCAGAGGAAAGACACGCGAACATGTGATCGCCTCGCTGCCTGCAGCTTGCGAGAGCTCAAAATGTCGAACAAAATGTCGGACACTGACGTGGAAGGTGCTTTCACGGCGGAAACTTGCTCCCCTTCTAACCCCGGCACCTGGGCCTCTTACGTGGCGTCAGGCGGTGCTGACAAGGCTACGTGTATTGCGTGTCGTGGTTCAGATCTGGGTATGACGCGCGAGGTGGCTAGTATTCTAGAGGAAGCCGATGCAAGTATCCGAAGCTTTGTGGGGGAGCTTGAAAAGCAAAATGACGTCATAAAAAAACTGCAACAAGAACTAGGACACGCGCGAGGCGAGGCTATCGAACTAACAGCCATCACACCTACAGGCCGATGTTTCAGACGCGCTTCGCAGCTCCAGGCTCACACGCCCGCCGCAAACTCGGAAGTCACGCACCCACAAGCAACCCCTCTCGAGCACTGGCTGCCCGGGACGCCCGCGCACGAGAATCTGGCCTACAGCAAGAGCAATGGCGCTGGTCAGAGTTACAGTGCACGCGCAGCTCCATCCAATCCTTTTGACCTGGAGTGTGGGATCAGAGCTGATCCAGGAGGAGGAGGAGAAGGAGCAGCAGCAGCAGCAGGCGTGCTGGCGAGTTTCGCCTCGCGAGTTTCGCCGCTACTGGCAGTAGAGGGGGCGGGGGGGGAGGAGTCAACATGCGTTACAATAGATTTCAGTCGGATTTCAGAGGGATCTGTGAAGGCAGACGTAGTCGTCATGCCGCAGCATTGGAGCATGGGCTCACTTCCAAGAGGAGTTATGACCAGGCTGTGCAAGACAGGTTTTGAAATGCCGGTCGATTCTCTCTTGGTCTCACCTCTAGTGCATCCAGATGCGGCGCAGAAGAGCAAGGACAGGGCTGCAAAAGAGACAAAGCAGCAGCAGCAGCAGCCTTCTTCAACCCCCCTGCGGGGACGCCCAACTAGCATTACTAGCATTACTCCAGGAGAAGCCGCCATGGGGAGGCATTCTGACATGGGCTCTTACATGGTAGGAGCCGGCATCACAGGTGGTTCAATTGGTAAGATATGCTGTCATATGCATCCTAATCCAGCGCGCTCGCCATCGCAACCCTGCGGAGCTTACATGTGTGAATTTTAACTTGCGCGTGCCATACCGTAAGGTTCAGGGGTTTTGGCACTGTCGTGTGTCATGGGTGAGGGTCGACGGATGGAGGCTATAAAATATAGAATTACATGCGTGAGAGAAGAGATGCATGAACATCTACACACACGTACTCGTACACACACATATTTTTTGCCAATTTGTTTTTGGAAGTGGCCGTTGTACCTGAGCAAGAATTGTGGGGAGGGAGAGCAGCGTGTTGTTGTACACTTTTTTGTTTTGAGATTTGTCTTTACCAGGAGGAGAGGCATATGACTCGCCCTCACCGACGGCGACGAAACGTGCCCTCATTGACAACGAATTCCAAATTGACCATGCTGCGCGGTGGCACAAATCCCCGCAGCAGCATCCAAATAGGGGCGGGATGGTGAGCCCAGCAAGTTCGCCCGGTTCGACAGGACGCTCCTCTGCGCCTGTATTGATACGGAAGAGCGGCCACTACAAGTCGGTAGCAGCGACGGCTGCCTGCATGGCGGCGCATGCACAGACGGCGGGCTCGAATTGGGAGGGAGGGGGAATCACAGTACCGAGCTCGGAGAGCCTTGTTGAGGCAGCATTGATGTTGCAGAGCGTCGTGCGATCCTTTCTGGCCAGGTTTCGTCTTTTGTGCGCACGAGAAAAAAAGCAAAAAACCGTGGTGAATTTACTTGCCGATACTATACCTGTGACTGTATCTTGGGCCTGTTCGATATCTTTGCATACATGAATACAGCCATTTGTCATCATGATGGATGCGTGTTGTCAATTATACATATGATATATGCTGAGGCTGTCAGAGTCACTTTCTTTGACGACACGCTCGCAGGCGGAGGGCGCGGGAGCTAGCGCAGCATCGCCTCCGACTGCTTCGCATGTTTGAAGTGGACCTCGATGCAAGAGTGCATTGGCCTATGCATCCAGCACAGCAAACTGATTGGCCCTTTGTCAGCATGGAGCGCTGGCAAGCAAGGGCGCGGGATCATGATGACATAGAGGAAGATGCTGATGCCAACGACGTTGATGAGGCAGCTGGGAGCAACGTGTCTTCGTCATCACTAGAAAATCTGTTGCGTGCAGGTACAAACATGCCTTCTGCAGAAGTTCTGCTGCCTTTGGTTGCGTGTTGCTGGGTTTCATTCGCTGAAACCCCTGGCCGGAATGGCAGAGTCGGCGCCAACCTCAGGCGGATCCGCGTCGCGTCCCGCACTTCTGCTGTGGCTCGACCGTCAGAACACCCCAGTGTGCTCGCCACGTTTCGCCGACTGTGTGCAAGGTTCTTGAGACTACTGACAGGCAGTGCAGGTCGTGCATGCAGCGCTGAGTGCTTGGTCACTCAGCAGCATTGTACTAACAGGCACAACAGATGCACTGCGTTTAAACTGCTCACAACTCTGACTCACAAACGCATCGTGCTCACCACATGCAGAGCAGACGGGCAGCCTGCTACGGACTTCTCAGGTACTCCATGCTTCTGATTTGTGGGCAAGACACAGAGCAAGTGAGGATGACCGTTCTCCGGTTGAAGGCAAGAGCCATCTACTGAAAGAGCATCACAAAAGCTCGTCGGTGTTCAACGTCACTGAACGCGAGGAAGGGCGAAAGCATGGCCTACGATCAGCGCCAGCCTGGGCTGAGGAAGACGATCGGAAACTGTTTCTTTTTGTGCACTATTTCGGCAACAACAACTGGAGCCTGGTGGCATCCGCCATTGGGTTTGCTTCAGCGACTGATTGCTACGAGCGATATGCAGCCTTGGTTGTACCCGATATGCAGCCTTGGTTGTACCCTATCACTGACCAACGGCAATGACGACGACGAGACGGCGGCCAGCGCCTGAATGCGAAGCGCAAAATGAGACGGCAGATGCTGCTGAGGAATACGCTGTGGCTCATATCCTCAGGCCGTGCACGCACTCTGAATGGTCGCATCGGAGCTTGGAGCTTGGAGCGGGTACATATGACCAGACATCGAAGGAACGTAGGCACCCAGGGTACCCGACGTTACGAGCGACCTGGGATGGTGCTAAGGTTAGGAGGTTAAACTGAGTCATGATCATTCCAGAAGGCTTTGATAGACGCAAAATTCAAAACGCGACGAGCTATGCTGATTGCATCTGCGACTTTTCCTAGCAGTGGCCTTGTTTAACCCAAAATTTCTGTAGGTGACATCAGCGTTTCATAGTGGCGGGACCTTGACACTTTCGACAATCATACTGATTGAATCAAGGCCCCCCAAAAATCGACAATCAGCTGACTCCAAGTTGAATCAAAGTCTCCGGTTCCGGGGACAAGCTACTCGACGGTATGCTGTAGCGACTGTGGAGTAAGGCGTTTCTCTTCGACGAGCGGCGAGGACTGCTCGCCCACGAGATGCTTGTCCTAGTTGCAGGAGTCAAACTGCAGCCGCTCGCCGAGTACCGCGCCCGTAACCAGCACCTGGGTGAACCATGGGGCACCGAGGGCGAGCTTCCTGCCGTTCCGCAGGCTCAGCTACTAATGCTGAGCCAAGTTCAAGTGTGGAGTGAGAATAAAGACGCGTGTCGTGAGAAAGACGTGAATGATCTGTGATTTCGTTGCATTTTCTCATAACAGGTTGAATTAATAGTGCGCTAGCAGATTAGTCCTCCCACTTGAGTCCGATGTATTGCGGACCGGACCGAATTTCCTAGTCTTCTGCAGCTCTGACTCTACATTGGCTCCACACGGGCATAGCAAAGCAGCCGATTCAAGTTCCCTCAGGGATCACAAGTAAATCAAAGACTGATCTACTTCTTCTGCTGGCTCTTCTGCTGGTACATGCCACTGATGATGTTCCTGCGCCCACAACTTCTTGTCAGACAAATGATTTCACGCCATGTACAAGGTTTGGGGTGGGGCTATCCCCGGCTGCAAGTGCCAGGAGGCAAGTACGCGGGACACAGACAGCAATTGACTTACTTATTGGCCTTCTTGATGGCGATGCGGTTAAGCTCTCCATTCGGGAGCAACTCTCCTGTCTTGACCGAGAAGATTTTCTGTAGGATCGAAAAGCGCCGAACCTGTTGACAAAGTACCCTCCATGACGTCAGACAGAGACCTTAAAATAGAGTAAGTTGACTTGAAGCATAACAAGCGCGCAGCGCAGCAACCCCCAAGGAGACTGCTCCAAGCACCTGCTGTGCGGACTGCTTGATTTCCGCATTGGCCTTGGCGAAGAGCGGCAGAAGGCCCTCGCCACGGAACTTTTGGCACTGGCGTGCGTCGACTACTCTGGTGGCCGTGGAGCCAAACCGCTGAGCAAGTTCCAGGGCTTCCTTTGCAAGTTCGTCCTTGGCAGATTCCAGAGCGGCCGGGTCTTGGCCTCGTGCAACGGCTTCTGAGCCCTTGGTCTTCAGAGTTAGCATACATGACAGGAAATCCTTGCCGCTACCTACAACCATGACATGTTCAACGGCCTCCAAATGCTTCTTCAAGACCTTTTCGAGTTCCTTAGCAGGCACCGTGGTGCCGTCCATAAGTTTGAGGATTGCCTCATCGTCTTCCTCGGGGTCCGTTGGCGCCACCGGCGGGGGTGGGGCCTTGGCAGCAGGCGGCGGCGGCGGAGCAGCCGAGCGGGTAGCCTGTACCTGCTCCTTTTTCTTCAACGAGTCTTCCGTCTTGTCTGCGGCCGCCTTGTCTGCTGCCGCCTTGTCTGCGGCCGCCTTGTCTGCGGCTGCTTTGTCAGCCGCCGCCTTCTTTGCCGCCGCCTTCTTTTTGTCCTCCTCATCACGTTTGGCTGCGGCTTCGGCCTGGGCCTCAGCTTCTTTGGCTTTCCTTTGTGCCTCAGCCTGTTTCCTCTTGATCTCCTCCTCGTCAGTGTCGGAGGGGCCCGGGCCGTAGTAAATGAGTTGACGATCATCAGGTCCGTTGCCAATGATCTCGTCCACACGCCACATGCCGTTTGCCTTTAGCTCGCCGGGCATGTCATTGGTACGGTTGATCATGCGTTTTTTCCACAAGCAAGTCTTTTCTTTGCCCGACATATTCTGGCCACTATTTTTGCCACTCTTGTAATCTATGTCAGCTTGCTCCGCAGCCTCTTTCAGCGAAGCCCACAGCTTGGGGTTGCACATCGGGTGCAGTGGCACGCCCTGGCCAGGCCTCAGAGTGTCCGGATCGAAGGGGAACGCCGCTCCGAGCCCAGGCTTGCGCTGCTTGGCCGCGCGCACTTGATCTTGGGTGCACTTCGCCAATTTCATCGGCACATCACGCACCAAGTTGTACCTCATTAACCCAGCAGCGGTCTTGAACACCATGAGGATTTTTGTATTTTCCTTGCCAATAAGCATCTCATTGATCTTTGGCAAGACCTCGTCCAATGGTTTGTCCGCGACTCGGTAGTTGTCAATAGAATCGAGGATATACATCTCTAGTACACCCTGCTCTTGAGCCGATGAATTCGGCACTACGCCATTCTTATCGACATAGATTCTGCCAGCTTCAGACGACAAGTACAAGCCGGGGCTGAAAACGTTCTCCGATCCAGTCTCCAGGGCCACTAAAAGCTGGCGATTCAGCAGGACCTTATACTTTTCACCACCAACCCGAGCAAACTCAAACTCAACGTCAGTTTCGGGCTGGCCTTCCGTGATGACGTGAGCCCATAGTGGAATGTCTTTCTTGTACACGTCTGTGACGGGAAACTTCTTCTGCCTCACATCCGGGCCGTCTCCAACCTTGTGCACCACATCGCCAGCCAGGATACCCTTGCCGTTTGCTGGGCCGTTGGAATGAATGTGGTCAACAACTGCCTCGCCGTGCTCGTTGAGCACGAACGAGAGGCCGCAAGTGACGCCAAAGACGTTGCAGACGTACTTCTTGGTCTGCACCATACGGGGCCTCTCAACGTGGATCGGCTTCTCATTCTGCGGCGGAGCAATGTAGATCGCCTTGGGATTCACCTTGCCAACATTTATGTAGTTCAGCTTGTCCTTATCCTCCAGCTTCTTCTCCACCAGCGGATGAAGTTGCCCGACGGGCTTCCGGATGATGTTGCAAGTGTAGACCTTTCCGAAGAAGTCCGCAAGCGTCAAAATGCACGGCGAGTTCTCTTTGCCCACCAGCATGTTGTGCCAGGTCTCCAGGGGTTTCCTGGCCACGTCATTGCCATTCACCTCCAAGATCCTGTCGTTGACCTTGAGCGTATGGGTTTCTGAAGCCAGCTTGGATGCTGGAGAGTCTGGAATTACCTGCTTCACACGGACCCAGCCGGAGCCATTGCTGTCCTGATGGAAGACGATACCAACGTGGCAGTTATCGCGCCTCACACCCGTTCCGCCCTTGTGCAGCACCGCATCGTGCTCGTCGTCGTTACCGGGGCGCTTGAGCCTTAGTTTAACAATATCCAGTTTGAGCCGCTCGAACAACATCTTCCTCATGGTTGCCATCGGCCGGGAGTTGCCACGCAGAGGGATCGGAACACCGCGTGTGTTGAAGATGGCCATCAGCCAGTCGCCAGGCTGCACATCGGCCCCGCCCTTTGCAGCCGGGCCGTCAGGCAGCACCTCCGTAACCCTCACGTGTCCTCCATACGACTTGAAAGCGAGTCCCAGACCAAAACGGTCGGGGACCTTGGTAGGTTCATAATTGCGAGCCGGTGCGAGGTCGATTTCGGGGGGGGGCGGTGCCGGGGGAGGCGGCTTGGGAGCTGGCGGAGGCGGAGGTGGCTGCCAGACTTGCTTCGGAGGTGTTCTGGGCATCTGCTGCACGTAGTTGGGCTGGGGCGGTGCGGCAGCCCGCTGCATTTGCATCCGCTGAACCGGCGGCGGCTGCATCTGTGGCTGAGGAGAGGCAGCGCCCCGGGGCTTTGATGGGAAGCCTGGCAAGCGCGTAAGATTCACCTGCGCAAGGCGACCGCGCTTTCCCTTCTGCAGACGCAGGTTGAGCACAGTCTGATCGGGGCCCCGCAGCATTTCTGCAATTTCAAAGTTGTTCAAGGTCCTGCCATTGGGACCAATGCCGTAGAGCACCTTAACACCATCGATCTCGTAGAGAATATCTCCGAGGTCCACCTGACCAGACCGCTGAGCAGGAGAACCCGATTTCATGCCGGTAATCTGGAAGCACCCGTTCTCCGCAGCATCAAACTCGATGCCAATATCCGCCCCCCCAGCGCCTGAAGATTGCGGGCGCTGCGGAGGACCCCTGGATGTGTCCTCCGGGTTGAGCGTACGCTCCAGGCGCACCGCACGCGGGTTGTTCATGTCGCCATTTTTGTACACCTTTACCTCAACGGTTGTACCCACTGGGCCCTGGATGTGCTGCACGAAAACACCAAAAGGCTTCTTGTATACGTCATTGTGGTCGACCTCGAACACGATGTCGCCCGGCTGAATCTGACCCGACTTCTCGGCGGAACCGCCGCGGGCAAGGCGCACGATCTCGAGCTCGTTCTTTTCATTGGGCTTCAAGAAGAGCCCCACACCACCTGACACGGTCGCGGCGCGCACAAGACACAGATCAGTACCTGCATCAACGTCGAAACTGCAGCCTCGCAGTGCACTTCTTATTGCGCACTGCCCTTAGAGCGCGTGGACACATCACTACTTCCGCAGGGCGCCGACTCACCGATCGGCGCCGAGGACATGTACGGAGCCGGGGGCGGCCCCGACGGGGGGCTTTGCTGCTTCGCAGGGCTACTCCCCGACACAGGCATGACCTCGTGGCCCTGGCGCTTCCCAGAGTAGTGGAGCGCATCAAAGCACTGTTCAACCGCAGAGTCAGTTTCCGCAGACCGGAGGGAACGGGAGGAGCAAGCAGAAGCAGCGGGGCGCTCACCTCCTGGCAGAAGTTTTCCTGGCACTGCTTGCAGTGCAGCGTGGCCACTGTGTCCTCGCACAGCTGGCACTCTGGCGGTGCCATGTTCTTGTCAGGACGCGGACGAAAACTCGTGGCAATCCAGACCAAGCACCTGCACGCGACGCATCGTGGCCGGTCCTCGTTAGGCGCCGGCTGCGCGTCGTTGCCAGAGCAGACCTGTTTCACCTGCGCCCGCGGCGCTTCACCTGCGCGCTCCCCTAGTCCCCGCCTTTCGTGCCCGAACGCGGCCCGCCCGCCTACCACTCCGCAGCTCGGCGGCCTGCCGCGGAGCTGTAACGGTGGAGATTAAACTAGAGCTGAATGACAGTGAGCATCAAAGAGGCTGCAGGTCGTAAACGTCGGGTGCCCAGCGGCATGATGGCATCCAACATCACGATCCCACGCCTTCTCCCACGCCCGATCCTACCCCGCTCACCTACGCCCCTCACCTGCTCGCCGCTTAGGGGGATGCCTGAAATCCGCTTCCTCCGCGCCCCGGCGCGGGATTGTTTCGCGCAAGGGGCGTTAGATATGTAAGGTGGGCCTTTTTGGTACTCCAATTAGTTCTGATAATGATCAGCTATCCAAGTTTGCAGTACCAATAGAAGAACAAGGCGAGGTGATTTAGTAAAATTCAAACAAATCAAGGCACCCCCGATGCGAAAATCAATTGCCCGTGTTCAAGTGTGCTGTAGCAAGAAGTTATGCAATACCGGAATCACCGGAATTACCGAAAAATTCTCCCCGATATTTATTTCAAACCGGTCCGAGTGAGGTGAACTATTAAAACGGTTCACTTTTCAAAGTTCTCAAAAGTGAACCGTTTTGAATTCAATTCAAATCTTTTTTACCAGACGAATAGTTTCAGCAGGGCAGTTGTAAAAGTTAATCAACCACAGACTCTTTCCCGTAGTAAATCATTACTACTAAAATAATCAAGTAGTAATCATTTACTACCAGGAAGAGTATAGCGCGGCGCAGGGGGGTGAAGTTGGTGAACTTTTGAGCGCCAGGCGCACAAGCTTCGCGGGCGAGCGGTGGCGGGGCACGTGTAGCCATTTTCTCCAGGTGCACGGCGGCGGGGTTGGGCGCCTGCGCACGGCACGGAGGGCGCGTGCGTGTGGGCGGGCGCCTGCGTTTCTGGCTCGAAATCACACTGCAGGGGGCCCGCTGGAGTGGCTTGCAGAGGAGTGGGACGCTGAGGGGCGGGCCCCTGGTGAGCGGCAGGCGGGGAGGCTCAGTAACCTGCGGCCGAGCCTGCGGCCGCCCTGGCGGCAACTTTCCACGTTGCCGGGCCCACGAGCACCTGGGTGGCCCCCGGAGTTTACGGCCCACTCCAATTTAACCGCCGGCTGCCTCGTGCTGCAGGTCCAAGATGAATGCACTCCAGCCGGCGTCGTCTCAGCCCACAGCCACGAGCACCCTGAATGCGCCGAACGCCGCTTTCCAGGTGCCCCGTGCAGCCCCGTTCGGCTTGCCGTGCCACCGTGTGCCGAGACCAGAGCACTTTCGTGCCGTGCACCTAAGCACTTTCGTGCCGTGCACCTAAGCAGCCGGCCTGGCATCTGTGCTGCTGGTCTGGCATTGATTTGTGCTCGCATGCATGCACTGAGCTGATCTCCCGCCGCGACAGGCGCCGCCGGCTGGCTTCGAGCGCATCGGGTCCGCACCTGGGTTGACAGGTGTGCCCGGCCTGCCGGGGGGGTGGGGGGCGGGCTTTGATCGTCTCACCTCGGTGCCTTATGCCCCTGGCATCGTCGACAAGCTGGGCGGTGCCGACAGCAACAATTTCTCGCGGCTCGCTTCTCTGGGTACTTTTGCCGTGCCCCCAGGGGCCGCAAGCACGTTCGGGCGTGTTCCGTCGAGCGCAGCCGCAGCCGAGGCCTTCAACCGTGGAGTAACCTCCTTCGTTCCCTTCACAAACACATCGTTTGATCGCCTGGGCTCGTTGGGTGCACGGACGGCAAGCAGCGGCGGAGGATTGGATCAGAACGGCAATGATGCCCATGGTGAGTTTCCTCTCCATGCTCGTATGTGCGACAGGGAGTTGGAAGTGGGAAAGAAAAAGCGCTGTGGGGATGATGCTGGCGATGTGAGATTGGTTGTGTTGGAGCGTGGTGCTGATTTGAGCATTGCGGCTGCCTGCCGTGCGTCTGCGCAGGGAAATCCGGTCCTGGCTCCATGTCGTCGACCATTCCAGGCGCCATGGTGGGTTATCCGCATTATCAGGTTCCCCTGCTCTGGCGTGGTCCTCAAGGTCCATACACTGCGTACAGGCCTCGCTTGCGATAGGGCAAGAGGGTCCACGCCACAGCAGAGCGACCTGCAGCGCGTCAGCTGTAGACGAAGGTGCCTGATTGTGTGGTGGCGCACACTGTGCGTGGGTGTATGTGTGTCTCAGGCCGCAGGCTTCGCGCGCATTCCATCAATGGGCCAGGGCATGCACGGCATGCACGGGCTACCGCTGGGGCTGCCGCCGGGACAACATACGGCGGCATCCATGGGCATGGCGGCGGGCAAGGACGCCGCTGGGCACATGAACCAGATGGGAATGGCGCAGACGCCGGCGGGACGTGTGCCGAACATGGACATGGGCTGGCGCGGACCAGGAGGCGATATCTTCCGTGCGCCGTCGAGCGGTCTGCCGTCAATGATTGGCCAGATGAGTGCCGAGGCTGCAGCTCAGGGAAATTTCCACTGGGATCCCGCGACGCTGGGCGGTGCCGGCAATATGATGGATATGTGGGGGGGTATGCACGTGATGCCGCCGGGCCTGCACGGGCTGGGGTTTGGGCACGAGCACATGCCCATGATGCCACAAGCCATGTACGCGGCGCATGGACTGCAGATGCCGCCATCTTTGGTTGGCCGCCCCCAGATGCAAGACGACGACGGAGGCAAGGGTAAGAAGGGCCGCGGCAAGAACAAGAATAAGTCCAAAAACAGCGACGCCGAGGTCGTTGCAGCGCTCGCGTGCTTGCCATGTATTGCTCTCTGTTGCCAGCAACAGCATCAGCTCAACAGCAGCTCTGAGCTGCTGTTGCCATTTCGAGCTGCAGACAATGCTGTTGCTATTTTGCCCTTGCCGCCACCGTCTCTGCGCATGTAGGTGGTGGCAAGCAGTGGGTGCGAGCAAGCGGGTTAATCGGAGAGAGTCTGTGCGCTGCAGGCTGGCGCCAAGAAGAAACGACGAGCGGAGAAGCGCGAGGGCGGGGCTGGGTCCGGTGCTGAGGATGATGGGCAAGGCTTTGAGAAACACAACCAGTTCCTGTGGGCCAAGAGGATGGGCCAGCAAAACGAGCCGCGCTGGGGGCTCTTCAAGCAAGGAGGCAGTGCAGGCCCCGCCTTCCTCAAGCTGCTGGAGGAGCTGGAGACAGATGGCATCATCGAGCGCCAGTTCGGGGAGCAGGTCCCTGAGAATCTGAACGGGGTGAGCGGCTGGATTGTCAAGGAGGGTATGATGGAGGCCTGGCAGCGCCGTCGCCAGGTGCCTCTCTCTAACCTGCGTCCCTCTCTCCCCGGTGCTGCTGCAGATCGCTTGCGATGTCGCCACTCTGCAGCCATGCAGCGTGCTGCTCGCCGACAGGGTCGTGGTGTGAGACCGATGTGTATTTTAGATAATTGACAGTAGATATAACTAATACACTTATAAGTATAATCCATAATGTATCTGCTGAAGCAGCGTGAGACCAGATCAGGAGAGCCTGACTGTTTGTCGAGAGGTAGGCGGTTGCAGCCGCTGGTGGTCTTCTTGCATATGTGGTCTTGTTCTTGCTGTAGAGCGAATGGCTGCCAGGTAGCGTTGAGTAGGCGCAGCGGTTCATCTCAACGGTCCCGGTTCTGGGCTGCTGCTGACGCCCACCGTACTCCGTGCTCCTTCCTTCCTCTTACCCGTGCGTCACAGGCATGGTTCATGGAAGGCAAGGAGGGCAAAGAATTTAAGCCCAACTCGCTTTATCAGATCATGCGCCGCCTCGGCTTCTTCCCGACTATGCGCTCCAGCCGTGCAGGTATCACTGCATGCGCAGTGCCGTGTGCTATGCACCGATGCTTGAGGCATTGTGCTGTCCTTTGCTTGTGCCGGCCTTGCCCGATTGCGAGGATAGGCGAGTATCATGCGCACGCGCACCAGACCCCCTGCGCGCCTGACGTGACAGGGGGTCTGGTGCGCGTGCGCGGACAGGGCACGGGCACGATTTTGAGGGCTCGTCGGTATTTCGGTGGGATTCCGACCGCAAGTACTCGCAGCGCCGCCATTCGAAAAACGCAGGCGACGACGACGACAAACAACAGCAGGGCAACGGCATGAAACTGGTGTCACACATGCCCATGTCCATGAATACCATGCCCCTTGCTGGCCACCCCGTAGGCATGATGCCCAACGGCATGACAGCGTTTGCCGCCGGAGTAGGGGGTATAAGGAAAGCCTGAAGCGTTGCCAGCTGGTAGCGCCGGCACTGTGACAGCCACGCTACTGCCAGATGCGTGCGTACACTCCTTGGCCTAGGCCTGGTGTTGCACGTGGTGTCACACTTAGGCACCCAGTCTGTGCCTATGGTGGCCTACCTGTTTTTTGGGAATCGGATGCGGCAAAGTGCGAGAGGTGCGCCGTGTCTTGGCTGACGGGCATGACATCGCTTACCTTGATCCACGCCCTCCCATACTGACACTGTACTGGTCCGCCGCATACTGGGGCCCCCACCGCTCCGTTCCTCGGTATCGGAACTTCGACAGTGAATGAAAGTGCTCAATTGGAACACAAGGACCGTTAATTCCGGTGTGTGGGGTCACACCCACTTTATCAAGAGGCGGGGGCTGAGTGTTGATGCAGTGACCACGTCTCGTCTACATGTCTCACATATGTGACATACGGTGACATATACTAGCAAACATTGGCGGCATGTCTACAGGCATGGAGCCTGAGTCAGCCTGAGTGACTTTGACTCTGTCACAGTAGCTTAATCACGCTTCAAAGCCGTGACTAATACCTGGAAACATTTCGGGCCGGAGCTGACCCAGGAACAATACTCAGTGCTCTTGTAGCGCAGTTGGTAGACCGCTTGGGCGGCGATGGATTCTGG
>Ga0315899_10005028_pt1 | contig 14294 bp, 13 predicted proteins | sample LakEriMetagenome_2_FD_203518 | JGI IMG/M metagenome (GOLD analysis project Ga0315899, IMG submission 203518) | Freshwater fungal communities from buoy surface, Lake Erie, Ohio, United States - Buoy 4 MA112 | ecosystem: Environmental > Aquatic > Freshwater > Lake | place: USA: Lake Erie, Ohio... | reverse complement strand
TTGTTCATCTTTCGCAACGGTACCCGCTTTCACTTTTGCCGCAGAATCCGTTCGTGTAGTTACTGACTGGATAGGAACTGTTACAACTTGATAAACAGATTTGGTCTGAATCTCAACGGTTGCAGACATGCCCGGAAGGAATACATAACGCTCGGGATGCAAGGGATCAACGAGATCCAGATACGACTCACGTAAAATTCGAATCTTCACCTGAAAGTTAGTTACCTGATCAGTTGTAATTCCTGTAGTGGTTGCGGAATTAGCAACTTCTGTTACTACTCCTTTGAATTTACGATTGTTGTGCGCATCAACTTCTACCAGCGCGGTGTCGCCCAGATGCACACGCAAGATGTCGTTCTCATTAACATCCACCTGAACCTGCATTTCGTTCAAATTCGCCAGACGAAGAATTTCGGTTCCTTCCATTTGTGCCGTTCCTACAACACGTTCTCCTTTTCTTTTATTCAGTTTTGACACTGTGCCGGATACAGGCGCGAAAATCGTAGTACGTGCTAAATTGTCCGATGCTTCTTTTAACGAGGCTTGTGTACTGTTGATATTAAACTCGGCACTTTTTACACTTTCTGCAGCTGCGGCTACGTCTGCCTTTGCTGATTCGTAAGTTGCTTTACTTTGATCAAATTCCGCATCGGATATAGCGCCTTGATCGTGTAGTTTTTTGTTACGGTTGAATGCAGCTTCCGCATTGGTAAACTGCGCTTTTGATTGTTCAAGACGTGCCATGCTGTTGCTGAGATTCGCTTTGGAACTGTTCAACGTCGCCTGCATGCGGTCAACCGCACTTTGGTACAGATCAGGATTAACACGCAATAACAAGTCGCCTTTCTTAACGGTGTCACCTTCTTTGACGAAGAGTTCAACAATTTCACCGGATACGTCGGAGCTGATTTTAACTTCTACCTCCGGTTGTACTTTACCGCTTGCAGAAACAGATTCCGTAACGTTTCGCGCCGCGGCTTGCTCGGTGGCAACACGCATTCCGCTATCGCCCGAACTTTTTTTCCAAAGCACAACAGTGATTAAAACTGCGACAAATATTCCGCCGATAATAAATACCTTTTTCATAATTGTATGATCAAAAAGTTAATGGCTTGCCCTGATAAAAATCCAACACCTTAAGTCGGAAGATATAATCATAACGCGCCTGAATTAAATCAGATTCTGCTTTTGCTAAACGTGTTTTGGAATTATTATAATCAATTACATTGTTGGCTCCTGCATTAAAACGTTGTTCAGCATCCTTAAATGCAAGGCTTACAGCTTCCAGCGCTTTCTCATTCGCTTTCATCCGTAAAAATGCAGCTTGCGCATCAGCCCATGCCTGCTGAATGTTTTTTATCAATTGTTGTCTCGCCAGATCTGCATTGAGGTCTGCATTCTCACGCTGAATTTTTGCCCGCTCAACATTCGTGCTTACCTGAAAGCGATTGAATATCGGAACGGTAACCTGCACGCCAAATGTTTGGTTGAAGTTATTATCCATTTGTTCGCCGAATGGTACCACCGCGAATGTGTTATTGAATGTCGGAATTAATACAAAATCTCCGCCGGTTGTAATTCCAAATGTATCGGCACCCGATAATGACGAACCGGTAAGTTCTTTCGCCAATCCGGAATAACCTGTTCCCAATGAGCCTTGCACGGATATTGTCGGGCTATAAGCACCATAAGCAACAGCGACACCTTTATCCGCAGCTTTTGCATCAAGATCCGCTTTACGAATTCCGGGCTGCTGACTTAAAGCAATTTGGTAAATCTGTTCAGGAGAAAGCGTCACCAAATTTTCTGAAGGAACATTTAACGCAGGTCGAATGATTCGGAAATTCTGAGTGGAATCGAGATTCATTAATTGCGTCAACGTAAGTGTCGCGATGAACACATTGTTTCGTGCATTCACCACGTTTACTTGTTCCTGCGCCAATTGTGCCTGAAGATCAAGTAGCGTTCCGCGTGCAGCGGCTCCGGCATCAACTAATTTTTGCGCACGATTAACTTGTTGTTGTGTTTGTTCAACCTGCTTTTCTGCAACCAATAATTGTTCTTCTGCATACAACACATTGAGATATGCGGAAGCCACATTCATGGCAATATCATTACGTGTTTGTTCTACCTGAAATTTGCCGGCTTCAACACTGTATTTGTTTTGAAGAATGCTGTTGTAATTCTGTAGGCCTGTGAAAACTGTCACATTACTGCTGATGAAAAAGTTTTGTGACAATACACGGTCATTGGCGAATGTATTGGTGAAACGATCAATGGTTCTTCCATACTGATACGTGTGCGTTCCTGTTGCATTCAGGTTAGGTAAAACCGCTCCCTGACTTTGTCTCAGATTGATGCGTGACAAATCCGTGTTTAATTGTTGCTGTTGCACCTGAATGTTGTGCGTTTGAGCATAAACAATACAATCCTGCAACGTCCATCCGTTGGCTTTAGAACTGTCGCTCTGTCCGACAACATGAATTGAAAACAACAAGGACGCCAGAAAGAAAAATCGTAATGAAGACATGAGTTTCATATAAGTTGACAAATTTACGTTGATTTTCGCGGCTGTCGGGGATTTTGAATCATTTTAAGTAATTAGCACCGTAACTTTCGGAAGTGAACTATCTGGCGCATTTTTATTTGTCCGGTAAATCGGAGCCTTGGCTGGTGGGCAATTTCATTGCTGATGCGGTGAAAGGCGCGGATTTTTCGAAGTATGATCCTGAAGTTGCTGCAGGAATTCGAATGCACAGAGCCATCGATCACTTTACTGATCATCATCCTTTGGTGCTTCAGAGTACACAACGATTAAGGGCGGAGTACAGACATTACGCCCCCGTGATTATTGATATTTTCTACGATCATTTTTTGGCGGTGCATTGGAATCAATTTAGCTCCGAAAGATTAACTGACTTTGCCCAGCAATCGTACGTTACCCTCAATCGACATCACGCTATTATGCCGGAGCGTTCTGCATTCATTTTGAAGCACATGAAAAGCGGCGATTGGTTGATGAGTTATCGCACGGTTAAGGGGATAGAGCGGGTGATGGGCGGAATGGCACGACGCGCCCGGTATGAATCGAAAATGGAAACATCTCATATGCTGTTGGAGCAACACTATGATTTGTTCTCAAGGGAGTTTCTGGATTATTTTCCCGAACTCATGCGCTTTATCAAAAGCAATTTTCCCGGACCACATCATTTCTGAAAACATCAGGAAAGTTTGATGTTACGGTTACGTTGGCTTAATACCAATCATAGAATTTAGCGTAACCAATATAATGGACGCTATGTCGCTTATCCTGCTTTTGATTTTCGCGTTATTGTGCGTGTTGCTTAATTTTATGCCGATTCAATTCAATGCTCCGGTAGAACATGCCGAAACGGATGACCTGACCTGGTCGATGGAAGAACAGACAACTGTAACCCACGTATCGTAAATACGTTTACTTACAGCTGCCTGCTATTATTTATAAACTCGAGTTTAGTAAATCACAATTTTTCTTGTGCTTACCGCTGTTCCTGATTTTACGGACAAATAATAGATGCCGGTAGTTAATGCAGATGTATTCACGCTTTGGGTTCCGGTTTGTTGCACATACATTAAGCACAATTTGCCCTGTGCATCAAAAATGTTCACCGTTGATTCAATAGTTGTTACAACGTATAGCGGCCCACCGATAGTAACAGGATTAGGATAAATGGTCAGAGCTATTGCTTCATGTTCGTTTATGGAAGTCGTCGCACACGTATTGCACGGACCTTGTGCGCAAAACGTAACTTGATTGCCTACCATTCCCACAACATCAAATTGAGAGCCCGGAGTTGCGTCACAAACGTCAACGGTTCCGTTAATCTGATCTCCATTGATAAACCAATTAGCAACACAAAATTGTCCTTGATTACCGGTTACTGCAGCACCATTTATCCAGTTGTAGGCAGCAACATCCCCGTTATTAATAAAATCATCGCCGGTCGTTAACTGATTGGTAACGCAAATTGCGCCGCTGTCTGTATTCACGCAAGTGCCACTTTGTACATAATCTGTGGTGATTTTAAGAGAGCCATTATTGATGGTAGAATCGGAAGGTTCTCCGCTTAAAAATCCGATGGTTGCAGCACCGTTGTTTCTGAAAATCCGTGAACCGATAATCAGCGTGTCGTCGACGTTCAAATCAGTTAATGTAGCACTCGATTCGATGCGAAATTCGTCGCAATTACCACCGATTAAAATACTCTGAACAAAGGTGACGTGAGAATTAATGATGATTTGCTGCGTTTGCAAATCCGGAACTCCGGTAGGGTTCCACGTAGCGGGATCGTACCAATTGCCATTATTTACGGATGTTTTCGTTTGTGCGGAAACTTGTAAGAACGTGGCAATAAAAAGTAGTAGCGTATAGATTTTTTTCATTGGGAGGTATTATTATTACACCTAAAGAAACCAAAAATTGTGCCTAATCATACATTGCGACTCAATAATGAATTCGCGTGTAGACCTATCTCAGTCTACAAACTCATCATCTCCTTAAGTTTAACGGCTTGTCTTCTGGAAATCTCCACTTGTTCTCCACCTTTCAACTTCACCATCAGTCCTCCGTTAAACCATTGTTCAATGGAATCAACCCAACGTAAATTGATCAAATGTTTCCTGCTGGCGCGAAAGAATATCTTTTGATCCAAACGTTCATCCAAATAATTCAGTGAACGAAGTATGAGCGGTTTGTTTTGATTAAAATAAATCCGCACGTAATTTCCTTCTGATTCAAATAATCGCACATCCGACAGTTTCACAAACCAACATTTCTCTCCGTCTTTCACGAAAACCTGATCGTTTTCACTCAATACATGTTCGCCTTGCGTGCGGGTTCCATTGTCTTGCTGAATATTCTCGTTAAGCTTTTTAATGGCGTTCGCTAATCGCGCGGGTTGCACAGGTTTTAGTAAATAGTCCAGTGCATTTACTTCAAATGCTTTTATTGCAAATTCGTCGTGTGCAGTTACAAATACCACATGCGGAACAGCAGTGAGTTCTTCTAATACATCAAATCCTGTTTTTCCCGGCATCTGAATGTCGAGAAACACCACATCCGGTTTCAACTGATCAATAACTTCTATTGCGCTTTCCGCATCGCTGCATTCGCTGATAATTTCCATATTCGGAAATGTGCTGAGCATAGATTTCAGCTCCTGTCGTGCCAGACGTTCATCATCAACAATAATTACTTTCATAAGCCGGTATTTTGGGGAATGAAAAGTTGACTAATTACCAAATTCGGTTCGGAGTTTTCTATCCTGAAGCTAGCTTGATTTCCGTACAGTAATTTCAGCCGCTCCAGAGTATTCGCAATTCCGAATCCGCTTTCCGAAATTGCTGTTTCGTCGTAATGACCGCTATTGGCAATCTTGATTTGTAAAATGTGATTGTTCAATGTAGCGTGAATGGACAGCTCGCCTCCTTTCGGAAGTTTTGAAATACCATGCTTAATGCCGTTTTCTACCAATGTTTGCAACATCATAGGAGGAAGCTGCGCATTGGTTGCGTTATCGTCAACTTGTATGTTCAAGCGTAATCGCTCTTCCAGACGAATTCCCTCCAACGCCAAATAATCCTTCACCAACGCCATTTCCTGATGCAACGGTATTAATTTACTTTTTCCCATCTGCAAGGTGCTGCGTAGAATATTGGAGTACTGGGTAATCGCTTCTTTCGCTTTTACCGGGTTCTCATCTACCAATGCGCGTATCGCATTCATTGCATTAAAAAGGAAATGCGGATTTAGCTGCGATTTTAGCCTATTCAATTCCGCTTCTGAAATTGCAGCTTCCCATTTTAAATTTTCTATTTCAGCTTTTCTGAAATTGACGATAAAATGAAACAAATAATATATCGCAGACCAAAATAAAAAGACAAAGGAGAAATTGAGCACGTTCAGCGCAAATCGAATCGGCTGTTCAACCAGCGATACATCAGGCGATAAAAGATAATCTACAATTCTGTCTATGCTTGCCATTCCGACACCACACAAAATGCACAACAACATAATGCGCGGTAACATTGCCGCAACACCAAGTTTCACCCAATGAAATCGAATGATGATTCCCCGAATGATCTGAGTTAAACCAATTCCGACAACAAATACCATCAACAATCCGAACAGTAACTCCGGTGTTACCTGATTATTCAAGTAAACAAATGCCAGATTTAAAAGGGTAAACGATAACCACCCTGCAATTTGAAGCAGCCAATAAATCTGAGATCGTTGCAGTGGTGCTCGGTTCATCTTATTTGTTAATCCAGAACTTACGTAACAATAGCTGTGTCTCGCTTGCTCCTTTGTCAATGGTGATAATGTGTCGTGTTACCTTTTCTGATTTACGCAAGGTGCCTTTTAACGTCATTTTTTGTTTCGGTATTCCAAAGATTCCGCCCCGAATAATTTTAATTTTCAGTTTTGTGCCTTCTTTCATTTGTTTTAATTCTCCAAGCACTTGTTCCATATTTTGAGGCGTTACCTTTTTCCCGTTGATGGATTTGATCACATCAAAATTCTTGTATCCGATATCGTTACCGAAGCTGTTCGGTTCAGGGCCATAAATTCGCACGTTCCCCTGATTATCCTGAATAAAGAAGTATCCGCCGAGTGGATCTAAAACCATTTCTGTACGCGAAGCTTCATAATTCAATCCTACCATTTCCAAATATTTTCCATACGGAATAGGCTCATTGCCCATCACATATTTTTTGAAAAATTCACCAATCTCGGGATACGTTAATCGCACAATTTCTGTAATCAACGAGTCATCATTAAAGCTGCGGTCCTTTCCGTATTTCTTGGATAGATCAGCCATAAGTTCTTGTGTGCCGTACTGACCTTTCGACAAGTGGCGCAATTGAATATCCAGACACATTCCGATCAATGCACCTTTCTGATAAACATTGCCGTATTCTTTCTCATGTTCATCCAAACACAATAAACTCATGCGTGTAAATGGCAATGTATCATTGTAGCGATCTGCGATGTTCATTTTTTCACTCAATACATCGATGAACGCATTCAAGGACATTTTACCATACTTCACCTGGACATGATGCGCGGCATATTCGGTTAATCCTTCATACATCCATAGGTGCATGGACATTTTGGGTTTATTAAAATCGAAGTCGCCAATTTCATACGAGTGAATATTTAATGGTGTTACAATGTGAAAAAACTCATGGGCAGCAACATCCTTCACGGTTTGAGCAATTTCGGCGGGTTCCATTTCCAGCAAGGTGTACATAGATGAATAGGAATGTTCCAACGCGCCATAAGAACCTGACTTAAATCCGTCTTCGTTTCCGGTGAGGTAGATAATAAAAGCATAATTGTTTACGGGTAGTGTTCCGCCTAAGTACAAACGTTGATATTCAAGAATGTCGTGTAAACTGTCCGCTACGAATTTTGAACTCACCAGCTTTTTCGGCGAATACACAGAAATAAGAACTTTCGTTCCGCCGACGTTTAACCACGTAGTGTCGGGCTTACAGTACATTATCGGGCCGTCCACCAAATCATGATAGTTATTGACATAATAGGTGTCTTCGTTTCCTTCTCGCTTTACATTATTTAAGCCGGTTGAACCGTACATACCTTCAGGATGTTTGACCATCACCTCGTATTGTACTTTGGTCATTCCTTCGAAGTATCCGAAGAAACCATGATTGTTTAATACATAGTTGGTGTCTTTCTGAATATTTGTTCCTGCAGGCTCAAATACAAAATCAGCGCGCTTATCAGTATCCCAGGTGTCTTCTACTTTATAGCGAATCTTCTTGATCTTTTTTGCATCCGCAATTTGGAAGGAGTTGCGATCGGGCTTAACGTAACTTAATTCATTGCCCGCAGCATCCAGCGCTACGAAGTCGGTGATGAATCGTCCGAAATTATAAACCTTATACGTGCCCGGAACCATAGCCGGGAACCGATACAGTACGGTATCGGTGTTGATTTGTGGCGGTGTTAATTCTACGGTAAGTTGATCTTTAAAAACTTTGGTCAGATCCACCGAAAATTTATAAGCGTTTTCGGATTGTTGAGCCTGAACAAACAGGGATGAACAAATCAACGAAATAGAAAGGACGAATTTATACATGCTTAATAGTTGAGTTTTTGAATTTGCCATTTGAATTTCCACCAAAGAATTATTATAAATAATATACTTTGACTAATTAAAATAATGGAGTCAATTCCGGAGTCGGTTTGGTGGGCTCGCCACAAGGTGCTGGCCTGTATTGCGCTGTTGCTGCTGGTTACGACAATAGTGCCAAAAAGATTATTGGCGAAATGCATGCCCATGGCTAACTCAAGTCCTTCATCCATCAGCGTTATAAATCCAAGCATTAAAGCCGGAATTAAGTACTGTGGAAATGTGGCAAGAATACCGTATTTCTCAACTTCAGGATTCATCATGTGCATGGCGGCAAACAACAAACTGGTGCCTAGTAATCCTGCCCACGGTTTTTGAAAACTATTCGCTATTCCCTGCAGGAGATAGCCACGAAATAAAAATTCTTCCCACCACGTTTGTATTGGCAGTAATAAAATCCCGATAGCCAGCGTCGCGAAAAATGGCGCTGCATTAAACGTCCATTCGTAGTTCTGAGGATCTGCGCCAATTACTATCGCGGTTGAAATGGCCGACAAAAGCGCCCACCAGCCTGCACCTGCTGCGACACGCTTCCATCTTACTTTGCCGTAGCCGGTAATAATAGATGAGATTGTTTTGCCCGCAATAAATTTTACTCCAACCAACAAGCCGATCATAGCCACTACAAAGATGAACAGTGTCAACGCCAGCATGGCGTGTGGCGACAATCCCATAATTTCAGGATTAAGCAGCTTAGCTGTTAGTTCCGGATCGTTGATGGCAACTTGTCCCGATGTTATGGCGCGCATCTGAAAAATCAGAAGTGGAATGGAACCGATGACATAACCGACCAAGGACATCAGCACAATCAGCACATAGCGCCACCAATCGTTTCTGCCGGTTGTGCCGCTTAGAATAAACTTATTCCGTTCTGTGGGCTGAATGTCCATATACAAGTTTAACGCGAAAAAAATAAACGGGCCGGATTTTTATGACCAGCCCGTTTGCTATAAGGATGTATGGTAATTGGAATAGAGGAGTGGTTACGCCTGATGGATCACCACATTCTCAATGCTGTCTTCCTGACGGATAGCATCTAATACGTCGAGTCCTTCAATTACTTTTCCGAAACAAGTGTGCTTGCGGTCAAGATGTGCGGTTTGATTGCGACTGAGGCAAACGAAGAACTGAGAACCTCCTGTATTGAGTCCGCGATGCGCCATGGATAAAACGCCTTTATCGTGAAACTGATTGTTTCCGGTGAGTTCGCATTCAATGGCGTATCCGGGTCCACCGGTACCCGGAATTCCTGAAGCACCTTCGCGCGTGTTAGGACAGCCGCCCTGAATTACAAATCCGGGAAGAACACGATGCCACTTCAGTCCTTTATAAAAACCTTCATTCGCAAGTTTTACGAAGTTGGCTACCGTCTTCGGCGCGTCCTGATCAAAAAGTTCCACCTTCATGGTGCCTTTGTTGGTAATAATTTCTGCTGTTGTCATAAGTGTGATATAGATATTTAACGTTGTGAAAATTCTAATACGGAATTAAACATGAGTTGTGGTTGATCGGCATGTACCCAATGTCCTGCGTCGGGAATCGTAATAATTGAGGAATTCGGAAATTGTTGTTGAATCAACGGTTCATCTTCAGCGGTAATGTAATGTGATTTGCCGCCGCGAATAAAAAGCGTATCTACTTCGCAGGGATCATCGGAAACAGTTGCCTCGGAGATGTTTTCGATCTGTTCTGCAATTACACGGGCATTAAATCTCCAGTCTAGAATTTTACTACCATCGCGGTGATCGCGCCAAAATAAATTCTTCAATAAAAATTGTATTGTTCCGTTATCGTGCAAATGCTGTTGCAAAATAGCTTCAGCATCTTTACGCGATTCCAATTGGTGCACGTCCACCGCTTTGATTGCTTCAATTACTTGATGTTGCTGCAAATCGTAACGTTTGGGTGCTATATCGGAAACAATAAGTTTTGATAAGGCCATCGGATAGTCAAGTGCCAGACGCATCGCTGTTTTTCCACCCATGGAATGTCCCAGCAAGATGACATCATTCAACCGCTCTGTCCCGAAAAACTCAACCACATCATCGGCCATCACGCGGTAATTCCATTCGTCCGAATGCGGCGACTGTCCGTGATTTCTCAAGTCAAGTGTGTACACGGTGAAATGTGTAGACCATAATTTTGCTAAAGCCGCCCAATTATCCGAAATACCGAATAATCCGTGCAATATGACCAACGGTCGTCCTTCTCCCGATTTTCTGAAAAATAATTCCACGTTGGATCAAATTTGTAAGGCTCGTTTATACATCATGATGGTATTCTCCATGCCGAAATACAAGGCATCACACACGAGCGCATGACCGATGGAAACTTCTGCAAGGCCGGGCACGTGAGCGGCAAAAAAGGCAAGGTTGTCGCGACTTAAATCATGACCGGCATTGATTCCCAATCCGCATTCCGCAGCCACTTTAGCTGCTTGTGTAAAAGGTGCTACCGCACTTTCTGCGTTAACCGTGAAGTTACGTGCGTAGCTTTCCGTGTATAATTCTATCCGATCGGTTCCCGTAGCTTTTGCACCTTTTACCATCTTTTCGTCGGGATCAACGAAGATGGAAGTACGTATACCGTGATCTTTAAAAAGCGTAATCGTTTCGATAAGATAATCGCGGTTAGCAATGGTGTCCCAACCATGGTCGGAAGTCAACTGATTCGTGGCATCAGGAACTAAAGTCACCTGGTGCGGGCGAACGCTGAGCACCAATTCCACAAATCGTTGCTCTCGAGGATTTCCTTCAATGTTGAATTCGGTTGTCAATACCGGTTTCAAATCGTGCACATCGCTGTAACGAATATGGCGTTCGTCAGGACGGGGATGAACAGTAATTCCATCAGCGCCAAAACGCTCGCAGTCTAGAGCCATTTTTACGACGTCCGGAACGTTATGTCCTCGGCTGTTACGTAAGGTGGCAATCTTGTTAATATTTATGCTTAGATTAATCATTTTCAGTTTACGAAAGTACACAAGACAATCCAATGCACGGCTGCTCGCTGAAAGAGTTCGAATGGCCACTTACGGTGTTAGTACAACCACCGACGAATTGGTGACAACTTTTTACTTCTCGGAACGTTATTTGTGCAGTACAATTTTGAAAAGCATAACTTTACCGCCAATCATTATGACTGCAAAGGATCTCATTAACGACGACATTCCCCCGATTAAACTTTCTGAATCGGCTGATAAAGCGCTGGGCTGGATGGATGAGTTCCGCGTATCGCATCTGCCGGTTATTCAGGGCAAAAAGTTTATCGGCATGATTGGCGATAGCGATTTGTATGATCTGGAAGACGCATCGTTGCCACTTTCAGAACAACCGTTAGCATTGATGAAGCCCATGCTGGTTGAAAATATGCACGCATGGGATGTGCTTAAAGTGATGTCGGAATTAGGTTTGGATGTCATTGCGGTCGTGGATGAACAACTGAATTATCAGGGGGCTATTACGATACGCAACCTGATGGAAAAGATGGCGAAAATGGCCGCTGTTCGCGAACCGGGTGGCATCATTGTCGTTGAAGTAAATACGGTTGATTATTCGTTATCACAAATTGCGCAAATAGTTGAAGGTAACGATGCCAAAGTATTGAGCGTATATGTTGCCGCTACCGCTGATCCGCGTAGGATTGAAGTGACTATTAAAACCAATCGTCAGGACCTTTCCCGCATTTTGCAAACGTTTACACGTTATAATTATACCGTCATTGCTACGTTTCATGAAAGCAAATTCGAAGAAGACGTTAAGCGCCGCTTCGATGAATTCATGAATTACATCAGCATCTAAGAGCATTGCGTTATCTTCACATAACGCATACATGAGTTCATCATTCCGTTTATTACCGATCATCGTATTACTGTTTCATGCAAAATTCCTTGCGGCCGGGCAGGATACAGCCTTTTTCGTTGTCCGGAATATTTCTATTACCGGGAATAAAACCACTAAGCCGTTTATTATTGATCGTGAACTGGCTTTTAAATCGGGAGATACGATTGATGCGGGAAAGTTTAACGAAGTAATTGAACGATCCCGTCAAAATCTGCTCAATACTTCCTTGTTCAATTTTGTCACGATGACACCCTTGTGCGTACTCGACAGCAGTGGAACGGGTTGTGTTACGGTTGATATAGAAATTGTAGTCAAAGAACGTTGGTACACCTGGCCGGTACCGGTTTTTGAAGTTGTAGAGCCTAACTTCAATACGTGGTGGCGCAACGGACGAAATTTGCGTCGTGCAAACTACGGCATGTTTTTGACGCGTTACAATTTTCGTGGACGAAAAGAAGTAATTGCTGCAATTGCACGCTTCGGTTATTCACCGCAATACGGTTTTCAATATGCAGTTCCATATCTCAATAAGGCGAGAACGCTAGGTATTACGGTTACTACTACGTATACGCAGAATCATGAGGTAGCTTACAATACAGAAAATAACAAGCTCCGTTTTTTTCGACTGGAAGATGATTTTGTGCGCGAAGAGTGGCAAAGTTCTGTTGCATTTACGTACCGCAAAGGATTGTATAACAAGCATCAATTGGATGTGCGTTTTGCAGATTTCAGATTGCATGATACAGTGGCATCGTATACCTCAGAATATCTTCCGGATGCAGGAACTCGCGCGGCGTATTTCACTTTATCGTATCGGTTTTTGCGCGATCTGCGCGACTTAAAACCATATCCGTTGAAAGGCTATTTTCTGGAAGCAGAAGTGACGAAACACGGTCTTGGTGTACTGTCTGAAGAAAAGCTGGATGTGTTTTTCATAACACTGGGTGCGCGCTGTTATCGAAATGTGGTGGGTCGTTTTTTCACGGCAGGTATGATTCGTTTGCGTGTTTTACCTTATGGAACGCCGCCTTATTTTCACCAGCGGGCATTCGGTTTCGGTCCTTACGTTCGCGGATATGAATACTACGTAATCGACGGGCAGAATTTTGTGTTGGGAAAAGTAAATTTCAAGTACCAGCTGCTGAAACCTACCACCATCAAATTCAAGTTCATTCCCCTGGAAAAGTTTAATACACTGCATCTCGCGCTTTACGTGGGAACCTTTGTTGATGTTGGTTATGTCGAGGATCGCACTTCGGCATATACAGATTACAATAAACTCGGTGATGCATGGCTAGGTGGTGCCGGAATCGGCTTCGATGTAGTTACGTATTACGATATGGTAGGACGTATCGAGTACAGTGTTAACCGAATGATGGAACACGGATTGTTTATTCATTTCGGCGCCCCATTTTAAGCAATCCTCAATTCGTTGAATTGACGTACCTTCGGGCAACCAATCAACCGTCTTCCCGTCTCTTTTTCGGGAAGCCAATTCTTTTCGAATGAAAGTTGCCATTTACGGTCGAATCACCGAAAAAAAACTCCCCGAAGGATTACAACCGCTCTTTGACAAGCTAGGTCAGCATGAAATTGAACTGCTGCTTACCGAAGATTTTCAGGCGTATCTGGAACAAGGCGTGACTATTCGTTCACGCGTAAAAGCATTGCGCGATTACAACGAAATGCGTGGTCAGGCCGATTATTTGCTAACGCTTGGAGGCGATGGGACGCTTCTGGAAACCATTGCCTTTGTTCGCAATAGCGGTATTCCGGTGTTAGGAATAAATACAGGACGACTGGGATTTTTGGCGGCAGTTTCTGTAGAAGAAGCGGGTCGTGAACTGGTAGAACGTTTGGTGAAACGGGATTATACGATCGACAAACGGAGTCTCGTGAAGCTGGAAACGCAAGAAAATTTATTCGGCGAAGTGAATTACGCTCTTAATGAATTTACGCTGCAACGTAAGGATTCTTCCGCGATGATGACAATCCATGCGACAGTTAACGGACAATTTCTAAATTCGTATTGGGCTGATGGATTAATTATTGCAACACCAACGGGTTCAACAGCGTATTCTTTAAGTTGTGGCGGTCCTTTGGTGGTGCCGGATGCAAAGAGTTTTATCATCACCCCGTTGTCTCCTCACAACCTGAATGTTCGTCCATTAATTATACCCGATGATTCAGTGATTGAACTTCAGGTGGAAGGAAGAATTAGTCATTATTTGACAACACTTGATGCGCGCATGGA
>Ga0315899_10005027_pt1 | contig 14294 bp, 12 predicted proteins | sample LakEriMetagenome_2_FD_203518 | JGI IMG/M metagenome (GOLD analysis project Ga0315899, IMG submission 203518) | Freshwater fungal communities from buoy surface, Lake Erie, Ohio, United States - Buoy 4 MA112 | ecosystem: Environmental > Aquatic > Freshwater > Lake | place: USA: Lake Erie, Ohio... | reverse complement strand
GTCAAAAAAAAGGGGTCGCATTATTTGGACCCGCATAAACGCCCAAAAACGCTCAAAAAACGCCCCAAAACGCCCAAAACGCCCCAAAACGCCCCAAAACGCCCCAAAAACGCCCCAAAAACGCCCCAAAAACGCCCGTTTTTTGACCTGAAAACGCCCGTTTTTTTCAGGTCAGTTTTTTCAGGTCAGGTCAGTTCAGGTCATTTCAGGTCAGTTCAGGTCAAGTACCTGACGTTCAGGTCAGTTCAGTTCAGGTGAATCTCACCTGTCGTCGGGACCCTGAAGTATTTCGACAATTATGCAGCACTGCAAAGTTCGAAAAGTACAGTACCAGTACCAAAAATATGCTTTTGCGATTTTTCGAAGTGCCGTGGACGGGAGAGTGCCGCGCCGTCAAACAACAGGGCATGATGCCAGCCTCGCGGCCGGCCAGCGCGGCTGCGGTTGCGGTATTGAACGGCGACTCACAAAAGCCGCAGACTGTGAAACCTGAGGTAGAGTCTGATTGTGACTCGGCGCATCATGCAGCGAACTTATTTGAAGCCTGTGTTGCTGTTGGAAATATGTGTGGCATGCGTTGACAAGAAGTAGTGTTTAACGCATGTTGAACACATATGCAGAATTTGTGCAGCGTCATCAAAAATGAGCAATACATGAGCCACGAAAATGTTGAAAAATACGTGTTGATGATGATCCTTTTATTGTTCTTACAGAAATTTAGCACAACATACAGCACTTTTCCTCAGAGAGAGTTGTTTGTTGGTACTCAATTCAGTAACCTCTACATCTCAGTGGATACGCCAGCCAGAGCCGCGACATATGCATGATGTGTGTGTGCTTGTGTGTACATGCTGACGTTGAGACTACGGGCATCTGCAGGCTTGTAAGGAGGAAGTCAGACTTTTAAGTCAGGCTGGTACTACTGAGGAGGAAAACTGCATTCAAGACCTTATGCATCGCCAACGACAGCTGCTTTCACAAGGAGGTGGCAGGCGCCGCCCTCAGTCTCCCGGAACGCTTGGCAGGGCACACACCTTAAGCCCTAGCACGCTGTACCGGCTCCCTGCAATGGCCAAGCCGAGGGCTTCGCAAATTCATCTTTTCACACCCAGTGAGCGCACTCGGAGGCGCAACCAGGAACCGCAGGAGGTATTTCGCGAGTCAAGCAAGGAGATGCGCCTCGTGCCGGTCCACCACCACAAGGCGCAAGTGCCACTGGAGGTGGTACAGCACCAGAAGCGCCTGTCAAGGTCCGGGGAAAATCTGATAGGAGAGCTTGCCACGTGGGACGGGCAGATGGACGATGGACTACTGGTGCGCTTTGTGCCCGCACGCGTCGCCTCGCTCTACACGGCAACAAATGCAATGGAGCCCAAGTTCCGGTCTGCCTTTCTAAAACGGTATGCCTTGATCATTGTCAAAAGTCAAAGCTCCATAGTGGCTTTGTATAGTAAACATACCAGGACGCTGACTTTTAAAGAATTTGAGGGCAGGCAAGAGCAACGAAAGCGAGCACTGCGTCCTGCCTTTGCCTGCCCTGTGCGGGAAGATGAAGATGGCAGCAAGACGACCTCTGTGAATGATGGCAGCACGACCACCTCTGTCAATCACGCTGCCTCTCTTTGGCTGCCAAGGGACTGTCTTCAAGACGTTCATTCCCTGCCCTGCAGTGCAGGAAGAGGAGGAGGAGGCGACAGGAAGAAGGACCGGACTGCCCAGGACCATGAGCAGCAGGAGCAGCAGCAGCAGGAGAGGAAGAGACTGCAGCGCAAACTGGCGCTGACGCCGGGGCTTACTCGACACAAGCAACAGGTGGCGCGTGCCAAGGAGGTGGGCGACAGTGTGCCGCCAGAAGCATCTACTGCTTTGATCCAAGATCTCCAGGACGTTGTGCTCAGTCATCTCCAGCAGCTCGAGGAGGAAAAAGAGCTGAGCGCGCGCACGCAGGCTGAGATAGAAGCCCTCTTCACCCTCAAGTTCCGCCATGCAGCGCGACCGCCTCCTCCACTTGTGCGCCGGCCTCAAGCGCCCTCCGACACAGACGCGGCCATCGAGGTGCACGGGGTTGGACTCAAGGTGCGGCTGGCAAGAAAGATGCTGAGACTTGAAGAGCAACAGGCCCGAGCGCAGGAGGAGGAGGCGGTCGAGGCGCGCAACGGCGGCACGCCACCCTCGCTCGCCGCTCGGAAAGGCAGCTTCTTGTCGATTGATACGTCTTTTCAGCACCAGCAGCCAGAGCTTAAGGCAGCGCCCACGCACCACCAGGCGGCACCCACGCGCCACAACGCGGCAAGCTCAAACCAACGCGCCCTCCTTGCTGTGGAATCCGTCGTGACCTTGCTCGAGGGTATGAACATCATAGCAGGACCCGAGCGGGGCCGCAAAGCTCAAGAGCAAGGAGTATGCCACACGCTTCCTGAAGAGCAAGAAGTATGCCACACGCTTCCTGAAACCCCTCCTCCGCCTTCATTCAAGGTCGAGGCCACGGGCAAGACGAGCGAGAGGGCGGAAATGCTCGTGCTCCACACCACGGCCCTTGACGCCATCTGCAGCGCCGTCTCAAAGCTGGAGACCCTCGCCCTTGAGCTCGGGGAGAGACGGAGGGAGAGCGAGAGCGAGAGCGAGAGGGATTGGTTGCCCGGTGCCTCGCAGGCTTGGTCGGCTCCCTGGTATCAACTAGGGCGCTGGCATCAACTACGAACTGGGCTGTTGGAGCAGATGCGACAAGTGGAGGGCGACATTCGAGAAATGCGCGCGATAGCACTCAGCTTCCGTCAACTCCCCCAGCAGATGCACTCCATGCCGTCCCAGGAGAAGAGGGTAGCGGCTGGAGGCTTTCAACGAATAAGCAGAGGTAGAGTGGTGGCAATACTGGGAGAGATGGTGCTGGGCCGAGAACGCTTTGTCGTAAACCGCCTCCAGCCCCATAGGTGGATGCTAGCGCGCCTTAGTCAAACCCAGTTCGTCGCGTTTCTGAAGCGCTTGGCGGTTGAGACTTACCTCCATCCCCCCGACAATGAAGCTGTTGATGACGTGGTTAGGGTCACACAACAACGAGCAGAACCAAACATCGGATCCAAGCTCAAAGGCATCACTCTCGGCAGAGGGCGTGCGTTGACGGGGGAGCAGGTAGCTTCGGCAGAAGACGTAGCCGAGCTGCGGAGCATTTTCAAGACCGCTGATCCAGTCACGGGGGCGGTGGGAGTTAAGACAAAAGCCCATTGCGCGCTGCCGCAGCTGCAGTCCGCCCTCTTTATGCATGGCCTCGCGTACAAGGCGCACAAATTCTCAAAAGTTCTTTCTGTAGTCATGTTGTACAGTAAATGTGCTAGGACACTGACTTTTGAAAATGTTTGACCAGGCGGTTTCTGTGCTCATGGACCGTGCGCGCGCCAAGGCCCAGGACGGCATAATTCTTGCTGAGACTTTTGGTGAGATTCTACGGGGCTTCAAAGGTGAGCAATGGTTCGAGGTCCAGCCACCTTCTGGATTGGCGAACAGCATTCACGTCCTCGTGATCCATGGGGGTGTCGCAAGCACTGTGCTGCCCGTGCTCCACTGCCTGGGAGAGAGGTCCACAAGTTGGAGAAAGTCAGTGTCGCTCCTTCTAAACTAAACTAGACTAAACGTGCTGCTGCACTGCCTGGGAGAGAGGTGTACAATTTGGTGGTCGAGAACTTGGAGCAAGTCTGTGTACTGTGCACACATCCTAGGGCACAGTCTGTGTACTGTGCACACATCCTAGGGTGTACTGTACACACATCCTAGGGCACAGTCTGTGCGAGAGAGGTGCACAAAGTCTGGTGCACAAAGTCTCCAAGGTGACCGTACAGTGCCTTTACAGAAGAAGCATACTATGGCACAGACATAGCTGGCATGATGCGCAGAGTCTTTGCATCTGGCATGTTGCGCAGAGTCTTTCCGCGCCTTGCACACTGTGCCATGCAGCTGGGCGGGCTTGTGCGGTTTGAGCACATATCCCTCGTGGATGAGGGCGCATTGGCTGGCGAACGGGAGGGCTTGCACCGGATGACGACGCAAGCTTGCCTTGACTATGCCTCTCAGTGTGCTTCGTCGTCGGCCCATGTGTGGTTTCAGTTCGTCATGGCAATGACGAAAAACATTCTCAAGAGTACTGCATATAGTGACTTTTAGAGTGAATATCTAGGGCCCTGACATTTTCAGAATTTTGGCCAGGATGAATCTGTGGCGGCGTGGATGCTTCCCGCAAGCGTCGCGCTCCCCTCGTTTGAGAACCTCGTGCGTCTTGCCGAACAGCTAGAAGAGCAGTCAGAGGACGCGGCAGACAGGCATGCGCACTCGTTTGCAAGAGTCCTGAAGCCAATAGCAAGAGGCCTCAAGGCAATCTATACGTTGAGGCAAGCCAGCAACTCATACCACCTCTCGTCGGACAAGCGCCAGGCACGAGCTGCCAAGCGACTCACGGCACACATGCGTGCCTTTGTCTACGAGCCCAAATCTCCCTCTAGCTCACACGGTTTAGGGTTTAGGGTTTAGGGTTTAGGGTTTAGGGTTTAGGGTTTCCAAGTCTACCTTGAGCTTGCACCACCCCCCGTCCGTACACCCCCCTGTCCATTTCCCACAACGATGTAGCACTTGCTGGTGTGACATGCTGGAGTGACGGCTGACATGCGAGCGACCTCACATGCTCGTGTCGCCTCACATGCTCGGGTCATGCCAGCGGCCAGCACACAAGCAAGCAGCAGGAGCGAGGAAGGCGCGCTGCGGCAGGCGCTGCAGGAGTTCCTGGAGCCAAGCAATATCTTGACATGTCTGAATCAGGCTGCCGTCTCTTGGCCCATCTTCGTCATCCTGGTTTTTTACTTTATGCGTTAGGTGTTAGGCATTAGGCGTTGGCGGTTAGGGCACTGTTTGTGCAACGTGTGCTTTTGTGTGCTTTGTGTGCGCGCACGCTGGTGCGCATGGGAGGGCGGTGCTGGTTGACCATCGATCCTCTATGGTTGACAATCTATCCTCTGTCCTTGTGTCGCTGAGAAGCTGGTGCCACAAGCCCATGCAAAAGACTGCAGAAAAACAAAATGCTGACAAGGCTCGTGACGGCAGCTCAAGGACCTCTTTGACCACCACGATGATAATGCAAGACTAGAAGGGCGTCTGGCTTGTGTGGAGCAAGGCAACATCCTTCGATACAAGATCTCCCCCATCACCCAGTACGAAGCAACGTACCAAGCAGACGCAGGAGCAATAGCGAGAACCGAATCCGACAAGTCGCCAAACACAAAGCCGCGTCCTTCGACACCCATAACCATCCCAGAGAAAGCAGAAAGCTCTGGACCTTTAGCTCGCACGCCTAGTGTTGAGCAGCTTAAAAGACTTCGAAGTTTCGCCTCCGCCGCCGCCGTCTCGCCCAAGCAGTCGGTAAAAGAAGAGGAGGAAGAGCGTCTGAAACAGTTGGAGTCCCGCATACAGACGGCCGGTGTTGGCTCAGATGCGTTCGGGGTTCGTGAGTTCCTGACGTCTGTCCTCCACCGCAACGTGTTTGAGCTCTTCTTCTCGCTCATCTCATCGACGATAGGCAAGTGTAGCTACCTGTCTGAGAGACTCGCCCATCAACGCCGCACCCGACAGCTGCTCCATAACGTTCATGAGGAGAGAGAGAGGAGAGAGAGAGAGAAAGGAGAGAGAGAGAGAGAAGAGGAGAGAGAGAGCACTTGGACTTCGGAGCATCCTCTAGCCCCGGAGCATATATTCGAGTACAGCGGGCAGGAAGCGGTGGTGAAGATGATTCGGCATTACCTGGCCAGCCCTGGTGAGATGCCCAGCGACACAAAGCCTGAAGTCAAGAGAAAGCTACAAGAGTTCACTGAGAAGGTCACAAAGGCATACACTCTCTGTGTGGCCAAGAACCCTGGGCAGTCTTACTGGGAGATGCGGATGCCGCCAAGAGGTGATCTCGTCAAGTTCCGCGTCATTCTGGACCCGAGGATTGCTCGAGATGAAATGACGCAACAGTACGGACAAATTCTAAAAGATTGCATGGACATCATGGAAAATGATTGGATTACGCTCACCGTCTCAGAGAGGCTGGCTGTGGTCCAGACTCTCAAATCCATGGGCGGCGCTGGCGAGATGATTCTCAAGGCTACGTACTGTCCTAGCCCTTTGCACAACTTCCCTTGCCTCCTCGTCGCCGCTCCAGGCAGCGGCAGGAGCACAACAATCGTAAAGGCGCTGGAAGAAGCTAAGCGCTTGCCCCCAGGCGCCTCTCAAGACGAGGGCCAAATGCAGCAGCTCGTCTTCGACGGGATCGTAGCAGGCGCCACCTTTCTGCGCTTTGTTGGCTGCAGCACCTGTTCAAACGACGGGCAAAGCTTGCTCCGCTCCCTAGTCATCGAAATGCGCTCAGTGCTCCAGCCCGACAGCTGCTTGGCTCACACGATACCCTCGAATCAAGAGGAGCTGGTTCAAGAGGTCTTGCACTGTCTGCGCCTGGCCACCGTCGAGTGCCCCATCATCGTGGTGATAGATGGCCTTGAGAAGCTTCCAGAGGCCGATCCTATTCGCCAGTTGCTGTGGATGCCGCATCAGGTGTCCTTGTACTCGAGGTTGATCATTGGTGTGTCCCCTGCGTTTTGCTCTTCGCGGATCCTCTCGCTTTTCCTTCCGGTCAACGTGCTGCATCTTGAGGACTGTACCGACTTCGAAATGCAACACTTCATCCTGGGGTGCCATGGCCTTTCTGCGGCCCACAAGAAGGCAATCGGAGAATTTGCAGAGAGAATGCCTACGAACCACCTGACCCTCATTTCAATCCTTTGCCAGCACCTTATCCATCTTTCGCATGCATCTCAAGGCGACTCAGGCGCCTCTCGGGCACAGACCAGTCTACGGGAGGACGTGCATGGTAGCAGGAAGCAACCAGGGGACGTGCATGGTATCGTGAAGCAAATGCAAGAGCATCACCGGGTTATTCTTGGTGATCCTGTCGCACCGCTGCCTCTTCGCATCGGCCACGACGGTGTCATTGCTTTGAATGAAGAGGCTCTGAGCGCTGGAGCGCAGCAGATGCTTTGCATGCTGGCTATGTCTAGACACGGCTTTAGCCATGCAGTTTTGCGCCAAGCATGCGCACTCCTCACCGAGATCACCGACGACGTAGATGAGGGCAGCGCTCATGCACCGCTGTGGGAGCGGAGCGGGGTGCCATGGGACGTGACATTCGACATGGAAATGCAGCACATTCGTTTTTTTACTTGTCCCGTTGTGCACGGGCGGAGCATAGTGCTAACGCTTGCAGACCCTATCCTGCTTCGCGCAGTCTGCGCCACAAATTTTTTCGCGGAGTCGCAGCAGCATGTGTGCTGCGCGCTAATCTCAGTGCTCTCCAACGAGGAATCTATGGGTGTTCCCAAGTACCAGATTCTCGCTGAGCTCCCGCACCTCCAGATGCGCATGGCGATCTTGACGTCGCAGCTGCCAGAGCATGGCCCGGCATCGCTGAGAGAGACGCTATGCTCTTCGTCATTTCTCAAGGGCAAGATTGAAGCCGGGCTGTGGGAGGACTGTCTCAAGGATTTTCGAAGTGCGCTGCGCATGTTTGAGAGCACGAGGTTTGAGAGCGACACGAGCAACTCAAAGCTGCTTGAGATGCATGTGGTGCGCATAGTGACAGATCTCACGAGCATAAGTCACTTGCTCGTCAAACCCTTTCATGCACCCACCATTTGCCAGTTGCCCAGCTTGAATTCGGAGCGGGATGGGAGAGCTTCTACCACCCCGACACCGCCATCCCAAGATGTGCGCTTGGACGCGGTGAGAACAGGAGATCGCAGGCTGGCCTACGCCCCTGATGCCCAAGGGCTCGGGTGGGCAAAAACATCCTCCTCATCAACAGCCCTGCACAGTAGTAAGGTCGTTGACAGCCATGACCTCCCGCGTGATCTGCATCCCTACTTTACCCAAGTCGACAATCAGAACGGGACCCTCATCACCTGTACGGCACTGGTGCCAATTTGCGACACCGTCACGTGCTGCTCTGTGTCCTCCAGCAACGCCGCTCGGGTGGCACTTGGCTTGGAAGACGGCCACGTTGTGCTGTGGGATGCGGCTCTGAATGAATGGCAGGATAGGTGGAAAGGACACCAAGCCCCCATCCGAGCCATCTCGTTTGTGCCTCAGTCTGTGGAGACCAGCGGCAGCGGCAAGAGTGGCAAATGCAGAGGAGAAGCCCACGTCACCAGCATCCTCCTCACGTGCACCACCGCAGAGGTCGCTGGGTGGACGCACGCAGTGGGACATGGCGTTGGCTGCACCGGGCAGCTGCTCTTCCGATACAACGTTGCATGCGACACGACTACAGTTGCTGACATGACGCTCAAATGCAGCAGCGAGTCCGAGAAGGAGTATTACGAAACAATGGCCCGGTGTACCAAGTGCAGTCTCCTCCACCGCATTCTTGCTCCAGGCAGCCATGCCAAGAGCATCATTCAGTGGGCCGCAGCCCCAACCAGGACAGCTACAGGGCGTGCCGCTGAGGCAGGCTCGGGCGGCGACACTGGAGCAAAACATGCCAACGCCTCTCAACATGTTGACGCCTCCGCACCTGTCACGCCAGAGAGCACCCCGCAGGCAAGTCCTAGCCAGGACCGCATCACATGCTTAGCAGCGTCCAACGTCTCGGGCCAGGCGTATCCTCCAGGTGCTGGCACAGGAAGCGGGCATGCAGCACGAGAACCATCTTGCCTTGTTGCATTTGGCACAGAAAATGGCACGATCCGCGTCATGACGTACCTCGATAGGACGCTTGCCCCTCCACATACCTCTGAGGGCTTGCGCGTGCCCCCGGTCACTCAGGCAGGCCTTCTCTTGCAGCATCCCCTCATCAAGGCCCACACAGCCCGAGTGAATCATCTGACTTTCAGGCGTGGGGCTGCCGCTGACGGCAGGCAGCGGGAGGAGTTCTTTGCCTCGAGGGAGGAGTTCTTTGCCTCGGCTAGCTCTGATGGCACCATGCGCGTTTGGAGGTGCCAGCTGCGTACCTCCGCTGACACCGCTGCCGCCCCGCCTCCTTCTGCTGAGTGCATCTACCTCTTGACTTGTACTCAAGAGATGAGAGAGGTGCTGTGGTGCGCGCTCGACAAGACGGTCATCTACGCTTCCGGACGGGGCTTCATGCACGAATGGTCGTTTGCGTCTAATGAAGCGCCTAATGATGCGGAGGCTTGGCCTGGGTGTCTGCGCGGAGCTGCAAGCCTCCGTGCGTGGTCGCGCGTGGACATGACGCCTGACCCAGGCGGTACCGATGTGCGCAACTTGACCATCGAAAAGTGCTGTCTCATGAGAAGCAGAGCCCCTCCGCACGCCGCGACAGAGCAAGACAACGCTACCGAGTCGGTCAAGTATGAGGCGCCTGTGGTCCTGGCCTTTAGCGAGCTCATTGTGGTAAGCTGGGACGCAGAGTCAGGGCAATCAGAACAGCTGCAGGTCAGCTCCAAGTTCGTTGACGCCGCTAGCTCCGAAGACACCACGTTGTCCGTCTCCATCTTCGACGGGCTCATGCGCGTATGGCAGAAGCAAGCGGGTGCGCCCGGGCTGCTCCGAACGAGCAGTGATGACTCGGCCACATCAGACCACGTACAGCATCATGTGCGCCCTGCTTCAAAGCAGGGCATACATGCTTTTTTGGACAAGACCATGAAAGCACACATTCTCAAAAGTTCTCGATATAGTAACTTTATATAGTAAATATACCAAGGCGCTGACTTTCCAGAAATTGTGTCAGGCTGTGTCAGCCCGAAAGGCGCTCGCGCAGCAAGCGACGCAGCAGGCAGATGGAGGGCAGGTGCGCCCAGGGCTCCTGGTTGCCAAGTACTCACACAACGGGGCCGTGACCTCGGTGAGCATTAACAGCACTGGCTCGCTAGTGGTATCGGTCGGTGATGGAGAGGCCCGCTTCTGGGAGTCGCAACCTGCGCGCACCCACCAACCTGGCATAACTGCCCGCATCGCCACATTCAAGGGCACATTCGAAAGAGTGTCAGAGGCGGACGGGCCGCCGAAGCCCTTGTCAGGTCCCAACTTTTTCCTCTCCTCTGAGTATGGTGAGGTGAAAAAGGCCCTCTTCTTTCCTGTGCTCCCGCCGCAGCACTCTCTCAAGGATCTGGAGGAGCATCTGGTGGTGGTGGTGTGGAGTTCAAACGAGCTGCACTTGTTCAACGTGTCGGACCTCACGAGCCCACTCATCGCAATCCACAAGGCTTTGAGCGACGTACGAGCTTGCAAGGTCTTTGGCGATGGCAATGTGGCAGTGGGTTGTGGAGATGGCTCCCTCAGGCTGTGGAGCATGAGCCTGGCCAAGCTGAAAGAGCATGTCAAGCCACCCGACCGCAATGTGACTTCTCCTGACGGCGATGCAGGTGAGCACGAGGAGAGCATGGCGGCAAAGCTCTTCCGGGCCGCAGACAGCGACCAAAGTGGCTTTCTTGACAGCGAGGAACTGGCTGTGATCCTGCGCGACCTTGCAGCCAACGCTGGCAACCATCTCTCTGCCCTTCAGGTGTCCATTGAAGTACAGTCGTGCATGGGCGAGTATGCTGGGGCGAATGGAGTTGTGAGCCTCGAAAGCTTTCAACGATACACGGCAAGCAGCAAGCTCTTCAGCCTCCAGATGTCCAAGGCCAACATGCTACTGCTCCAGTCTGTTGCGGCCGCCATGGCCGCGCGTCGCTCCCTGGCAAGTCGGATGGAGACCTGGCAGCTGCTGGAAGCGTCCCACCAAGGCGCTGTTCTCGACATGGCATGCTGCCCACGAGGCGAATTCCTGGCGTCGGGTTCGGTGGACCACACTGTATGCGTGTGGAGGCTCAAGAGACTGTACGAGGACGTACATGCCGCCCGCGGTGGTCCTCGCTTGTTGCAGGGCCACAAAGTGAAGGCCTGGTCAGGACAACATGGGTCCTACGTCCAGGTGCGTGTAGCACATGTGTGTTGCTCTGTCTGTGTTTGTGTGTGTGTGCGAGTGCGCTTGAGCTAGCGCGGGCGCGTCGTTCGTGTTTACTTGTGTAGGTGTGCGTCGTCTCTCTCTCTCTGTCTGTGCGATTGACGCAAGTGGTGCGGCCGTGGCACAGGCAGTGGATTTTTCAGGAGGCTCACCCGGGTGGTGGAGCGGAAAGGGAAGCTTGTTGGCCTCGGTGGGAGGGGATCGAATCTGCCGCATCTGGGACGTCGAGACCGCTACCACGCTGCGCCTCCTCAAGAGTACAGGCGCCCTCATCACAGTGCAATTCAGCCCCTGTGGCAATTTTGTTGCGGCGGGCGGGCTGCGGGGGGCGCTGGGCCTGTGGGACGTGAAGAATGGCAAAATACTCGCTGGTCGCCCCCACCCCGTGCTGCTGAACTCGGAAGCGTCCGTCTCTAGCATCTCTTGGACTCCCAACTCCCGCTCCCTTGTTGTGTGCTGCAGCGATGGCATTTGCTGGAGTTGGGACGTGGTTGTCGGTCGATTGCTGGCCGCTCGCTCCATGACCACGCGCAATCAAAGTCACCAAGAGGTCACCACCTGCTCGGGCGTCTTCTTCCCGCCTACTGAGGCATCCTCGTCAATCGCGCGGTGTCCCATGCAACCTTCAAGTATCAATTCAAATTCCAGTGTGAAAACCCCTCCCGCGCGCTTCCTTACGGGGCAACGGGCTATAGAGACACGGGCTGTAGAGAGCAGGACTCCGAGGTCCCAAGCCTGCCCCCTTGCCTCGCCCATCGTGGTGTGCGCTGACAATAAGGGGCGTGTGCACATGCTGCTGGCGGAGGGGCTGGAGGCCAATCCGTCTGCTTTCTCTTTCGCATCCGGTGCGCACAAGCACTTCCAACCCCACCACCCCTCCCATCTGGTGCAGACCCTCGATGACTCTACGCAGACGCAAGCCCTGATACGGATGATCAAAGACGTTGACCAGGCCTCCTTCTTGAACCAGGTCACCCCACACCTTGAACAACAACAACAATAAAAGAAAGATGAAATCATTCAATCAAACACTGCAAAATAATCACAACAACACCAACAAGAAGAGGAAGAAAAAGAAAGACAAAGCCAGGGGATGCAACTGACAAAGCCAGTGTCAGGTGATGCAACGCCATCGCCGCATTCGGGAGGCAATGGTCAAAATGGGAGCCTCGACCAGAGTGCGCGGCGTTGCCTTTGCGCGCGGGCAAGAGCGGCAAAAGACAAAGCTCGACCGGGACCAGGTGCTCTGACACTACACACACATACACACTACTCTTTACTGCACACTCAACACGGCACAAAGCTCCACGGCGCCCAGGTCCTCAGGAGACAGAGACGTCTCTGACAGTCTCCTCGCTCCAGCCTTATCACTTCCTTTCGCGCGTGCTCGTGTACCCCTGTCAACTGTGGCCCCTGGCTTGGATGGCTGCGAAGAAGCAGCCGAGTGTGTGCCATGTGCACATGTGTAGTTGGTGCGTGCACATGTGTAGTTGGTGCGTGCCATGTGCACATGTGTAGTTGGTGCGTGCCATGTGGGCGCCTCTGTGCCGACCAAGAACAGGTCTCGCATGTCTCGCGTCTAGTTACACTATCACTTTACCAGAAGAAGAGAGAAATGTAGGTGTGTATAAATAGGCTACCCCCTTTGACCTTTGTTGCCTACGACCCCTGTGTTGCTTTCTACATGGGGGCCAGCCCATGTGCCAGCCCCGCCAGAAAGTACTGCGAGAGAGGCGTAGTTTATTAGTAGTTCCCTCTCCGCGCAGGCGCCCTGGGTGTGCGCTCTGCTGCCTGTAGGTGCGCCTGTCTTCCTGTTACCAATGTTATCGTTGTTATTATTTGTATTATTACTTTGTTTGTATTATTACGGTTATTGCAGAGAACTTTTAGTTTTTGGTGAGTGGATGTGGTGGGCTCCAAAGACAACGAGGCACGTGAGGTCTACGATGACCATGGTAGACCTCACGCATTCCAACATGGCAGCGGGGAGTAGCGGAGCAAACCCTCATGGATCAACTCACAAAGCGGGCCGACCAAGTTTGCGTTCAAGGCTGGCTTTCTAAATTGAACAGCAGTGGCTCCCCCTCTGACCCTGGTACGCCCTAAACCCTAAACCCTGGTACGCCCTAAACGGAAGCAAAACGAGCCTAAACGGAAGCAAAAGGAGCCTAAACGGAAGCAAAACGAGCCTCCTTGTACGCGCTAACCTGCAGGCAAACTAACAGAATGCCTAAGTGAATGCCTAAGTACATGTGGGGAAGTAGGAGACTGGCGGGAGCGCCTCTGCTTCTGTATTGACGGCGCTATGTCCTACGTGAGCGAGAAGGAGGCAGGGAAGGTGGTGCCCAACTCCGTCACCCTCACTCATAAGTACTAATGCCTAGTCAAGTTGCTCCGTCTCCCTAACCCCTAACCTCTTCACCCAAAACCCTAAATCGCGCTCCCCTCTCCTGGCCACTTGTGATGAACGCAAGTGCTCTCCGCTCATTCTCCTCCTCCGTTCCTTACTTGCGTCTCGTTAGCAGTTCCTGCTCACCCCCACTTTCCCTTATTGCTCCCTTTTTCACTGTTTCTTGCGCTCCCGCAGGAGCGCATGAGGTAGAGGCTGAGAGGCAGAGGCTGAGCCTCTGCCTCCCATGCTGGGCACACCGTGTTCTCGGGTTTATGACAAATGACCAACGGTTGACACTTCTGTACGTATCAACTCACCACTGATTCACACTTGTGTGTGTTCGAGTGTATGGCCACTGACCCAACGGTTGACACTAGTGTGTGCATGACAAATGACCAACGGTTCTGTGTCAAGGTGAACAAAGTGGCGGATTTGAAGGACATCGAGAGGGCAGAGCTGGCGGGGTATCCCGAGTCCTCCCATCCCCACGCCTTCGTCCTTACCTTTTTCGACAAGAGCTCCATCACCTTCGCGGCGCACTCTCTCGGTGCCCTCACCTCGTGACTCGGCCGCCCTACTTTCTGCCCTTGCCTTTAGCCGCCCTTGCCCGTCCTCATTCTACCTACACCCTACCCCAACACCCCACACCCTACACACACCTTACACCTACGCTTCATGCGCTCTCCCTCTCCTCTCACAGTGCTTCTTTCACTGTCCTTCTTCTTGCGCCCCCTCCTTACGTGGTTGGTGTGTCAAAGAGAGGATGCTGACGTCCTAGTTGTGTCGAACAGAGGAGCGCAGCAGATGGATGGCCCAAATAGTGCGTGTGCTGGAAGCGATCTACAAGGTTGCACCTCTCCCTCCCCTCCCTCCCCTCCCTCCCCTTTCTATCTCTATCTCTCACAGGCACGCGCACACGAG
>Ga0315899_10005024_pt1 | contig 14299 bp, 13 predicted proteins | sample LakEriMetagenome_2_FD_203518 | JGI IMG/M metagenome (GOLD analysis project Ga0315899, IMG submission 203518) | Freshwater fungal communities from buoy surface, Lake Erie, Ohio, United States - Buoy 4 MA112 | ecosystem: Environmental > Aquatic > Freshwater > Lake | place: USA: Lake Erie, Ohio... | reverse complement strand
ATTGTCGTCCGATGTATTCTCGAACTTTCCGCCTGCGTGGAGCTGGGTCATGATGACCTCGGCGGCGGACACGCCCTCTTCCTTGTGGATCCCAGTCGGGATGCCGCGGCCATTATCTTCCACGCTCACCGATCCGTCAGGGTTGAGCGTGATGACGATCCGGTCGCAATGGCCGGCCAGCGCTTCATCGATCGCATTGTCGCTGACCTCGAACACCATATGGTGCAGGCCGCTGCCATCGTCGGTGTCGCCGATATACATGCCGGGCCGCTTGCGAACAGCGTCCAGTCCTTTCAGCACCTTGATGCTGTCGGCGCCATAATCATTGCTGTTGGGAGAGTTCACGGGTTCTTCGCTCATGGTCGAGCATATAGGGAAGGCGGCCGTGAAACTAAAGCGAAACATGGCGTCTTCCGCCCTTGCCCGCCCCCGTCTATCACTGCGATCATGCGCTTTGCCCCTGCCTTGATCCTGCCCATCCTCTTGCTTGCGCCGGGCTGTTCCCGCAGCAACGACATCTATGAGGAATTGCCAAACAGCTCGCTCGCCGGCGCGCCGCGTGATGAGGTGCCCGAAAGCCGCATGGATGCGCCTGTCTCCCGCCCCGTGACGATTGGTGAGGATGGCCCGCGACTGGACGCCTGCGGCGCGCTGGGGCAGATTACGCGCGTCGGTGGTCAAGGGCTTAGCCTGCGCAGCGCCCCTTTCGCGGACGCCAAGGAACTGGCCCGTCTCGAAGAAGGGCGGCGGACCTGGATCTGCACGCGCAGCCTCGACCAGAAATGGCTGGGTGTCGTGGTGCAGCCGGTGCCGAGAGTTGGTCCGACCGACGACGCGGCGGATTGCGGCGTGTCCACACCCGTGGATCGGAAGCAGCCTTATGCCGGTCCCTGCCCCAGCGGTTGGGTGTCGAGCGCCTATGTCCGGCTGATCGCCGGCTGACGGTCCTCTATTCGATACCGGTAAAGACCAGCTTCTGTATGCGCCGGCCTGTGTTCACTTCCGTGGCGTAGATATTGCCCTCGCTGTCGGTGTCGATGCTGTGGAGCCAGGTGAACTGCCCGGCCTGCCGTCCCACCCGGCCGATGGCACCAAGCACTTCATGCGTTTTGCGGCGGAGGATCCAGATCCGGCCGTTCATCATGTCGGCAACGTAGAGATAGGTCTGTTCGGGATCGGGCGAGAAGGCGATGTCGGTGACGGTGTGGGTGCCGCCGGTTTCTCCCGCGATCACGAGATCGCGTACGAACGTCAGGCTGCCATCCTTCCCCCGCTTGAACAGCTGCGCGCGATTGTTGTTGCGGTCGCAGACATAGAGATGGCCGTCCTTTGTTGGCACGACGCAATGGACGATGCTGTTGAAATGCGCAGCCTTTGGATCGGCTGCGCGGTTTGGATCGACGGCATGGCTCTGGTCGAAATCGCCCTGCAGAACGGGCCCGGCCGGCGGCTTGCCATAGGCGCCCCAGCGTCCCTTGTAAGCGCCTGTCTTTCCGTCGAAGACGATTACCCGGCGATTTACATAGCCGTCCGAAATCAGCACCATGCCATCCGAATGATTGACGTCCGACGGGTTGCCGAGCTGGTCGGTGGCGTCGTTGCCGCCGGTCATGTCCCGACGACCGAAGCTGCGGATATATGTGCCGTCCGCGCTATAGTTCATGACGACATGGTCGCCCTTGCCATTGCCGCCGAACCAGACTGTGCCGCCCTTGTCGACGAATACGCCATGCAGGCTGGCAGGCCATTGGTTGACGCCGTCGATGGTGGGCGCGCTGGCCGGGCCGCCCCAGCCGACAATATAGCGCCCCTCTTTGCTGAAACGTACCACCGGCGGCGCGGGCTTGCAGCAGACAGCGATCGCCGGATTCTGCGCAAGGCCAGTATCCGTGTTGGTGAGAGAATGAGGACGGTGCACGATCCAGACCGAATCGTCCGGCCCCACAGCCACGCCACTGACTTGCCCCAGCAGCAGGTCGCCGGGCATGGCCGGCCAGGCGGCATCGACCTTGAACCGCGGCATCTTCGTCCCAGCCGGCGCGATCTGCTCGAACGCCAGCGGTGCAAGCGCCGGCTGCGGCGGATCGGCCGCGACGGCGGATGTCGACAGGAACAAGGCGGCAGGCATGAGGGCGCGCATGCGGGATTCCCTATGAAAACTGGGAGACGGACAGGGGGATCATGCCCGACCGACAGCGACGGTCAATGCGCCTTCGCGCGCAATCCGCTTGCCTCGACGGTGCAGTGACGCGCGGCATGGAAGCGGATAATGCAGGTTCGGCAGAATTGGCCTTTTTTACCGAGGCCAATTCTGGCTAGATGGACGCCGCCTACAGTTATGCGGGAAGTCTGCCATGTCCACTTCGCTGTTGCGTCCCCCTTCCCTCCTTCGCCTGCTGGGCGCGTGGCGTGCGCTGGACAGCGCCGAGCCTGCCTATCGCCAGCTTGCCCAAGCGCTGCGGATGCTGGTGCTGGACGGGCGGATCGGCCTCAACGTGCGCCTGCCGGGCGAGCGCGAACTGGCAGCGGCGCTGGGCCTGTCCCGCACGACAGTGGCGGCCGCGTTCGACCGGCTGCGCGATGAGGGCTTTCTCGAAAGCCGGCAGGGGTCGGGCAGCGTCACGCGCTTGCCGACCGCACGCGCGGAAGCGGTGCCGGTCGAGTCGGAAAGCGCCCCTGGCGCCAATCTGCTCAACTGGACGCATGCCGCCCTTCCCGCCGCGCCGGGTGTGGCGCGCGCCTATGCGCATGCCGTGGAGGCCTTGCCGGCCTATCTTGGCGATCTTGGCTATGACGCGCTTGGCCTCAAGGTGCTGCGGTGCGCGATTGCGGGGCATTATGAAAGGCGCGGTTGCCCGACGTCCCCGGACCAGATCATGGTGACCAATGGTGCGCAGCAGGGGTTTTCCCTGCTGCTCAAGTGGTTGGCGGGACCGGGAGACCGGGCGGTGATCGATCATCCGACCTACCATAACGCCATCCAGGCACTGCAGCGCGCCCATGTGGTGCCGGTGCCGGTGGGGCTCCCCGACCATGGGTGGGACATCGACGCAATGGAAGCGGCGTTCCGTCAGACATCGCCTCGGTTCGCCTATGTGATCGCGGACTTCCACAACCCCACGGGGCGCAGCATGGACCCGGCTACGCGGCGCGCTTTGGTCGCTGCCGCGGCGCGCAGCCACACGCCGCTCATCATCGACGAAACGATGGTAGCGATTGGCCTGGATTTCGCGCCGCCGCCGCCCGTGGCGATCCACGATCCATCCGGGCGGCAAGTCATCACGCTGGGATCGGCCAGCAAGATTTTCTGGGGCGGGTTGCGGGTCGGATGGATCAGGGCCGATGCGCAAACGGTCGCGGCGTTGGGCCGCCTGCGCACGACGATGGACATGGCGAGCCCGGTGGTCGAGCAGATCGCGGCCGCGCAACTGATCGATGCCGATGTGGGCTTGGGCGAACGCGCCGATATATTGCGAAACCGGCGCGATCATCTGTTGCGGCTGATCGAACAACGGTTGCCGCAGTGGCGCGTGGAGTCCCCGTCAGGAGGTCTGTCGCTCTGGGCCGAACTGCCGCGCGGGGAAGCGACGGCACTCGCCGCGCTTGCGGAAAGCATGGGGGTACGGGTGGCGGCCGGTCCCCGTTTCGGGGTGGGCGGTGCGTTCGAACGCTTCTTGCGCCTGCCTTTCACACTGGACGAAGCGCAGCTCGAGGCGGGCGTGGACCGGCTGGTGGAGGCTGACGCCCGGCTGCATGCCCGGATGCCGCGCATGCGGGATTCGCTCGCCATGGCTTTGGAGGCGGATCGCCTGATCTAGCGCGCCGCCCTAAAAGCCATATGAACGGAAAGGCCGCGCGGATTGCTCCGCGCGGCCTTTCTTTGTCCGTCAGAAAAGCGGCTCAGCCGGCCTTCTTGCTTTCCTTGTAGCGATCGATCGCTTCCAGCGTGATGCGCTTGGCATCTTCGGCCCCGCCCCAGGTGCCGACGCGGACCCACTTCTTCTTCTCCAGATCCTTATAGTGGGTGAAGAAATGCTCGATCTGCTCCATCACGATGCCGGGCAGGTCGTCCTTTTCCGACACGTTGGAATAATAGGGGAAAACCGAGTCGGCCGGCACGCAGACCAGCTTCTCGTCGCCGCCCGCTTCATCCTCGAGATTGAGCACCGCGATCGGTCGCGCTGCCACGACGGCTCCAGGAATGAAGGGCGAGCGGGCGATGACCAGGGCGTCCAGCGGATCGCCGTCTGGCGACAGCGTATGCGGCACGAAGCCATAATTGGCCGGATAGCGCATCGGCGTGTGCAGGATGCGGTCCACGAACAGCGCGCCCGACGCCTTGTCGAACTCATATTTCACCGGCTCCCCGCCGGTCGGCACCTCTATGATGACATTGAGGCTGTTGGGCGGATCGTCGCCGACCGGGATCAGTTCGATATTCATGGGTAACGCCTTATCCTACCTGTTGGGTTACGGGTGATTATGTTCTCGGTTTCAGCAGCCGGTCCAGGCTGCCTTCACCCCCTCCTGTCTTTTCGAGGCGCGGATAGCGCAAGCCGCCCGAATAATCGAGCGTCAAAGTGCGAAAATACTTGTCCTGCTTTAGGATGATCTGGATCGGTGACTTTGCCTTGATCGCCGCTTTCCAGACGTCACCAGAAAACTCGTCGCCATTGACCGCGAGTATCTTGGCGCCGACCGTCAAACCCGCCTTGAATGCCGCGCTGTCCCAGATGACGCCGGTCACCTCGCCGTCATTCTTGACGATCGCGCCGATGCCGAAGCTCTGATCGACCATCTTGTTCGCGCCTTCCGACGCCTTGGTGATGCTGTTGGGCTCTTCTCCATAGACGAGATTGTAGCCGCCAAGGATGAAGCCTCCCTTGGGCGTTTCGCGCGTTGGCTGATCCACATATTTCTGGAAGAAGCCGGCCCAGTCATAAGGCGCGATGTCGTTGAGCGTCCGGATGACGTCGCCGCGATTATAGACGACCTGGCCCCAGTCGCCGGGCTTGATGCCGAAGAAGGCCTTGGCGAAATCGTCGAGTCCCTTCTTGCCGCGGGTCGCCTTCGCGATGATCGCGTCAGCCTCCAGCCAGATCATCAGCCCTTCATTATAATAGTCTTCCGACCGCTGCCAGCTGACCCAGCCCTTGGGTCGACGGGCCGAGATGATCGGATCGTGCGTGGTATCCTCCATCGGACGCCATTGGCGACCCACCGCCGTGTCGAGTTTCGCGGCGATCTGGGCATAGGCGTCCAGCGTTTCCTGCTTGGAGAAAAGGCCGGACCGCGCGCCCAGCACATAGCCCCAGAATTGCGTCTGTCCTTCATAGACCCAAAGCAGATTGTCCTGCATCGGCACGTTGAAGTCGGGCGTCCACAAAAGGTCGGGGCGGCGGAACTTGCCATCCCAGCTATGGGTAAATTCATGGGGCAGCAGGTTTCGGTCGAGCAGCGCCTCACCCGAATCCCATTTCTTGAAATAGCCCGGCTCGACCTGGTTCTCGGACGACCGGTGATGCTCCAGGCCGATACCGCCCATCTCGTCGGTGATGGCGAGCAGGAAGTCATAATGGTTGAAATGATAGGTACCGAACAGCGCACCAGCCTCGTCCACCAGCTTCCTGTGCTTGGCCATCTGCTCCGGCTTGAAGTCCAGTTCGTCAGCATCGTCCGCGACGATGTTCAGCGTGACGTCATGGCCAAGGTCCACCGGTTTGAAATAGCGGCCGGCAAAGACCGGCGAATCCTGCAGCGCTTCATAATCGATCGTTTCATAGGCAATGCTGTTGCCGTTCCGCGTACCGCGCAGCGCGGTCGCGGCCTGCCAGCCTGCCGGATAGGTAACGGTCGCCTGGATCGGGATCTGCCGGGTGTAGTAGCCCGCTGGGTAGAGCGAGACACTCTCCCACTGGATGTTCAGCATCTTTGGTGTCACCACGACGCGGCCCTGATTGCCTGCGGTCGCGGACAGGAACTGGAACTGCGCCACGACTTCGGTCGCGCCCTGCGGCACATCGATCTGAAAGGCAAAGACGTTGAGCGGATCGCGCTTCCATGCGACGGGCTGGCCATTGGCGGTGAAGGTAATGCCGGTCAGCTTCTCGATCTGCCCGCGCGGGGCATGGTTGCCAGGCAGCCATTCGGGCATGCGCAGCGTCATCAGCCCGGCCTGGGCCACCGGGATGGTTTCCTTGATACGGAAAATGCGCTGGGTGGTGTCGCTCGCGTCGACCTCCAGCCGGATCGTACCGCCGGGATAGGCTATGTCCTTTGGTTCAGCTTTACCGCTGTCCACCGGCAGCGCTGTGGGCTTCGAACGGATGGTCTCCTGCGCCAGGAGCGGGCTGGCAATCGCTGTGGAAAGGCAGAATGCGGCAGCAAGGCTGCGGATCATGGATGTCTCCAGAAAAGATGAGAAGGCCGGACGGCCTCATTGTCCCTAGCATGGCCTGCCCGTCCGTTGCCGTCCACCCCTGTTCCACGGTCGCAAAAAGCGCGTTTCCTTGGGCCGCATTTACGGTTAAAGGCGCTGCCCCATGGCGAAAACAGAAACGCCGCGTCCAGTACGCGGCACGCAGGACATGCTGGGCGGCACAGCCGAGGCGTTTCAGGAGCGGTTCGCGCATGTCGTCGCGACCTTCGACCGGGTGCGCCGTCTTTACGGCTTCCAGCGAGTCGAAGTGCCGGTGTTCGAGCAGACCGCTGTTTTCGCCCGGTCGCTGGGCGAAAGCACGGATGTCGTCTCGAAGGAGATGTATACGTTCCAGGATCGCGGCGGCGATTCCATCACGCTGCGGCCGGAGTTCACCGCTGGCATCAGCCGCGCCTATATTACCGAAGGATGGCAGCAATATGCGCCGCTGAAGGTGGCGACCCATGGCCCCCTGTTCCGCTACGAGCGCCCGCAAAAGGGCCGCTTCCGCCAGTTCCACCAGCTTGACGCCGAAATCATCGGCGCGGCCGAGCCGGGCGCGGACGTGGAGCTGCTGGTCATGGGCGACCAGCTACTGCGCGAATTGAAGATCGAGGGGGTAACCCTAACCCTCAATACGCTGGGCGACGCCGCCAGCCGCGAAGCCTGGCGCGCCGCGCTGATCGCGCATTTCGAGGCGCATCGCGACCAGCTTTCGGAGGAAAGCGTAGAGCGCCTCGCCAAGAATCCGTTGCGCATCCTCGACAGCAAGGACCCGCGCGACCGGCCGGTGGCGGACAGCGCGCCGGATATAGACGCTTATCTAACCGAGGAAGCGCGCGGCTTCTTCGAGAAGGTGACCAGCGGGCTCGACGCGGCCGGTGTCGCCTATGAACGCAACCCGCGCCTGGTGCGCGGCCTCGACTATTATCGCCACACGGCCTTCGAGTTCGTGACGGATCGCCTCGGCGCACAAGGCACGGTGCTGGGCGGCGGCCGCTATGACGGGCTGATCGAGAATCTGGGTGGTCCGAGCACGCCGGCGGTCGGCTGGGCGGCGGGGATCGAGCGGTTGGCGATGCTGGTGGATATGCCGGATATCGAGCGCCCAGATGTTTCCATTATTCCCGAAAATACGGCCGCTGAACATTATGCGACAGAGATTGTCGCCAAACTCCGCCGCGCGGGGGTTAAAGTAGACATGGCCTTTCGGGGTGCCGCGAAAAGAAGGTTTGAATTAGCATCCAAGGCTAGGTCTAAAAGCCGCATTATCGTGACCGGTGAACGGCAGCTTGGGGACGGCGGAAGGAATGTCGGCATTTCGATCAGGGCAAGCCATGATCATGAAGCCGGTGACGAAATGGTGCTCAAACTTCTACAAGCGTTGAAAGCTGACTTCACCATCGACAGCCATATGTTGGCTCCGCTGGGGAGTCAGTTTGATGCTGTGATCCGGCTATCCGCCGACTAATGCACATCTCCGCCGAACGCATCGCGCAGATCGAGGCGCGCCGGGATGAGGTGCAGGCGTCGATGACGCGCGCCGATCTGCCCGCCGATGCGTTCGTCAAACTCTCCAAGGAATATGCCGAGATCGAGCCGGTCGCCGCCGCCGCGCGCGAATTGCGTCGTTTGCGGCAGGAACTGGCCGCGCTGGAAACCATGACCGGAGGCGAAGAGGCCGATCCGCTGATGCGGGAAATGGCGCAGGAGGAGATGCAGCTGCTGAAAAGCCAGCTCCCCGCCGCAGAGCGCGCGCTGGCATTGCAGCTCCTGCCCCGCGACGCCGCCGACGCCCGTCCCGCCATGCTGGAAATCCGCGCCGGCACCGGCGGCGATGAGGCCGCGCTGTTCGCCGGCGACCTGTTTCGGATGTATCAGCGCTATGCCGATACGCAGGGGTGGAAGATGGAGATGATCTCCGCCAACGCCTCCGAACAGGGCGGCTTCAAGGAAGTGGTCGCCAGTATCAACGGCGCGGGCGTGTTCGCCAGGCTGAAGTTCGAAAGCGGCGTCCACCGCGTCCAACGGGTGCCCGTGACCGAAAGCGGCGGACGCATCCACACCAGCGCAGCGACCGTGGCCGTCCTGCCCGAACCGGAGGAGGTGGATGTCCAGATCGCTGACTCCGATCTGAAGATCGACATCTATCGTGCGTCGGGTGCCGGCGGACAGCACGTCAACACGACCGATTCCGCGGTGCGGATCACGCACCTGCCTAGCGGCATCGTCGTGACGCAGCAGGACGAACGGTCGCAGCACAAGAACAAGGCCAAGGCGATGCAGGTGCTGCGCGCGCGCCTTTACGAGGCCGAGCGGGAACGCACCCATAGCGAACAGGCCGGCGCGCGCAAGGCGATGGTGGGGTCGGGCGACCGGTCGGAACGCATCCGCACCTATAATTTCCCGCAAGGGCGCGTGACCGACCACCGCATCAACCTGACGCTGCACCGGCTTCCGGAGATATTGGAAGGCCCCGGCCTCGCGGAGGTCATAGACGCCTTGATTGCGGAGGATGAAGCCGCGCGGTTGGCGCAGTTGGACGGGGCGGGGTGACCCTTACCCACGCGCTTCGCGCAGCGACCGTCCAGCTCGCGGCTTCCAGCGATACGCCCCGGCTCGACGCTGAACTGCTGATGGCGCACGCCCTTGGCCTGTCCCGGTCGGACATGCTGCTGCGCCAGCGCGATCTGACGGTCCCTCGGGATTTTGCAGCCTTGCTTGGCCGTCGCAAGGCAGGCGAACCCGTCGCCCATATCACCGGCATCCGCCATTTCTGGACGATCAGCCTGGCAGTGACGCCCGACGTGCTGATCCCCCGGCCCGACAGCGAAACGCTGATCGAGGCGGCGGTGGATCATTTTGCGAGCCGTGCGCCATCGACCATTCTGGACCTTGGCACCGGGTCGGGCGCGCTGTTGCTGGCGGCGCTCGATCAATGGCCGCGGGCGCTGGGCGTTGGCATCGATGCGTCCCAGGCCGCCTTGGGAATCGCGCAGGAAAATGCGCGTCTCCTGGGCGTGGACGATCGCGCAATATTCCGGCTGGGCGACTGGGCCGAGGGAGTGGACGGTCCGTTCGATCTCCTGCTCGTCAACCCGCCCTATATCGGCCTCGACGAACCCTTGTCGGGTGACGTGCTCCATGATCCCGCCGCAGCCTTGTTCGCCGGCGTGGACGGGCTGGACGATTACCGCCGGATCGCGCCCGCGCTGCCCCGCCTGATCGGTCCGGGCGGCATGGCCGCGATCGAGATCGGCTATCGACAGGCGGACAGCGTTTGCACGCTCATTCGGCCCCATGGGCTGCACGTTCGGGTCAGGCGCGATCTAGCCGGACACGACCGTTGCCTCATTGTGACGCGCGATTGACATGGATTTGCGCCTGTCCGGGCGAAAATGGCTTGGTTTATGCCGTAAAAGGCACTACATCAGCGTCAGGGGCGGCTCCATCTTGTGACATGGCCTGTTAGGCCATTGATACAAAAAGTCGTTTCCCCGCTCCTGAAAGTCATGACGGCGCTCGCTGCGCAAGCGCCGCTGGCAGCTGGGGTGATGATCCGGGCAGGATCATGCCCGGCGGAGCCGTATACGGCCTGAAGGACAGGCTGTACTTGGAGATGGCGACTGAACAGTGTTGTCAGTGAAATTTGACACAGCGAACGCAAGGATCATGTCTTGATCAACAACCGGCAGGCCGGCCGCCGCAATCGCGGCCGGAATAATAATGGTCGCCCCAACGGCAACAATCGGGGCGGCGGCGACAACGGCAACCGGATCGACAACCGCGCACGCGGCAATGCGGCCCAGCTTCTTGAGAAATACAAGAATATGGCGCGTGACGCGCAGATGGCGGGCGATCGGGTGAACGCCGAATATTATCTGCAGTTCGCTGACCATTATTTTCGCGTACTGGCCGACAATCGCGCCCGTCAGGAAGAGCAGCAGCAGCGCTTCCGACCGCGCGAAGACAGTTTCGACGAAGATGGCGACGATTTCGACGGCGCGGATGAAGGCATGGAAGATTTCCGTGGCGAGCAGCCGGCCTACGACCGCGCGCCCCGCCATCAGGAGCGCCGGCCAGAAGAAGGGCGCGACAATCGCGACGGGAATCGCAACAATCGCCGCGATCGCAATCGCCGCGACCGCTTCTCGCCACAGGAAGATGGCGGTTCGCAGCCCGAGATAGGCTTTGAAGGTCCGGCCGGCACGCCAGCGGACTCGCTATCCGCTGCCCAGGCGGTAGAAGCGCCGGCCGCGGACACGCCGGAGCAGGCTGTCGAGGCTGTCCGTCCCCGCCGCGGCCGACCGCGCAAGGCAGCCGCGCCTGCGGAATCGGCGGAAAGCTTTGACGCGGCGGTCCTCCCGCCCTCGATTGCCCGTAACGAAGACGCGGCGACGGAGGAAGGGGACGCGCCTCGCAAGCGCGTTCGCCGCCCCCGCGCCACCACCGCCGAAGCGGCCGAATAAGGCCACTGCAGCGAATCAGGAAGGGGACGGCGTCCATGGCGCCGTCCCCTTCCTTGCGTCTGCTTAAGTAATAGGCATTGACCGTATCCGCGCGCCTTACTCCGGCAGCGCGCGGGGGCGATGATTGGCGTCCAGCGCGACGAAGGTGTATACGCCGCTGGTGACATTCACCTCGGTCTGCGCGATGCCGCGCGTTGCCACCACATCGATGTGAATGGCCAGCGACGTTCGCCCGCGCCGTCTTTCCCGTGCGTAGACCGAAACGACGTCGCCCAGCAGGATAGGGCTGATGAACTTCATTCCCTCGATCGCCACGGTGGCGACGGGGCCTTGCGCTATCCGGGCCGCCATGATGCCACCGGCAATGTCCATCTGGCTGAGCACCCAACCGCCAAAAATATGCCCGTTGGCGTTAATGTCCCTCGGGCCTGGCACGACCCGCAATGCTGGTTCGCCTCGTTGCTCAGTCATCCAATGGCACCTCGTCCTTCAATCTATCCATCACTTGTTCGTCATGGCCCGTCCCGCTCGACAGGAATGCGAGCGCCATCAGGGCCGTTCCAAGCATGAAGGTCAGCCAGACACCCAGAACGGTTGCAATCACCATGTGTATGGGCAACTGACCGACGCGCCAATACAAGAACAGCAGGGCCAGTCCCACGCAAAGCGTGGCGCCCCCCGCCATCCATGCCATGATTCGCCGGAACCGTTTCCAAGCGGTCGCGGCGATCTGGGGATCGTCCAGGGCCTGTCTGCGCGTCATCTCTTTTCATTGGGCCGCGAAAGTGGGATCATCAAGCCCTGACAGGAGCCTTTGTGGCAACATAGGAGAGCAGCCATGACAATCGCGGCGATATTGCAACGTAAGGGAAGCGACGTCATTCAGGTTGGGCCGTCCGACAGCGTGCTTTTCGCCGTGCAGTTGCTGGCCGATCGCAAGATCGGCTGCGTCCCGGTGGTGAAGGATGGACAGGTGGTCGGTATCTTCTCCGAACGGGACCTGGTGCACCTGGTCGCTCGGGACGGTGCTGCGGCGCTGGATCACGATGTGGGAGAGATCATGACCGCGCCGGCGATCACCATCGATGATCGGACACCGGTGCTGAATGGCCTGTCTTTGATGACAAAGCGCCGCATCCGCCACTTGCCCGTGGTGATCGATGGCGCGCTCGTCGGCATGGTTTCCATCGGGGATCTGGTCAAATTCCGAATCGACAGTATCGAATCGGAGGCCGCGGCGCTGCGCGATTATATTCAGACCGCCTGATCGGTTGGATTATCCCGCCTGAACGGGCGGAGTCCGCCGGACGACCAGCGCCACCAGTTCTTTCAGCGTTTCGCCCGCCAACAGGGATACCGCGCCCAGGAAGGCCAGTCCGCCGGCGGGAACCAATATGCCCAGTCTGGCAGGCGCGGGCAGGGGAGGCAGCATCGAGTCCACCGCCATGACAATGGCCGCCATGACGATGGCGCAGCCAAGCCCCGGCGCGGCGGCGCGCACGACATCCGCGATGCGCAATCCCATGGGCCTGCCGGCCATGATGGCGGTGATCGCGGTCAGCACGGGAAACGCTGCCAGCCATGCCCATGCCAGCCCGATCGCGCCCCCCTGATGTATCCCGATCAGAAAGGCGAGGGGCATCAGTACCGCCCCGGCCGCGGCGATTCGCGCGGTCGTGCCCGGTCGCCCCAATGCATTGCTGACCGGCGCGAACATCACTTGCAGCGTCATGAACGGCATCGCCAGCGCCAGAATCGACACGAAAGGCGCCATGTCCAGCCATTTGCGCCCGAACAATGTCTCTACCAGCGGCTCCGCGGTCACGGCCATTCCTAGGTAAATCGGGCATGTCAGCAGCAGCAGCAGCTTCACCGCCTTGCAGAAGGACCATGCGACGCGGCTGAGATCTTTTTGCATCCGCGCATAGGCGGGAAAGGCGACATCGTTGAGCGGCGGCACGAACTTGCTGACGAAAATCTGCGTGAGGAACAGCGCTTCGGCATAGAGGCCGAGTATATGCGGCTTCAGCATACGGCCGCCGATAAAGATGTCGGCCTGGCTCTGGACAATCCAGAACAACTGACCGCCCAGCAGGGACGCGCCATAGGCGACCATGGCGCCCGTTCCGCGGAAGTCGAAGGTCGGAATAGGGCGGAAACCTGTCGCGATGACATAACCCGCCGCCTTGATCCAGAAGCCTGCGATCGGCGCGAACACGAGAGTCCACACACCCCAGCCCGACAAGGCGCCCACCAGCGCCGTGGCTGCCGACGTGATCGCCGCGATCAGGTTGACGATGGCAGGCCGCTTGAAATCGAGCGCGCGTCCCATGATCGCCTCGGGAACGGAGATGAAAGGTGTCGACAGATAAAGCAGCGCCTGCACCCGCAGCAAATCCGCCACCATGGGCTGGTCGTAATAATCGGCGGCCAAGGGCGCGATCAGCAGTTGCGTCAGCGCCAGTCCGCCGTTTAGCAGCAGCATGATGGTGAAGGCCTGGCGCAGCCTGTGGGTTTCGACCGTGGCGGACTGAACCAGCGCGCTGACCAAGCCATATCCATTAAGGAAGGTGGCGAAGTTCAGGATCACCTGAGTCATCGCGAACAGACCGTAATCGGCCGGATCGAGCAGGCGAATGACGGCCAACGTCACCACCCAACTCACCATCTGCGAGACGATCTGACTCCCGGAACGCCAGAAGATGGCGCTGCGTATGCGGGAGCCGAACCCTGCATCTTCGGCGTCGGCATCCTGCAGGGTCATCCGCGCGGCTTTCCATAAGGGCAATGAATCATGGGGGAGGATGTAGCGCGGAACTTCCGAAAAATTTCTGAAATAAAATTGCAAAAAGGGTTTGACGGGTCGGATTGCCGTCCATATATGCCCCCTCACCGGACGGGACGAGGCCTTCAGCGGCATCGAACGGCTGGTCGCCAACAGGAACGGGACGAAACTCCCTCGAAAGAATTTTCGAGGGAGGCTAGCTGTCCTCCTAAAGGTGCTGGTTCTTTGACATTGTTGAGAGATGAAGGGACATGTGGGCGGCGGCTCGTGTGGGTAGCGGCGAGTAGGCGTTATCTGCAGTAGCAAAATCAGCCGGTTCATATGTCTCGTTACATATCCACAGTATATGTAAGTGCAGGAACTGGCTCCTATGAATGAGCGGTTTTGTTTGGGATTATTCCTCCTGGACGGAATCGGACATCAAACTTGAGAGTTTGATCCTGGCTCAGAACGAACGCTGGCGGCATGCCTAATACATGCAAGTCGAACGAGATCTTCGGGTCTAGTGGCGCACGGGTGCGTAACGCGTGGGAATCTGCCCTTGGGTTCGGAATAACGTCGGGAAACTGACGCTAATACCGGATGATGACGCCAAAGAGATTTGGAGTCCAAAGATTTATCGCCCAG
>Ga0315899_10005023_pt1 | contig 14299 bp, 14 predicted proteins | sample LakEriMetagenome_2_FD_203518 | JGI IMG/M metagenome (GOLD analysis project Ga0315899, IMG submission 203518) | Freshwater fungal communities from buoy surface, Lake Erie, Ohio, United States - Buoy 4 MA112 | ecosystem: Environmental > Aquatic > Freshwater > Lake | place: USA: Lake Erie, Ohio... | reverse complement strand
TGGTAACTGGCAGAGAGGGGACGCGTGACCCCGCAAACAGCGCCTGCGGCACCCGCGTCAGCCGCCGCCGTGGCTGCTCGTCGCCACAGGATATATAGTCGAGGCGGCCTCGACCATTTATTTCGTTTGGACGTGACTTTCTAAGTCACTGACTGACCTATTACCACGTTATTACCAATTTTTTTGCTTCATAGGCTTGGGCATGCGCACAAATCCACAGGACCGAACGCGCTGTCATGAGGTCGCTGACCCGGAGCACAAAAAACGGCGCGCGTTTTGTTACCTACCCACGGCGAACATAAAGATCACCACCCACCGCACGGGCGCTCACACGCACGTCGGCGGTAATGGCCCAGCTGGCCATTACCGCCGACGCCGCAGGTGTAGACCGCCCCGTCCTCCGCCACCACCGCCAGGTGGCGGTCGCGGGACCTGGCAGAGAGCGGGGGCATCCAAGGTGGCACAATCCTGGAGGTCTCGCCCGGCAGCCACCTGTTGAACTGGGCAGGCAAAGGTGCCCAGGAAGGCAACAAACCTGGCGTTGGTCGTATACGACGCCATGAGCCTGGTGATGGTGGTGTTGGGGATGCTAGATCCGCTCTCGTCGTGCGACTCGTGCAAGCGCATGTCGACCCAAGCGCGGTCCTGCTGGTTCAACGTCTTGTAGGCATCGCGGGTGCCCTTCTTCAGGAAGGCGTTGGCGATCTTGCGGTCGACGTGTTGTTGGTGTAGCACGTTTTGGTTCGCGAGCTGGCCGTTGACATATTGCAGCCGGGTCTCTTGGTAAAACCGTATGAGCTGGTAGAGGATGAAGCCATCTTGGATGTTGTCGAGCTTGTCGACGCCCTACAGCTTGTCGACGCCCTACAAAGTGCTGGATAAACGCATCAGTGCCGATGGGAACACAAGGCCAATGTAGTCGTCAACCACAAAGACACGAGAGACAGCAGGGGACTGAGGTGCTCGAGGGAGGGATCAGCATTGACTATCGCGTAGCGCTCGCTACAAGAGCGCGACGGTGGGCGGAAAATGGGCTGCGAGGGTGTCAGGAAAAGACGGAGTTGGGGCACTCAAGGCTCGCGCTGGACTGCAGCGTGCGCATCAACCGCCGAGATACTTGACGAGAATTTTGTCTTGTTGAAATTGAAGGGTACTTTCAAATGCCCCCCCCCGGGCGGACCGTAGTATGTAACGATAACGACGAAAAAACTCCCCGCTTAACGAACCCGATAAAATCGTAATGTTCACCAAAATGGACCATTTGTACAACTGAAAAAGGAATGAATCGCTGCATTCAAAGGTGTTCTCTGGCGGCCCCTCCAGCACGCGCCTCGCCTCTGAACCGCGCGTCTCTCCAGCGAGGTGCTGGTGACGCTGTGCGTAGGCTGTCTCCTTGAGGCGGCAGCGACGTGCAGCGGGCTCAGCCGGAGGCACCCCCCGGACCGCCGCCGCGCATCTGCCGGGCGATCCGCGCGCCGTGACGGTCCCCCGCGCGCTTGGCGGGGGTGGAGGTGTCGGGCGCCAGTAGTTTGGCGCTGAAGGCCGCGCAGTGCAGGGAGGGAGGGAGCGGGGAGGGGGCGATGGCTGTGGTGGCGGGCTAAGCCTGACATCACCGGCAGCCGGAGGGCGGGGGCGGCGACGGGGGCGGCGGGGTCGGCGGCGTCGGCGGCTCCGGGCTTGTTTCTATTCACTACCAGGGAGGCGGGCCGCCATGGCCCCGACCGCCATGGCGTCGGCTGGTATGGCCGACAACTACTTCCACGCAAAACAGGAGAAGGTGAGCCCGCTTAACGTCAGCTCCTCTGTGCTCTACTCAGACGAGAACCCCTCAGCGCAGCTCGAGGACGAGGAGTGGGTCGGCTGCGACGGGTGCTCCAAGTGGCGCAAGGTGCCGACGGGCTTCACGTTCGACCGCAGCAAGAGCTTTTTCTGCAGCATGATCGAGTCGCTCACGTGCGACACGCCAGAGGAGCAGTGGGATGAGGAGGAGGAGTTTGTGGACCGGGGGATAATTGACGACCGCAGCCACGATCGCAATGACAGCTCGCGCTCGACCACGCCGCGGGGAAGCAGCGGAGACTCGCATCGCCGGAGCGGCTCAAAGAGCAAGACGCTCTGTGAAAAGGGGCGCCCGGGATCTGCGTTGTCCAAGGACGTGGCGTCTGAGCGGGCAACTGGAAAGCGCAAGTGCTTTCGCCCGCGCTCCTATGGCGCAGAGGGCGACGGCGAGGAGCGCTGGAGGCGGTCAAGACGTGCAGCAAGTGGCGAGGATGCGGTTGCTGGCCATGGTGGGCAGAGTGAGAACCCGGGACAGCGTGCGAATCGCGGGCGCGCAGAAGGCCCGGCGGGCGGGGTGCAGGGCATGTCGCGGTTGGACGCGGTGGTGCGCGTGCTCAAAGCGACAGGCAAGGCGCTGCATTATAATATCATCACGCGGCAGGCATTGCAACAGGGGATTATCCGCTTTACGGGGTCACAGGGCACAGCTGGCGAGTCGATGAAGGCATTCCTGAACAAAACCATCCGCGAAAACAAATCTGCCGCCATTGTCAACATGGGCAAGGGCGTCTACGGCCTTAAGGTACCTTTATCTATCTATCCTCCTCCGCGCCAACACTCCCCGCACCCCCGCCCCCGAATCCCTGCTCCTGCGCACAGGCACTATCTGCGAACAGTGCGTGGTGCCGTGCGACGCAACCTCGGGAACGACTGGCCGCGTGTCACCGCGGAATGAAATTCGAATTCAAATTTGTGACTTGAGAGTTCTCCCCCTGGCCGGGCGTGCGGCGGCTCGGCGCGAACTGACCGCAACAACCTCAGGAGTGGGGGCGAAGCGGCACCGCGAAGGAAGGCCCCATTCTGCCCAAGGAGGAGGTCATGGATGCCCCGACGAGCGGGGGGTCTGGGACAACCTACGGGTCCGCCCCCTCGCGCAGCCCGTCCTCAGTCTCGGTGTCATCGGCGCAGGAGGACCTAGTTCGTGGGCCAACACTGGGCGAGCGAAAGGCTGGAGGGGGTTCTGCTGCAACGTCGGATTCGCAGCACTCGTCATTTGAGGAGGAGGATGCTTTGTCTGCGCCAGCTTCGCCTGCAGATACTTCTCTGGGTAAGTAATCCTTACCCTTGTTCCCCCCCACCCCCCCCCCCCCAAGACATCCCCCGTCACACATACGCGCGCCCAGAGGGGCACAGAGTGAATTTTCGCGCGGGCACATACTCTAATGCTATGTATATATTATATGTATATGTATGTGTGTGTGATTGTGTGTGTGTGTGTATGTGTGTGTGTGTAGCTATATATACATTGTATGCTTGTGTGTGTGTGTGTGTGTGTGTGTGTTGAGCGTGTATATAGGCTATAATGAACAATGTTTGGCGCACTTTCCGTAGAGTAAACAGTTGGGAAGTATCTGAACAGTTAGGAAGTATCTGAATGCTGGGAGGGACTGAGAGCAAGAGAACTTTTTTCAACTGAGAACCCTTTATAATTGACGGCTGTATGTCATATGAGGAGGAGGATATATGCATGTCGTATGAGGCCCTCTGTCGACCCACGCATGCGTATGTACACATACATGTTTCCGTCTCGCGCACCACAATCTGGCAGCGCAAAAAAATACGGAAAAAAATTGCAAAAACAATAGTAAACTATATTATACCACCAACCTAAAGTAAAATCTGATAAAATCTGGCAGCTGTCTTCCCGCGTGCAGCGACCCCGACAGACCTGGGAGGAGGTGTGTCGGCAGGAATGGGCGGGGTGCAGTTATCGCTGAGGCAACAGATGGAGATGGGAATGGGTGCAGGGGGATTGGTAGGACCCATGGGCGGAGGGATGGGCGGAGGGATGGGCGGCGCTGGATTTGGAAAGGACGAAATTGAGGGTCTGGATGGGGGGATGGGTGCGTCGACATCATGGAGGTCTTGTCCGCAGTCGCCGTCGGAGTTTTTCTCCTGGTCCACCGGCGAGTAAGCGACGACATGTGTGAGTGCAGGAGTGTGGGGGGGGTGGGGGGTCAGGAAATGGGGGTGGGTTGTGGGTGGACCAGGGGCCGGGGGGGGTGGGATGTGCGTGGGGGATGTGCGTGGGTGATGTGCGTGGGTGACAAGGGGGGGGGGGATGTGGGTGGACAAGGGCCCCTTGTCTTGGGGATGCTTGTGGAGGAGGGAGGAGTGGTGCTGAATGTGTGGCTGTGAGGAGGCGCGGGCGCGGCGCGGGCCCTTGAGTAAGGAGAGGCGGTTGCGAGGAGGGAACAGACAATAAGGAGAGGAGGAGGAGGACTGAGGAGATTAAGTCGACGACGCGAGAGAGCGTTGACGGAATTTCTGTCTCGCAGGGTGATGAGGAGGTAAACGGAATCGAGAGACGTAAGTAGAGAGGTCGGGGTATGATCAGGGTGTATGAAAATATGGACCAGGTTAGAGAATTACTGAGAAGGCAAGTCGTAGCAAGGACAATCTAGTGACTGATCTGAGTTTGAAGGAAGGGGGCAGGTCGGACGAGTAGCGGCGGGATAAGGTTTGGGGCGGAAATGAGCGATAGTGGTGCGAGTCTGGGGGAAGACTCCGTGAGCATCTTTGACAAGGGACCGCATAAGACAGGGGATTGATTAATCTTAAAGCAACATTTTGAAAAATTTGCGGTGCGCGAGCGGCAGGACAGAACAACGTGACGTGCAGAATCGTAGTGCTCGGCACACGCAGAGTAAACGCCTGCAATTTAAACTGAATCTTGTATTATGACACATGTCCCGATTGATGGGCCCTGTTATTTGTACATCTCACCAACTAGTTGGCGGGGGTTCGTGCAACCGTCTGAGCGTACTGCCCAGGTTGCGGGGTTTTGGTGCTTCCATCTGCTGCTAGCCGAGGGCCGGCGATTATGTCACAGATTCATCGACAGTCTCGCCCGGCTTTGACTGGAGAGAGTTATCGCCCTCAAGAAGCAGCCGCGCCTCTATCTCAGCTGCACAAGACCAAAAGTCAGGGAACGCATCTTGCACCCGATGACAGTCGCAGCATATGTCATGGCACATGTATCCTCCTCCTCGTAATGTGTCCTCTCTCTTCGCTATCGCAACGGACGCAGAGATGCAGAAGAGGCAGTCATGCAGGGAAAGGTGGGGAGGCAGGCAGGCAGCCAAGCGGGAGGGAAGGCAGCAGGTAGTGCAGGAGAGACGGACAGAGAGAGGAGGAAGAGAGAGGACATGATCCGACTGTTTAGGATTCAGGGTTTAGGGGTAGGATCACTTTCTGCTCCCCCCACCCCCGCCTCCCCACTCTCTCCGCCTCTCGCGCGCGCAGGCGCATTTTCGCGGGCAAGCACCTGCTAATTGCGCAGCTTTTCGCTTCTCTTCAGCTTCGCGGAGGCCCCTGATGGCGGAAGAGATGATGCGCGACTTTTCTGCTAGTAATGCGGCCTTGCGCGCCTGTTGCCCTGTGGCGATCTTCAGTGCTGAGACTTCCTCCTGGTTCTCAATGTCGATTCGCTCGCGACTTATCAGATTGCCATTATCCTTCCAGACAGAAGGGGAAGTTTGTCAGCAAGCACACATATGGTCAGATCACCACTGCTGTAGGCTTCAGTGCACAGATGGCGAAAAACATCAAAAACATATGTATGTTAGCAGGCATTTACACATGTACGTGTTCACTTTGGGCAGGGTGCATACATATTGGGCGAGTGACTCGACAGAACTGCCTAAGAGGGTGAATCGTTCGACCCCAAACCCATGCCGTTTTCCGTTACTCCAGTATCCAGTATAAGCAAGACCCGGGCTCTGAATAATCCCGAGGCCATGTCGTTCGTCGTCCACGAACCCGCCCTTATAGACGAAACCGCCCGGGTACGTCTCGACAGCTAGTCCATGAGACAGATCATTACTAAACTGGCCGTGATACACTACGCCGTCTTTGAATGTAAGAACACCCAACCCGTTGCGCTGATTCACGCGAGTTTCGCCAAGATACGAGGCTCGCGAGTCCTTTTTTTCAAAGATGATCTCACAACGCAAAATTTCGTTCCTGCGCGGAACCGCCGTCTCGGGCTTCTTGCTCCACAATTGTTCTTTCCGGCTCATATCTTGCATGTATTCAGTCACCTTGGCTTTGGGCACTTCACCAGGGAGCAGTTGGCCAGCGAGCAAATCGGAGATAGTCCCAGAGGTGACGCGTGTTGGGATGGGAATGTAGATGCACTTGAGCTTCTTTGTCGATGTTTTTTGCATCTCCACGATGTCAACAGTAAGTAGGCCTCCCAATTGCTCCAGTGGATTTCGGGACAATGAGCTTCGATGTGGGGCGTGCCACATGCGTTCACCAGTAAAGACATCTTGAAAATATACAAACCCCTTTGTCCGCGACTGTCGTTGCACCCAGCCGTCTGGCAGATCTTGAAGAAGCAAAGTCGACTTGGTTCTTGCCGCTTTCTGTCGTCACGTGCACACCGACGCCTCTCAGGGGAGACACAGTGTATGGACAAGGGAAGACCGAGGAACAAGGATGCACTGGAGGGAAGACAGGCAAGGAAAACGGAGGCGGAATATAAATTTAAACACCTGCAAAATTTGCACCGTTTGCGAATGAAGATCGTCACATGATTTGGAAATAGGATCGCGCCAGGTTGTCTCCCTCGTGTACTTGTTGTACCAAAAAGGCTTGCCCGAGGAAGACTCGAACCTTTTCCACACCTCCAGCTTCCTCTTTTCATGTTCCGTTAGCTCCACCACCTCTTGATGGGATTCTGTGTTTGAAGCACGTGCAAACAAACGAACACTCTCAGATTAGGGATACACCTGTCTCAGGAAAGGCAAGATGTACGGATGTACGTGAGGGCGGGCTGGTGGCAGACAGACAGACATCAGACAGCCAGACACACAGCCAGACAGGGAGGCAGGCAAGGAGGCAGGCAGGGAGGCGGGCTCTCAGGCATGATAATTAGCGAGACAGTCACCTGTATCAGTTTCATCGGAGTCACCGTTTGGCCCAAAGGCTTCAGCAAGAAATTCGTTAGCCTTATCTTCTCCTAGAGTCTCGCGAAGCACTTGCTTCGCCATCGAGACACATGGCCTTTGAAGATGCTTTCGACCATGAATGATGGTCCTGCATGTATTTTCAAGGTCCACGATGACCGCCTCCCTATTCTCATTGGCAGCTGTCTCGATCATTTCCAGCCGTTCGCACACCCGTTGCAACAGCGCAAGCATTTGCTCTTTTCCTTCCGTATAACGTGCATTCATGAAATCTTCGATCATGTTTGTTTGGAGCCCTTCGCCCGCCGTAAACATCGGACAGTACATGATTTTCAAGACGACAGAGCCAGCAGGCTCACCGTGCTTATCTACAATGTCAAACGTCTCCTCCGTCCAGTCGTCATCTGCGTGCCCAGACCCTCCTTGCGTGCTGCTCAGTTGAATGTCGCTCGTGCCCAAAAAGACCGTGTGTGTGGCATCACGCACGTCCACAAATATCAGGTGGATTTCCGCATCATCCTTAAATTGGTCAGCTGTCCAGGTAAACGTTTCATTCCAAACGGGCGCCCTGGATTTTCCCGCAACGAGGGTCTCGTAGTAGGTGCCGCAACAGCTGATCCTGACCTGCGCGTTCGGTAGCTCCAGAAGACCAAATTGCGGCAAGAGTCCAGACGCACTCGCCACCTGAATTGTCAGCTTGCTCTGTGGATATGCAGAAAGATGTATTTTTTCGGCCTCAATCGCAATCTCAGGCGCGTCCAGCCAGCTGATCGACATATCGAAATGCGGTTCTTGTTCGTGCAGCAAGCACAGCTGTATCGACGCCAGCATCACATCCCGATTCATGTCACAAATCCTTGCTAACTCTTCAAATACAACCTCCGCTAAGTCTTTTTTCCTTTTTTCCTGAAACACTACTGGTTCCGGATTCTTCAGGGGATTATCCATGTCATCTTCGTATTCCTCTTCCTCGTTTGAAGCCGAGCTCGCCGAGGCAGGGCGAGGCGCGCTGCGCCCATTGTCACTCCCAGCCATCAGTCCACCTGCTGACGCGAGCCCGTTCTCTGCCCCTGTGTGCGTGTTCGATTCTTTGTCATCAAGGCCCTCTTCCTCCTCGTCGTCCTCCTCGTCGTCCTCATCCTCGTCCTCGTCCTCACCGGACGCATCCACACCGTAATCATCTTCATCCTCGTCCACAATCGCCTCATATTCCTTGTGATCCAGAGGACTCCGTCCACCTGCAGCCCCTCCGGAGCCCATATTTGCACCATGTACTACTGTCGGCACGCAGTATTTGCCAAGAGAAGTTGAGCCGCATTGCATATTGCTTCTACCTGACAAGTCTTCGCATTCATCTGGTAGGGTGTTGCCGAAATTCTCAGCCATCATCAGAACTTTCCTTCTACCCTGCTTCTTCCGCGAGTCTGATTTCTTCAGAATGCCTGATGCTGACTGTGGAAGGACCTCAGCCGCTTTGTGTTCATCAGATACCCCCTGGCCGGCGGCATTTGATTTTTTGTTCACGGAGGGCCTCTTGACAGGGGTGCTAGTGCTAGCCTTTTTAAACCTTTCACTCTCCTCAATTTTCATGCGCACCAAAGTGCTGTTTACTAAGTGCTCATCAGCATGAGCAATTTCGTGGATCCAATTTCTGAGTGTGTCTCCGAACCTGGATGCGGACTCGAGCACATTTGATAGTGCTACTGCTGCACAGAACCGCGGCCATCGGACTTCTGCCAAGCTCATCATCCTGTGCAAATCTCGATCGTAGCCTGCAAATACGTCGCCGAAATCGTTCGTCGAGAACACCAGCGCGTTGCCAAACGTTTGTGCACGAACGGAACAGAAGTTTTTGGGCGAATTCTTTACCAGACAGTTCTCGCCTAGCATCAGACCTGCCGAAATTGATGCAACCTTCAAATCGCCAGAGATATCCAGGACGTCGAAGGCCCCAGTCCAAATCCATCTGATACCATTCGAGTCCTCCCCTCGTTCTATGACCATCATGCCCGCGTTGTAGTCCTCGACCCTGAGTACTTTAATCAGACGGACCAGGAGCGGCTCGCAAAGTGGAGAGAGCATGGGCGTCAAAGCCACGCTCACGCCTGCCTGTTCAAGAACTTCCATGTAGAGCTGTGGGAAACAAGAAACACATTCCAAGCTGGTGTCAATACGTAGGGCTAGAGAGGTCATGCCAGAACAGTTGCTTTAGTGCGAGTGACATGCGTACCGCTTTACTGTAGATGCGCATCTTGAGCACAGCGCTGACGTGATCAGGGAGGCCAGCAATGATGTATGGCAACATTTTTGTTGGGCTAGAATACTTCCACTGAAAATACGCAATCACTTTCACCCGAAGGGATTGTTCAATATTCGCCTGCAAGGAAACAGAAGTAAAAAGGCTTGAAGATGGTCCATCATCAAGGGGGAAATGACTTTTATTCTGACCTCAAAGAGCAGGCGAATAACTTCTTCCATCTTGTCCTGCAACTCAACATCAATTCCCTGAAAGTCGATGATAAATTGCTCAGCATTGCCGACAATATACGAGAAAATTCCAGCACCTACGACCATCGCAACCGACAGCAAGATAACCTCGTAGATCGATGTAGGAAGAATATCACCGTAGCCGACTCCTGTCAGCGTAGTGGTCATGTAATATATCGCGCCGAGGTATTGATTACTGAGTGGAATATTGATGTCTGTCAATGTCGCCGCTTTCGAGTACTCGCGCACTTCCCCGTCCACGATTTCTTCGATACTCGTGATCAATACAACGTTTGCAATCCACGAGGCTCTTGGCTGCAATTCCGGGTCACAACCAGTATAGCCCTCTACACTCGGATCGCACGGGTCAATGAGGATATCGTTAAAAAAAATCCCCACTCCAAAGAGCAAACAAGACACAAAGTGCAGCGCGTACAGGAAGACGGTCCCGAACTTGATCACGCGCATCGGTCCCTGTGACAGCGCGATTCGTTCTTTGATCGACGAAATGGTGTAGTCCAAATTACCAACGCGTGTGATCGTAAATAGTTCCTTCAACTTCAATATCTTCAGGATGCGAGCAAAGCGTACCAAAATGACCCAGTTCTTGGTTTCAACCAGTTCTCCTCCGAATAAGTAATAGTTACGGGCAAACCAGTACTCGTATGGTAAACCAACAGCGACGTCCAACAGGAACCACTTTTTGAGATTGTGAGTCATGACCTTACCTTGAGCGACAACAATCTTGAAATCGCCGTCGAATTCCTGGAAGTAAGCTGACCTGAGCTGAACGAAAATGTCAAGCAAAAAAAAAGCATCAATGAAGAACTCTGCGTAGATTTTGTTTGAATTCCAGATGCCCCAGCCTTGCAACGTCGAGTCTTTGCGATGCTCAATCTGCTGGGTCTCAAAACAAAACCGAAAGGGAACAAAAGCTGTGTTCAAGAAGGCGAGGGCAACGATGGTGAGTTGCCAGTAGACCATCACCACGGATTTCGGGTTCAGGATGCCCATTGGAAATTCTGGCACACCGTCTCTCGTTTCGACGTTGTTCATGTCGTCGTCCTCGTCCTCGTCGTCATCGGCCTCTTCCTCCTGCTCCTTCACATCTGCAGTCGTCTTCTTCTTGCCGAGCAGGTCCCGCACGCTCGAAAAAACCCCGATGATCAAGCGGAGCACGTTGCTGACGGCGCCCACGGCGCCCTGTTCGGGCGCGAGCTGCCGCCACTCTGGCTGAAGAAAGACGGCAGGCTGCTGCGGCAGGTTTCTGTCTGCATGCTCGTCATCGCGGCCGTGCGCGTGCTTGGGCTGGAGGAGCCACCAGAGCGAATGGTGTTCGCTGACATGTGATTGACCGCTCTGGTTGACCGTCGACAGGACCGAGAAGAGTGAGTGCAACCTCGCCTCCGCCGGAGCACCCCCCTCCGGATGGACCTTATTTTTCTTCACCATTGCTTTTGTCACCTGCGGGGCCGCAGCGCCGCCCGGCACCGCGTGCACGCCGCCTGCCCGTTCACCGCGGCGAACTTTTTATATCTGTAATACCACCGGTCGCCCAGGCCCGTTAAGTCGCCCCACGCGCCTTAACGGTCGTGCATCCCCGGCATAGATCGGAAACGTCGTGGGGTATAGTTCGGAGAAAACCTTCAACTGCCTGGGCCGAAGTACCTCGCCTGGGCGACCCACCGGATGTTCATGTCCGGTCGTTCGCGAGGCGCCGCGTGCGAGTAGGAGCCCCGCGGTCTCACACCATGCGAGAGCACCAACGGTATGCAGATCGCATCAACACCGCCAAGGAAGTGCTCCAGGAGGCCCTTGCCCGCCCCGAGCCCTTTTCGCCCAACGCCTTCGGCTACACGTACGTGAGACCGCGGAGAGCCCGCCCGGGGCCTCCCGCTGTACGCCCTGCGCACGCAACATGACGTATGCGTCCTGTCTGACGAGTCGTGCGACCTGCCTGCTGACGCGCCGCAGGGGCACCGCGAACGAGCCGCTGCTTTCGCACCACGTGTCGACTCCGGGCACGCTGGTGCAGCAGTACCCAGCTGTTTATGCGGGCCCGTTCTCGGGAGAGCACGCGTTTGTGGAGGAGCTGCGCCCGAAGCCCGCGCGACGGCGAAAGCCAGGCCCGAAGAAGCCCATCATCTCCAAAAAGATGTGGAAATGCGTCAACACCCCGGCTGTGCTCGCAGGGGAAGAGTTTGCCCAGACGGTGGTCGAGCGGAACCTGGGCGCACAGAAGACAGCGATCAACGAGAAGATGGCGCTCCAGATGTACTTGCGCAATTCAGAGCGCTTCAGCGTGTCTGAGAGGGCCTTCAACCGAGAGCTCCTGGAGACGCGTGCAGGCCAGAAGCGCTTGGGTATCTTAATGTCAGATGGCGGTCCCACCAGTGCGCACACACAGAGTCAAGATAGTCTGGGACACTCGGCCCCCAAAACCTCGCATACTGGCGTCCCACACTTGTCACGCGCGGAAGTGCTTCCGGGGGACCATCTTGCGAGTCTCGAGCGATACTCCCGTAATCCAGGCATGCTGATTCACGAGAAGAAGAGCATTCTGCAGAACGGCTTCCTCTCACGAGACGGCCATCGCGAAAAGCTGCAGCCACGCTTCCAGGTCGACGACAGGCAGCGTGAGACGCGGCGTGTGATTACCGGTGGCACCTGCGATCGCCTGCACTATTCTGACGGGTCGCTTGCAGTGCTTCTGCCTCCGAAAGTGCTTCGGGCGGACCCTTCGCTTGCCTCCAAGCCTCTCATCCTGCGAGATGGCACTGCTTCTACCATCCGTGCGCGCACACTCCCTAGAGCCTGCCCGCCACGTGAATTCGCTACGGCCGGAGAACTTGTCATGGAAGTGCCAAGCTTGAGCTCGGTGATACTGCTCTACACAATTTTGACCACGCGTGCAGAGCCAATTGCAGGACAGTTGAATGGCCATCATGCGATGACCATTCTGCTTACGCCTTCGCACCTTCGCGGTGATCCGTTTGCAAACCTCTCTCTTGCCTGCACCTCACGTTGGTCAACCCCCAATGGCAGGTGCATACTGCCCATACGCCCTTCTTCGAACAAACACAGGCCGCGGGGACGCCGACAGGGGGAGACCTCTTCCACCAAAAGAGCTCGGCGTCACTCTTGTCCACGCTGTCAGGCGGAAGTACCTCGCAAAGCCAGGTTTTGTTTTTTTCAACCGTAATCACCGTGGTCATCCCCCCTCACTGCCAGTGTTTGCGGTCTGCGCGTTTACTTCCCCGTGAAGCGAGATGCAGAAATGAGAGACTTCGCGACATGCACGCAGGGACACCAGAAAAGACATTGTCAGTCACGCACACACGTATACGCACGCACACACGATGCACACCAGCTCTTTGCACCGCACAATTCAAAGGAGTTCACTACCTCGTTGTCGCCGAGAGGCTGGGAGAAACTCACCGAGTCAAAATCAAAACTACGAGAGAAAACCGACAAGTTGCTCCTGCGCCCTGATCTAGATGCCCTTGCTGAGGTAATGGTCAAAAGGAGCGCATAATTGTGTTTTTATGAGCGTGATTTCAGAGGTTTGAAAACACCATACGGTGTTCGTTTCGGTGTATTGGTGGATGCTTGAAAGGATGTGTTGGTGTGAGTAGTAAATAGCAGAGCTTTTTTTCCCCCATGTAATCACTTCATAAATAAATAAAAAATATTTTTCTTTTTCCGGCGAAGCAAAAGACAGCGCAATTTTTGCCTTTTATTTTTTGCTTCATAAGAGAGCTAAACCCGCACCCCCTCCCTCCGCCCCCTCCCTCCCGCCCCTCCCTCCGCCCATTCCTCCGCCCACCCATCCGCCTATTTCTTAAACCCTCAGTTCCGTAATTGTAGCTCCTACAGAAAGATCTCAAGCGCTATGTACTATCAAAAGCGACTTTTTGAATCTAATTCATCAAGCTGACGTCACAGTCAACGGGAAATCTATAGAGCAATGCCAACCTTTCATAAAAATTGCTCGGCACTTTCTATTATTTCAGAAATGTCTGAAAATGATTTAAAAACTCTTGGGCACTCGGTCGGGTTTGCTCCAACTCTTGATAATCCTAAATCCGCTAAATATTCGCGAACTGTTGCAAATACTGCTTCCAAATCTGGTAATGGTTTATCTAATAATCGTGTGTTTGCTGCTGCTTCAGATAATCAAGTAACTGCAGGAGCACAAAATGCATTAATCGGTAACGCGGCTAACCAATATAAATAGGCAGATATGTTGATGTAACTAATACTGGTGGTTCTGGTGTATATGGTACAGATGGTTTAATGACTTCTGCACAATCAAATCAGGGATTCCGCCCATATTACTCAGTAAAAGATAATTACATGTATTGGCATGATTATGCATTAATAAAACTCAATTATTTATTTGAATCACTAAATAAACTAGGTTTAGTAAAAAAATTAGATGCGCAATTACGTCTCTGGGTCAATACTGGAACAGTTATGGTTACTGTAACCAATCCTGATGCTAATAACTGCGGTTATGATTTACTCCCATCAGACAATACTTTCAGTAATACATGCCCACTCATGATCAATTATCATGCTCCCGGCTCTGGTGCCGGTATAGTACCAGCAACAACAACAAAAATCGTAGCAGGTATATATATAGCTCGCCCTCCTACAACCAGTTTCGGTGGTATCAATTTAGCCACCAAGTGTTTTAGCACACCCTCTTGGAAATTGTCGTTTATACTATTCTCAAGTAACTGTAGATCCTCAGAAATCAATTGATTATGTACAACGAAACAGAAACAAAAAAGTAATTTATCGTAGTTTTGTAACTAACAGCTATACTAATATTACTA